>Ga0310345_10000483_pt1 | contig 59293 bp, 47 predicted proteins | sample HC15DNA20500_MG_FD_204667 | JGI IMG/M metagenome (GOLD analysis project Ga0310345, IMG submission 204667) | Marine microbial communities from station ALOHA, North Pacific Subtropical Gyre - HC15-DNA-20-500_MG | ecosystem: Environmental > Aquatic > Marine > Oceanic | place: Pacific Ocean: North...
TGCAGCACCTAGCTCGAAAAGCAGCAAGAGCACTCAGCGGCTGAAATCTAGCCTAACCTATTGCCCTGTAAGAGCTTTTTCCCCACTGCATGTCTGAATGAAGGACTTGACAGCGGACATTTTTCATGGCTGGCGCCCAGCGCGGCGGTGCCCGCGACGAAGACCTGTGGTTGCGACCCCTCAAATGAGTGGTCTTATATAAGACATATGTGTTTACCGCCGCTTGCGAATCCTGCTACAGTGCGGGTTTTCTAGCACCTCCTCTCAACCCCGGAGATCTTCATGACGCAACTCACCCGCGAACAGCAAATCGCTGCCCTGGAAAAGGATTGGGCCGAAAACCCCCGTTGGAAGCTCGTCAAGCGCGGCTATTCCGCTGCTGACGTCGTGCGTCTGCGCGGTAGCCTGCAGCCTGAGTACACGCTGGCCAAGAACGGCGCTGAGAAGCTGTGGGCCAAGGTCAACGGCGGTGCCAAGAAGGGCTACGTCAACGCTTTCGGCGCCATCACCGCCGGTCAAGCCATGCAGCAGGCCAAGGCTGGCCTGGAAGCTGTGTACCTGTCGGGCTGGCAAGTCGCCGCCGACGGCAACACCTCGGAAACCATGTACCCCGACCAGTCGCTGTACGCGTACGACTCGGTTCCCACCATGGTTCGCCGCATCAACAACACGTTCAAGCGTGCTGACGAAATCCAGTGGTCGCGTGGCATCAACCCCGGCGACGAAGGTTTCGTGGACTACTTCCTGCCCATCGTTGCTGACGCTGAAGCCGGTTTCGGCGGCGTGCTGAACGCTTTCGAACTGATGAAGAACATGATCGCCGCCGGTGCCGCTGGCGTTCACTTCGAAGACCAGCTGGCCGCAGTGAAGAAGTGCGGTCACATGGGTGGCAAGGTGCTGGTTCCCACGCAAGAAGCCATCGAGAAGCTGATCGCTGCTCGTTTCGCTGCTGACGTGATGGGCGTGCCCACCATCGTTCTGGCCCGTACCGACGCTGAAGCCGCCAACCTGCTGACGTCCGACCACGACGCCAACGACAAGCCCTTCCTGACCGGTGAGCGCACCCAGGAAGGCTTCTACCGCGTCAAGAACGGCCTGGAGCAGTCCATCAGCCGTGGTGTCGCCTACGCTCCTTACGCCGACCTGGTGTGGTGCGAAACCGGCGTGCCCGACATCGGCTTCGCCCGTGAGTTCGCCCAGGCCGTGCACGCCAAGTGCCCCGGCAAGCTGCTGTCGTACAACTGCTCGCCTTCCTTCAACTGGAAGAAGAACCTCAACGACTCGCAGATCGCTTCGTTCCAGGAAGAGCTGTCGGCGCTGGGCTACAAGTACCAGTTCATCACGCTGGCTGGCATCCACATCAACTGGTTCAACACCTTCCAGTTCGCCCACGCTTACGCCCGCGGCGAAGGCATGAAGCACTACACCGAAATGGTGCAAGAGCCCGAATTCGCAGCTCGCGAGAAGGGCTACACCTTCGTGTCGCACCAGCAAGAAGTCGGCGCTGGCTACTTCGACGACGTGACCACCGTGATCCAGGGCGGTTCGTCCTCCGTGAAGGCCCTGACCGGCTCGACCGAAGAAGAACAGTTCCACTGATCGCATGGACTGGCATCCTGGCCGCAGGGCCCGGTTGCCAGTGCAACGGAACGCAAAACGGCACCCTCGGGTGCCGTTTTTTTGCCCGGCGGGACCTGCGCTCCTGCCCGCGTGTGCGCGGGCGTGGCGCCGCGGCGGGCTGGCTCAGCGCTTGCCGGGCTCGTCGCGGTTGCGCTCGGTGCCCTGATCTTCACGCCCGTCGTGATCGCGGTGGCCGCGGCCGGGCAGGGGCACGGGCTGCTGCAAGGCCAGCGGGGTGTCCAGCTTGATCTTCAGGAACTCGTTGATGTCAGGCGCTGCAGTCCGACCACCGCCGCCGGGGAAGTTGTTGTCGTTCATCACCAGGATGGTGCTGCTGTCGAGGATCAGGATGTCCTCGATGGTGACGTACGGGAAGGTGAATGTCGAACGGCCGTCGCCATTGAGGTCGTGCGGGTCAGCGATGTTCATCAGGTCAACCACCTCGACCTTGTCCACGTTGCCTTCGGCATCGAGCTTGTTGATGTCGATCTTGAACACCTTCTTGAAAGGTGTGCCCGATGTGCTGGTGGCTGTGGCGCCGTTGCGCTCCAGTACGAGGAATTCGTGGTCGTTCACGGCAGTCATGTCACCGATGTTGGTGCCGGCTGCATCAAGCTTGTATTTCCAGACGCGCTGGGTGTAGCGCTCGGTGTCGATGTCGAATTCGTTGATGCGCAGGGTCTTGGCGGCATCGCCAGTCACGGTGCCCTCCAGCAGGGTGTAGAGCTTGTCACGGCTGGGGTTGATGGCCATGCCTTCGAAACCGCGCGAGGTGCCCAGGTTGGGAGTGACGCCAGCCAGGTAGGGGTTTTGCGGGGCCTGAACCCAGGCGCCAGTGCTGGCGGATCCAGTTGGCGCGATGTTGGGCAGGGGGATCTCCTGACGCAGCACCTTGCCAGTGGCGTCTGTCTTGATCAGGAAGGGGCCGAACTCTTCGCCGAACCACAGGTTGCCCTTTTTGTCAGCGCACACGGACTCGATGTCGAAGTCTGCGCCAGTCAGCAGGCGTTCGGCGCGGATGCTGGGATCCACGGCCGGGTTGCTCGCGACGTTGTAGTAGTTGGTTTGATCGGCCTGGATGGGGAAGCCGATTTGGTGGTCTGGGTCACGCAGGCCGATGAAGCTGCTGCTGGTGAAGCTCGTCAGGGCCTGGCCCTTTTTGTAGCTCACTGGTGACACGGTGCCGCTGCCCACCACGGATTGGCCGTCCCAGGTTTTGAAGTCGGGCTGAACGGCGTAGACGCGGAGCAAGGCATCGGCCGAATTGCCTTGCGAGCCGAAGCCGTTGTCAGGCATCACATAGAACGACTGCGGGGTCGGGCCTGGCAGCACAGCAGAGAAGCCCTGCACTGCTTGAGCGCGGGCCACGGGCAGCAAGATGCCGTTGGCACCGAAGCCATTGATGGCGAATTGGCCGGTTGTGGGGCCTTCGGCGGGGGCATTGGCGGGCAGGCTGGCCCAGCCAACCAGGGTGCCTGCGGCGTGAGCAGGTGCTGTGGTGATGGCTGCAGCCAGGGCGATGGTGCTCAGGGTCAGGTTTCGGGATGCGTGGTGGCGAGTGAACATGAAGACTCCAAAGTGGGGCGAGGCTGCGCATGAATGTCGACATGCGGCGTGATGGCAGGATGACGTCTGGTGCGGCGATTGGCTCACGGGGTGCGGCGCTACAATGCAGGCGTGCGCGCGGCGGTGACTGCGTTCGCCGTCCGCCACCGCTCGGCAACCCAGGTAAGGAACGTAGAAAGGCACGCTCGGTTATGACACCGCGAACTCCGACCTCACCCAACACCTCGACCGAGGTTTAGTCGGCTGGCCGCTGCTTTTTCGCATCACCCATGAAGCGCGGCCGTCACCGCGCTTTTTTGTTGCCCATGCACACTGCGGGCGAGAACCTGACACCGAAGACACACCATGATCGCGATCCAACTCCCCGACGGCTCCAAGCGTGAATTTCCCGGCCCCGTGACGGTGGCCGACGTGGCCGCCTCCATTGGCGCAGGCCTGGCCAAGGCGGCGCTGGCCGGCCGTGTGGGGCAGGGCGAATCTGCCCGCCTGGTGGACACCAGCTTCCTGATGGAGGCCGACACCCAACTCGCCATCGTCACCGACAAGGACGCCGACGGCCTGGAGGTCATCCGCCACTCGACGGCTCACTTGCTGGCCTATGCGGTGAAGGAGCTCTTCCCCGAGGCGCAGGTCACCATCGGCCCGACCATCGAAGACGGCTTCTATTACGACTTCGCCTACAAGCGTCCCTTCACGCCGGAAGACCTGCAGGCCATCGAAAAGAAGATGGCCGAGCTGGCCAAGAAGGATGAGAAGGTCGAGCGCAAGGTGCTGCCGCGTGACGAGGCCGTGGCTTACTTCAAGGGTCTGGGCGAGCACTACAAGGCCGAGATCATCGAAAGCATCCCGGCCGATCAGGACGTGTCGCTCTACAGCGAAGGCGCTTTCACCGACCTGTGCCGTGGCCCCCACGTGCCCAGCACCGGCAAGCTCAAGCACTTCAAGCTGATGAAGGTGGCAGGTGCTTACTGGCGTGGCGACCACCGCAATGAGCAGCTCCAGCGCGTCTACGGCACGGCTTGGACGACGAAGGACGATCTGGCGGCCTACTTGGCCCGCCTGGAAGAGGCCGAGAAGCGCGACCACCGCAAGCTGGGCCGTGAGCTGGACCTGTTCCACATCGACGACCACGCGCCGGGCGTTGTGTTCTGGCACCCCAAGGGTTGGGCCGTGTGGCAGGCCGTGGAGCAGTACATGCGCCAGGTCTACCGCGACAACGGCTACCAGGAGGTCAAAGGCCCACAGATCATCGACAAGACGCTGTGGGAGAAAACCGGCCACTGGGACAAGTACCGCGAGAACATGTTCACCACCGAATCGGAAAAGCGCGACTACGCGCTCAAGCCGATGAACTGTCCTGGCCACATTCTGATCTTCAACCAGGGCCTGAAGAGCTACCGCGACCTGCCACTGCGCTTCGGTGAGTTCGGTCAGTGCCACCGCAACGAGCCCTCGGGTGGCCTGCACGGCATCATGCGCGTGCGCGGCTTCACGCAGGACGACGGCCACGTCTTCTGCACCGAAGACCAGATCCTGCAGGAGTGCGTGGACTTCACCGCGCTGCTGCAGAAGGTCTACAAGGACTTCGGCTTCACCGACATCATCTACAAGGTGGCCACGCGCCCTGAGAAGCGCATCGGCTCCGACGAGGTGTGGGACAAGGCCGAGCAGGCGCTGATGGAGTCGTTGCGCGCCACGAACAGCGAGTTCACCATCGCGGTGGGCGATGGCGCCTTCTATGGCCCCAAGATCGAGTACACGCTGAAAGATGCGCTGGGCCGGCACTGGCAGTGCGGCACCATCCAGGTCGACTTTTCGATGCCCGAGCGCCTGGGGGCCGAGTACGTGACAGAAACCAGCGGCCGCAAGCACCCCGTGATGCTGCACCGCGCCATCCTGGGCAGTCTGGAGCGCTTCATCGGCATCCTGATCGAGCAGCACTCCGGCGCCTTGCCCGTGTGGCTGGCGCCGCTGCAGGTGGTGGTGATGAACATCACCGACGGGCAAGCCGATTACGCTGCAGACATTGCGAAATCGCTGCAGAAGCAGGGTTTGAAGGTGCAGTTGGATTTGCGCAACGAAAAGATCACGTATAAAATCCGCGAGCATTCGTTGCAGAAGGTGCCGTACTTCATCGTTGTCGGAGACAAGGAGAAGGCCGATGGCACCGTCGCCGTGCGCGCCCGGGGCAACCAGAACCTCGGCGTGATGTCGCTCGATGACTTCTCCCAGAAGATCTCCCAAGACATCGCCAGCAAGGCCTGAGGCGGAAGCGTGTCTGTCCGGTGGTTCGGGCCAGGCGCGCTTCGGTCCCTGGCAAAGCCGGGTGCGTGATCACCGATCATTGGCCGAAGGGGCGTGGCCCCGGGCCCGAAGGAATTCGACATCGCTAACTTCTTTGACCGCCGCACGCGCAACGACGAGCGCAAGCATCGGCTGAACCGTGAAATCACTGCCCTGGAAGTCCGCCTGAACGGCCCGGAAAACGAGCCCATCGGCATCGTCAGCATCCAGGAGGCCTTGCGCCTCGCTGGCGAAGCGGACGTGGACTTGGTGGAAATCTCTGCCACGGCCGAGCCGCCTGTTTGCCGCCTGATGGACTACGGCAAGTTCAAGTACCAGGAGCAGAAGAAGGCCCACGACGCCAAGCTCAAGCAGAAGGTCATCGAGGTCAAGGAGGTCAAGTTCCGGCCCGGCACCGATGAGGCGGACTACCAGATCAAGCTGCGCAACCTGCGTCGCTTCCTGGAAGACGGCGACAAGGGCAAGGTCACGCTGCGCTTCCGCGGTCGCGAGATCACCCACCAGGAACTGGGCATGCGCCTGCTCGAGCGGGTGCGCGATGATTTGGCCGACGTGTCTCTCGTTGAGAACATGCCCAAGCTCGAAGGGCGCCAGATGATCATGGTCCTCGGCCCCAAGAAGAAGAAATAATCGGCTATACTCGTGGGCTTTGGTGAATGCAGCAGGTGGTTTGCCTGCCGCGCCCGCCGCAGCAAAGGCTGCGAAGCCGAGCAACCTGAGCCGGGTCTGGTCACCGGGCTCAGGAACCAAGTGCCTGCAGGCCATCAAGACACGGACACGGACGTCGTGGCGCCTGACAGGAACAATTCAAAAGGAGCAGTCATGCCCAAAATGAAGACCAAAAGCAGCGCGAAGAAGCGTTTTCGCGTGCGTCCCGGTGGCACCGTCAAGCGCGGTCAAGCCTTCAAGCGCCACATCCTGACCAAGAAGACCACGAAGAACAAGCGTCAGCTCCGCGGCGCCGTCAACGTGCACGAGACCAACATGGGCCACATGGCCCAGATGCTGCCTTTCGCCGGTCTGTAAGACCCGCCCAAGCAGCAGTCGTCTCGATCGTCCTCTAGTCAACGCAGAAGGAGCCATCCATGCCCCGCGTCAAACGTGGCGTTACTGCCCGTGCCCGTCACAAGAAAATCCTCGCCCTGGCCAAGGGCTTCCGCGGCCGCCGCAAGAACGTCTTCCGCATCGCCAAACAGGCGGTGATGAAGGCCGGCCAGTACGCCTACCGTGACCGTCGCGCCAAGAAGCGCGTGTTCCGTCGCCTGTGGATTGCCCGCATCAACGCCGGCAGCCGCGCACTGGGCCTGACCTACAGCAAGTTCATTGCTGGCATCAAGAAGGCCTCGATCGAAATCGACCGGAAGGTTCTGGCTGACATGGCCGTGAACGACCCGGCCGCGTTCGCCAGCATCGTGGAAAAGGCCAAGGCTCAACTGTCGGCCTGACCGACAGCTTGATTCCAAAGCACAATCTCATCAGCCTGATGGCAGGCCAGTCCTTTCGGAGAACTGGCGCCACATCTGAACCAAAGGCCAACCCTGTGTTGGCCTTTTTTTTTCGAATGCATCCGATGAACGACTCGTCCAGCGATCTCCAGGCCCTGGTGCAATCCGCCCAGGCGGCCTTCGATGCGGCCGCAACCCCGGCTGACCTTGAAAACGCCAAGGCCCGCTACCTGGGCAAGTCGGGCAGCGTGACCGAGTTGCTCAAAGGCATGGGCGCCTTGAGCCCTGAAGAGAAGAAGACCCGTGGCGCGGCCATCAACCAGACCAAGCAGCAGGTCGAGGCCTTGCTCAATGCGCGTCGCCAGGCTTTGGCGGATGCCGAACTGGCTCAGCAGCTGCGGGCCGAGTCGCTGGATGTGACCCTGCCGGGGCGCCGCCGCGGCGAGGGTGGTCTGCACCCGGTGTCCCTGAGCATCGAGCGCATCGAGGGCATTTTCGGCTCCATGGGATTTGACGTGGCCGACGGCCCGGAGATTGAGGCCGACTGGTACAACTTCACCGCACTGAACACACCGGAAGACCATCCGGCGCGCTCAATGCACGACACCTTCTATGTCGAAGGTGGTCACTTGCTGCGCACGCACACCAGCCCGATGCAGGTGCGTTACGCCGTGCAGCACGTCAAGGCGCATGCCGAGGCCATCGCACGCGGCGAACGCATGCCCGAGATCCGCGTCATCGCGCCGGGCCGCACCTACCGTGTGGACAGCGATGCCACCCACTCGCCCATGTTCCACCAGTGCGAAGGCCTGTGGATTGGCGAGTCGGTCAGCTTCACCGACCTGAAGGCTGTCCTGGGCGATTTCTTCAGCACCTTCTTCGAAACAAACGAACTGGACATCCGCTTCCGCCCGTCCTTCTTCCCGTTCACCGAGCCCTCGGCCGAGGTGGACATCGCCTTCGCGTCGGGCCCGCTCAAGGGGCGCTGGCTGGAAGTCGGTGGTGCAGGGCAGGTGCACCCGAACGTGGTGCGCAATTTCGGGCTGGATCCAGAGCAGTACATTGGCTTTGCCTTCGGCTTGGGGCCAGACCGTTTGACCATGCTGCGTTATGGTGTGAACGACCTGCGCCTGTTCTACGAAGGCGACCTGCGTTTCCTGCAGCAGTTCCAGTGAGGTGAGAGCGCGCATGCCTTGTGGCGTGCGATGCCTTGCCTGATTGGGTGTTGCCGCCCTGCGTCGCATGACGCTCCACCGTTTGATCAAGGATGTCCGAATGAGCTCGCTGTCTTCTGCCTCGACTTCCCCCTCGACGTCGGTTCGTGCCTGGGCCGCCCAGGAGGCGTCCAAGCCGCTCGCGCGCTTTGATTACGACCCCGGCCCGTTGGGCAACGAGGAGGTCGAAATCCGCGTGGAACATTGCGGCCTGTGCCATTCCGACCTGTCCCTCATCGACAACGAATGGGGTTTCTCGAGCTATCCCATCGTGGGGGGGCACGAGGTCATTGGCACAGTGGTCGCGCTGGGCGCAGGCGCCAAGGGTTTGAAGCTGGGTCAGCGCGTGGGGCTGGGCTGGATGTCGGCCAGCTGCATGAGCTGCGCCAGCTGCCTGGGCGGTGAGCCCCAGCTGTGCCGCGCTGGCGTGCCGACGATCGTCGGGCACCATGGCGGTTTCGCTGACCGTGTGCGCGCCCACTGGCTGTGGACCTGCCCGCTGCCTGAGGGGCTGAACCCGGCCAAGGTTGGCCCGCTGCTGTGCGGTGGCATCACGGTGTTCTCGCCCTTCCTGAATTTCGACATCAAGCCCGTGCACCGCGTGGGTGTGGTGGGAATCGGTGGATTGGGGCACCTGGCGCTGAAGTTCGCCCGCGCTTGGGGCTGCGAGGTCACGGCGTTCACGTCGAGCGAGTCCAAGCGCGAAGAGGCCTTGGCGCTGGGGGCGCACCGAGTGGTGTCGAGCACCGATGCGAAGTCGATGAAGTCGGTGGCCGGGCAGCTGGACATGGTGTTGGTCACCGTCAACGTCATGCTGAACTGGAAGGCGCTGATGTCCACGCTGGCGCCGAACGGTCGCCTGCACCTGGTGGGCATCCTGCCGCAGCCGATGGAAGTCGAGGCCTTCCCCCTGATCGGCGGGCAGCGCAGCGTGTCGGGTTCGCCGACCGGCTCGCGCCAGGACATCGACACGATGCTGGCCTTCGCTGCACGCCATGGCATCGAGCCACAAACCGAGCATTTCCCCATGAGCCGCATCAACGAGGCCCTGGACCACCTGCGTGCCGGCAAGGCCCGCTACCGCGTCGTGCTGGACGCCGACAGCGTCGATGGCGCCGGTCCAGCGGCCTGATGCCCTGAGGCCTGGTGCCCTGGGCGTGAAGAACTGAATTTCCGAGGATCCTTTCCATGCAATTCCCCGAGTCTTGGCTGCGCAGCTTCTGCAACCCTGACCTGAACACGCAGCAACTGGCCGACCTGCTGACCATGGCCGGCCTGGAGGTCGAAGAGCTGCAGCCTGTGGCGCCGCCGTTCACAGGCGTGGTCGTGGGCCATGTGCTGGAAGTGGCCAAGCACCCGGACGCCGACCGGCTGAACGTGTGCAAGGTCGACGCTGGTACGGGCGAAGTGCTGCAGATCGTCTGCGGCGCACCCAATGTGCGTCCAGGCATCAAGGTGCCATGCGCGACCGTGGGGGCCGAGCTGCCGCCGGGGGCCGATGGCAAGGCCTTCGTCATCAAGAAGGGCAAGCTGCGTGGCGTGGAAAGCCACGGCATGCTCTGTTCGGCCAAAGAGCTGGGTGTGTCGGAAGAGTCGAACGGCCTGCACATCCTGTCCGACGATGCGCCCGTGGGGCAAAACATCCGCGAGCACCTGAAGCTCGACGACACCCTGTTCACGCTCAAGCTCACGCCCAACCTGGCGCATTGTCTGAGCGTGGCGGGCATCGCCCGTGAAGTCTCGGCCCTGACCGGTGCGCCGCTGACGTTGCCCGAGATCGCTCCGGTGCAGCCATCCAGCGATGCGCGTCTGAAGGTGAACGTGGCCGCGCCCGAGCTGTGCGGCCGGTTCGGTGGCCGTGTCATCCAGGGTGTGAACCCGCAGGCCAAGACACCCGACTGGATGGTCGAGCGCCTGGCGCGCTGTGGCCAGCGTTCGGTGTCGGCGCTGGTGGACATCTCCAACTACGTGATGTTCGAGCTTGGGCAGCCCTCGCACGTGTTCGATCTGGACAAGATCCACGGCGACTTGACCGTGCGCTGGGGCCAGCCGGGCGAGCAGCTCAAGCTGCTCAATGGCAACACCATCACGCTGGACGAGCAGGTCGGTGTGATCGCAGATGCGAACCAGGTCGAGTCCCTGGCTGGCATCATGGGCGGTGACGCCACGGCCGTGGGTGACGAGACGAAGAACGTCTACCTGGAAGCCGCGTTCTGGTGGCCCAAAGCCATCGCAGGCCGCGCCCGTCGCTACAACTTCTCCACCGATGCCTCGCACCGCTACGAACGCGGTGTGGACCCGGCGCCCACGGCGCAGTACATCGAGCGCATCACCGCCCTGATCTTGGAGGTCTGCGGTGGTCAGGCCGGCCCGCTGGACGATCAGATCGTCAACGTGCCGACCCGCACGCCCGTGACGCTTCGCCTGTCGCGTGCCCAGCGTGTCATCGGCATGCCGGTGAGCCTGGCCGAAGTGCAGACGGTGTTCCATCGCCTCGGTTTGCCGTTCAGCACACAGGCCGTGTCCGGGGCCCAAGGCGACGACACCCACCTGGTGGTCACTCCGCCGAGTTGGCGCTTCGACCTGCAGATCGAGGAAGACCTCATCGAAGAGGTGGTGCGCGTCATCGGTTTCGACAAGCTGCCGCGCCGTGCGCCCAAGGCACCGGTGCAGCCGCAGGTGCGCCCGGAAGCGCGTCGTGGTCTGTACGCCGTGCGCCGTGCCGTGGCCGCGCGTGGCTACCAGGAAGCGATCACTTTCAGTTTCGTGGAGGCGCGTTGGGAGGCGGACTTCGCTGGCAACACGCACCCCATCCAACTGCTCAACCCCATCGCCAGCCAGCTGTCGGTGATGCGCTCGACGCTGATCGGCAGCTTGATCGAGGTGCTCAAAACCAACCTCGCGCGCAAGGCCGAGCGTGTGCGCCTGTTCGAAGTGGGGCGCGTGTTCCGGCGAGATGCATCCGTGGCCGACGGCCCTCAGAGCGTGGCGGGTTTCGATCAGCCCGTGCGCGTGTCGGGTCTGGCCTATGGCCCGGCTGAGGCTGTGCAGTGGGGGCAGGCCTCGCGCAACGTCGATTTTTTCGACGTGAAGGGTGATGTCGAATCCCTTCTGGCGCCGCGCCAGGCCACCTTCGTGGCCGCCGAGCACCCCGCTTTCCACCCGGGGCGCTGCGCCCAAGTGCAGGTCGATGGTTGCACCGTGGGCTTCGTGGGTGAATTGCATCCGAAATGGCGCCAAGCCTATGACTTGCCACAGGCTCCCGTGCTGTTCGAGCTCGACGCCGCCGCACTGACCGAGCGGGAAGTGCCCCGGTTCACGAGCGTGCCGCGCATGCAGTCGGTGTTCCGTGACCTGGCCCTGGTGGTCAACGACCGCACGGCGCACGACAGCCTGATCGCCGCCATCCTGGCTGCACCGAGCGAGGGCCTGGTGCGGGGCGCCCGATTGTTCGACATCTACAAGCCAAAGGCTGCCGTGACCGGCATCAACGAAGACGAGCGCAGTCTGGCCGTGCGCATCGAATTGCGCGATGATGAGCAGACCCTGACCGATGAGCGCATCGACGTGGCGGTGCGGGCGGTGTTGCAGAACCTCAACGACAAGCTCGGTGCGCGCGTTCGCGCGTGATGCCGATACGGGGAGACCATCGAATGAACGACAAGATCAGCGAGCTGATGGTGCTGTTGCCTACCATTGAGACGCCGACGCTGACCAAGGCCGAGTTGTCTGAGATGCTGTTCGAGCGCCTGGGCCTGAACAAACGCGAGTCCAAGGACATGGTCGAGGCCTTTTTCGAGCTTGTGCACGACAGCCTCGTGGATGGCACGGACGTGAAGCTGTCGGGCTTCGGCAACTTCCAGATCCGCCGCAAAGCACCGCGGCCGGGGCGCAACCCTCGCACGGGAGAGGCCATTCCCATCCATGCGCGCAATGTGGTGACCTTCCACGCCAGCGCCAAACTCAAGGGCATGGTGCAAGGCGATATCCCGCCAAGCGAAGACTTGGAGTAAAGTCTGAAGCTTCGGCCGGACGCGCTTGATTTCTCTCGTTTTTTCGGCCAGTGACCCGACCCGACCCGACCCGGGCCCAGCCAGCGTGCCGACAAAAGCAAACACAGGGACCATGGACCGCCTCAGCTCCGACTTGCCTCCGATTCCGGACAAGCGCTACTTCACCATCGGTGAGGTGAGTGAGCTGTGCCTGGTCAAGCCCTACGTCTTGCGCTACTGGGAGCAGGAGTTTGTTCAGCTGCGCCCCATGAAGCGACGCGGCAACCGCCGCTATTACCAGCACCACGAAGTGCTGCTGGTGCGCCGCATCCGCGAGCTGTTGTACGAAAAAGGCTTCACCATCAGCGGGGCGCGCAATCGCCTGGCCGAGATGGGGCCCGTGCCCCGCGGTGAGGTCGCGTCGTTGGGGGAGCCTCGGCCTGACGAGCTCGACGTGCCGGTGCCGGCCGCCCTCCTGGTGGCTGCGCTGCCGTCGGGCGGAGCAACGGCATCGCGTGCCCTGCAAGCTTCTGCACCCGCGATGGCGGAAGCCGCAGCGCTCGCACCGGAGCTGGACACACGGGCCCTGCAGCAGCTGCCGCCTCAGGCGGTCGGCCCGCTCCGCGAGGCACTGTTGTCGATCCGCGACCTCTTGGCTTGATGACGCCGAGCCGGCTCTTTCGGACAGTCAGAAATTTGTGTTATAGTTTAAGTCTTGTCGGGGCGTAGCGCAGCCTGGTAGCGCACTTGCATGGGGTGCAAGGGGTCGCGAGTTCGAATCCCGCCGCCCCGACCAAGAACGACACGAGCCCAGCAGAGCGATCTGCTGGGCTTTCTGTCTTTTGGAAGCGCCGCGAGTGGCCCCACGCCCGACGCCCCTGTTGCCCGCGCGGTGTGACCCGAGAGCGCCTCAACGGGGCGCTTTTTTCATGGCCTTCTGAACGGCACGGTCGAATTCCTGTTGCAAGATGACAGGAAACGCCGCGCTGACTGAGCCGATCGCCAGCGGTCGCAGGCGCTCGAACAGGGACCTCATGGCCTCAACCAGCCGCACATCGGGTGTTTTGCCCGAAGACCGCTGGCCTTGCGCGGACGAAGCCAGGTTTCTGAGCAGCCCGAGGAACAGTTGCTCGACATAGACCTTCGCAATCGCCCGGCTGTGCTCGATGAGGTGGTCTTGCAGGTCCAGGACGGTGTCCAGGGGCACGTCGAGCTCCGCGAGCTGGATGCCGATGCGCTCAAGCGAGGGGCTGAGCATTTCGACCTCGTCGGCGCCGAGCGGGCGATACAAGCCATTGCGGCTGAGCCGCTCCTTTTGCTCGGGGGTGGCCGGCGTGGCCCAGTGCGATGCCATCTCCGACAGCGCCTTGCGCCTGGACTTCTCCACTGTGAAGAAGGTGGTAGAGAACAGGCCGCTGATCAGCGCGTACTCGGACCAAGCGCCATCGGGCGTCTCGAGCAGCATGGTGCGGATGGCTTCCAGCCGGAACCCCTGCTGGCGCAGATCGCGGATGAGCTCCAGTTTGCCCTGATGTTCCGCGTCGTAGTAGGCGACGCGGCCTTGACGTCGAGGTGGCGGCATCAAGCCGGCCGTTTGGTAGGCGCGGATGTTGCGCACGCTCACGCCGGTGCGGGCTGCGAGCGCATCGACCGTCATGTCGGATGCGGCCGCGGCGCCTGCCAGGGCCTTGCGCGCGGGGGAAACGTTCGAGCGTGGCATGCGGTCTCAGCCTGCGGTGCCTTCGGTCATCGTCTTTGACCAGCAGCCACGTGCGTCAGCACTTGATGCCCATGTGCAGGGCAACGACGCCGCCCGTCATGTTGTGCACATCAACGTGGCCAAAGCCGGCGGTTTTCATCATGGCCTTGAGCGTGGCCTGGTCCGGGTGCATGCGGATCGACTCAGCCAGGTACTGGTAGCTGTCTGCATCACCCGCGATGAGCTGACCCAGGCGCGGCAACACCTTGAACGAGTACCAGTCATAGGCCTTCTCCAAGGGCTTGGCGACTTTCGAGAACTCGAGCACCAGCAAGCGTCCACCCGGCTTGAGGACGCGGCACATTTCTGTCAACGCAGCGTCCTTGTGCGTCATGTTGCGCAGGCCGAAGGCCACGGTGACGATGTCGAAGGTCTCCGAGGGGAAGGGCAGCTTCTCAGCGTCACAAAGAGTGGTCGGCAGAGCCACGCCTTTGTTGAGAAGGCGGTCGCGACCGGTGGCCAGCATCGCTTCGTTGATGTCGGTGTGCACCACCATGCCCGAGGGCCCCACGCGCGGCGCGAACGCCTCGGACAGGTCACCGGTGCCGCCAGCGATGTCCAGCACCTTGTGGCCTTCGCGCACGCCACTGGCGGCGATGGTGTAGGCCTTCCAGAGGCGGTGCAGGCCCATCGACATCAGGTCGTTCATGACGTCGTACTTGTTGGCCACCGAGTCGAAGACACCGCGGACGCGCTGTGCTTTTTGCGACTCGTCGACCTGCTGGAAACCGAAATGCGTGGTGCTCATGTGGTGATCTTAAACGGTGGCGACGCCTGCTGCTGCCGGGGTGGCCCGAAGCGCTTGGGCGCAGGCCATGGCGCTGGCCCAGGCCCACTGGAAGTTGTAGCCGCCCAGCCAGCCGGTGATGTCGACCACCTCGCCGATGAAATGCAGGCCCGGCACGAGCTTGCTCTCCATGCTTTGCTGGTGAAGTTCGCGGGTGTCGACGCCGCCTGCCGTGACCTCGGCCTTCGCGTAGCCCTCGGTACCGCTGGGCACGACCTGCCAGGCGTTGGCGGCCCGGCCCAGCGCCTCCAGGTCTTTGTCCTTGAGTTCGGCCAGGGCGGCCTGCGCCTGCAGAGCAGGGTGCTCACGCGCCACCTCGGCCAGCCAGGCCTGGGCCAGGCGCTGCGGGACGGCATCCCCCAATGCCAAACCCCAGGCGGTCGACAACTGCTTGCGCGAGCCGGTTTTGGCCTCCTTCAGCGCGGCCGCCAGGTCTTGCTGCGGGTTCAGGTTGATGGTGAGCGCCTGGCCGGGCTGCCAATGGCTGGAGATCTGCAGGACCGCTGGCCCGCTGAGGCCGCGGTGGGTGAAGAGGAGGTCCTCGGTGAAGTGGGCCGTGTGCCCGCCTCTGCCTTTGGCATTGCCGCCCTGCTTGCCCTTGCCCGCCGCGGGCACGCACGACGGGGTTTCGATGACGACCTCGAGGGAGACCCCTGCCAGCGACACGAAGGGCGCCCACGTGCCTGGGTCGAACGTCAGCGGGACGAGGGCAGGACGCAGGGGCACGATGCGGTGGCCCAGGTCGGCTGCCCAGCGCTGGCCCGCGTCGGTGGCGCCGATTTTGGGGATCGAAGGCCCACCCGTGGCAATCACCAACTGGTGGGCGTGCGCCACGCCTTGGTCGGTGTCCAGTTCGAAGCGCACCTGGTCGCCCGCGCGGCGGCGAATGGCTTTCACCCCACATGGCTGCCAACGCTGCACGCCACCGGCCTCGCACTCGCGCAGCAGCATCTGGACGATGTCGTCGGCGCGGTGGTCGCAAAACAGCTGTCCACGGTGTTTTTCGTGCCAGGGGATGCGGTGGCGCTCGACCAGGGCGATGAAATCCTGCGGGCTGTGTCCCGCCAGCGCCGAGCGGCAGAACGCAGGGTTCTCGCCCAGGAAGTTCGCGACGCTGACGTCGCGGTTGGTGAAGTTGCAGCGTCCGCCGCCAGAGATGCGGATTTTCTCCGCGACCTTCGCGGCGTGGTCAAGCACCAGCACGCGCAGGCCGCGTTGGCCCGCCACCCCGGCGCAATAGAGCCCGGCGGCGCCGGCGCCTATGACAATGACATCAAAACAGGGCGTGGGAGACATGGGGCAGGGCGCTTGGGCATTGGCAAGCGGCGATTGTCGCTGCTCTGAGCGCGCATCGCTGTTGCGCCCATGAGGGTCAGCGGGATCCTCGGCCCAGGGGTTGGCTCGCGGAGAAGACGGGCTGGCCGGCCTCGCAGTCCGCGTGCACCAGGCGGCTGGCACCCTGGCGTCGGGCTTCCTGGAGTGCCTCGTCCGCGCGGTGGATGGCCTCGTCGAGCGACTCATTGCTTTGCAACTGAACCACGCCGAAGCTGAGGCTGAGGCGTGGGCGCTGGTGTTGCCTGCACACCTGGTCGACTCGGCGCACCATGCGCTGCGCCACGTGCAGGGCATCGGTGACGCTGGTGTCTGGCAACAGGGCGACGAAAGCTTCGCCACCGAGGCGGCCGACCAGATCGCGGCTGCGCAGCAAAGAACGCGCGCTGGAGGCCAGCAGCCGCAAGGCCTCGTCGCCCGCAGCGTGGCCGTGGTCGATGGTCAACAGGCGGAAGTGGTCGATGTCGAAGCGCATCAGCGTGGCGCTGCCGGGGGCGCCCAGCGAGAGCGCTTGGGTGGCCAGTTCCTGGAAATGGCGGCGGTGCGGCACGTGCGTGAGCAGGTCGAAATTGGCCATCTGGCGCAATTGCCGGTGAGATTCGCGCAGGTCGAGTTCGGTGCGCTCGTACGTCATCAGCAGGCACATGTACACCGAGAACATCACGCCGGCCACCAGCGCCACCAACACCACGGGCTGCTGGATTTGGGTCGGGTCGGCCACGGGCGCGCCCCAGCTGCCCAGGGCCGAGAACAGACGCGGCATTTGCACGGTGGCCGCAGCCACGAAGAACATCAGGATGGCTTTGAGGTAGGGGCTGTGACGGCCGTCTTTGTCGTTGCGCACAGACTGGACTTGCCACGCCGCGTAGAGGTAGAACACCACGTTGACGAAGCTGAACGAGGCCACGCGCGCACCCAAATCCTGCGGGCTGGCATGCCAGACGGCCACGTAGGCGCCACCGCCGAGCAAGGCCAGCGCGCCGTCCACCCAGGCCGGCGAACGGAAGCTGCTGCGGATGTAGAACTGGCGCATGCCCGTCAGCATGGCCAGCGGCCACTGCAAGGTCAGCAACGCAGAGATGGGCAGCAGCCAGGCGTGGTGGTGCTGCAGCACCAGGCACAGGGCGCCCGCGGTGTTGGCCCATTGGGCAATGGTCCACCAGCCGAAGCCCAGGTAGGTACGCTGCGTTGCGCCCACCAGGCTCATGGTGGCGGCGGCCGTGAACAGCACCACGCACACGACCAGGGTGAGGGTGGGCAGGTGCAAGGTCGGCAGGAGAGGCATGGGCAGCGTCGGGTGAGGGGTTGTGTTTCGAGACACAATCTGTGGGCACAGTATCGCTGAGCCGGGCCGGTGAACGCGCGCACCCGGCACCGCACCCTCACAACAGGAGATCTAAGATGAGCATGGACGTGGTGGACTACGACATCCGCGGGGCAGAGATGCAGTTCGTCGAGGTGGAGCTCGACCCGGGCGAGGCAGCCATTGGCGAAGCCGGCAGCATGATGTTCATGGACACCGGCATCGAGATGGACACCGTGTTCGGTGACGGCTCCAAGCAACAGGGCGGCCTGTTCGGCAAGCTGCTGGGCGCAGGCAAGCGCCTGATCACTGGCGAGAGCCTCTTCACCACCATCTACACGAACCAGGGCACCGGCAAGCGCCGGGTGGCCTTCGCGGCGCCGTACCCCGGCAAGATCCTGCCGATGAACCTCGCCGAGTTGGGCGGCACGCTGATGTGCCAGAAAGACGCCTTCCTGTGCGCTGCTCGCGGCGTGTCGCTCGGGATCGCGTTCCAGAAGCGTCTGGGCGCCGGCTTTTTCGGCGGCGAGGGCTTCATCCTGCAAAAGCTGGAAGGCGATGGCCTGGCCTTTGTGCACGCGGGCGGCACCGTGGTGCGCCGTGAATTGAAGGCGGGTGAGTCGCTGCTGATCGACACCGGCTGCGTGGTGGCCTTCACCTCTGGCATTGATTTCGACATTCAGTACGTTGGCAAGATCAAGACGGCGCTGTTCGGCGGTGAGGGCGTTTTCTTCGCCAAGGTGACGGGCCCGGGGCATGTCTGGCTGCAAAGCCTGCCGTTCTCGCGCTTGGCTTCGCGGATCTTCGCCGCAGCACCGCAAAACGGAGGCGGCGGCCGCGAGGAAGGCTCCATGCTGAGCGGTCTGGCCGGCGGCAGCCTGCTGGGCTCGGTGTTCGGCGGCAGTGACGACTGAGCCCGCACCGGCACGGCCTTACACTGGGGGGCTTGACCGCCTGAACGGACCCCTGGATGAGTTTGGACCTGATTTCCCCCCTGGCCGCGCGCGTGGCCAGCGCAGCCGCCGCTGTTGCGGTGGCCCTGAGTGCTGCGACGGCATCGCCAGCCCTCGCCCAAGCAGCCAAGCCGGTGGCAGCGCCGGCCGCAGCCGCGCCGAGCAGGGCCCCGATTTTCGTGCTGAATTCGCTGGATGCGAACGTCAGCATCATCGACCCGGTCACGTACCAGGAAATCCGCCGCGTGCCCACGGGCAAAGAGCCGCACCACCTCTACCTCTCGCCTGACGAGAAGTCCTTGCTGGTCGCCAATGCCCTGGCCGATTCGCTCACCTTGCTCGACCCCCGCACGGGCGAGGTTCAGCGTGTGATCACGGGCATCCCCGATCCCTACCAGCTGAAGTTCTCGCCTGACATGAAGTGGTTCCTGACGGCGGCGAACCGCCTCAACCACGTGGACATCTACCGCGCCACGCCGCGCGCTGGTGGGGGCGTCGACCTGGCGTTGGCCAAGCGCGTGCCCACGGGCAAGACGCCCAGCCACATCGCCACGGACAGCAAGAGCACCGTGGCCTACGTGACCATGCAAGACAGCGATGAGCTGGTGGCCATCGACCTGACGACCCAGGCCATCCGCTGGCGCTCGCCCACCGGCAAGATGCCCGCCGATGTGTTTGTGACGCCTGACGATCGCCACCTGCTCATCGGCCTGACGGGTGATCGCGCTGCCGAGGTGTACGACGTCACCGGTGCCAAGCCGGTGCTGGTCAAACGCATCCCGACGGGCGACGGCGCCCATGCCTTCCGGGCCTGGGGCGACAAGCGCCATGTGCTGCTGAGCAACCGCGCCGGCAACACCATCAGCCGCATCGACCTGCAAACGTTCAGCGTGGTGGCAACCTACCCGGCGCCGGGCGGTCCGGACTGCATGGACGTGCTGTCCGATGGCAAAACCATCCTCGTGACCTCGCGCTGGGCCCGCAAGCTGACCGTGATCGACACCGTCCAGGGCAAGGTGGTGCGCCAGATCCCGGTGGGCCGCTCGCCCCACGGTGTGTGGACCTTGGACCATGCGCCCCGCCAGTGACACCGTCCTGAGCGTGGGGCGGGCGCTCGCGGCCGCCGTGCTGCTCGCGCCGTCGCTGCCAACAGGTGCGGCGCCAGCAGCCGCCGCATCGCGCACTGATGGCGCCTGCGCCCACCCCGTCTACCTGACCATCGACACCGGCCACATGGGCGTGGCCCCGCTGGTGGCCGATGTGCTGGCGCGGCAGGGCGTGAGGGCCACTTTTTTCCTTGCCAACGAGCGCACCCAGGCGGTGGGTGGTCGCCCCGAGGGCAGCACGCTGGACGATGCCTGGGCGCCCTGGTGGAAGCAGCTGGCCGCACAGGGTCATGACTTCGGCTCGCACACCTGGGACCACGTCGTCTGGCGCGCTGACGAGGCGGGTGGTTTCCGCATGCAGCCCACCGCAGGTCCGCGCAATGGGCAGCGGCTGCACATGGCGCCAGCCGACTATTGCGAGCAGCTCGCCCAACCGGCGCGCCGCTTCACCCAGATGACGGGCCAGCCCATGCGGGCGCTGTTCCGCGCACCCGGCGGCAAGACCTCACCGGCCCTGCTCGCGGCGGCCAAATCTTGCGGCTGGACGCACGTGCCCTGGTCGCCCAACGGCTTCCTGGGCGATGAGCTGGACAGTGACCGTTTCCCGAACGCGCATTTGCAGGCGCGCGCGCTCAAGAACGTCCGCGAAGGCGATATCCTGCTCATGCACTTGGGCATCTGGAGCCGACAAGACCCTTGGGCGCCGGCCGTGCTGGAACCCCTCATCGTCGGTCTGAAAGCCAAGGGCCTGTGTTTTGCCACCTTGCGCTCCCATCCTCAGTTCGCTGCCATCGGCGCGGCACCCCGTTGACGCGCGACCCTGCCGCTGACGTGACCCCATGATCGACGACACCATCATCGCCCCGCTCAGTGACGCTTTCGGACAGGCTCAACAATGGCTGTTCGAAGCTGCGGTGCAGCCTTTCGTTTTCGAGGCCGGCATGGGCAATTTGCTCGAGGACGCCTACACGGCCACGGGCTGGCTGCTGGTTGGGCTCATCCAGCTGGTGGTGTTGCTCGCCGTGATCGGGCCTCTGCAACGCTGGCGCCCCGTGGAGCGGGGAGGGGACCAAGCCAGTGTCTGGGTGGACGTGCTCTACACCATCATCCACCGCCTCGGTTTGTTCCGCGTCGCCATGTTTTTCTCGGTGGAACCCTTGCTCGACGAGGTGTTCGGGCAGGCCAGCGTGTGGGGCGTTCAAGGCGTGCAGCTGGACGGCCTGTTGGCACCCCTGTGGCCTGGCGTGAGCGACACCGCCTGGGCCAGCTTCCTTGTGTACCTGCTGGTGTTCGACCTGCTCGATTACTGGATTCACCGCGGTCAGCATCAGGTCAACCGCTGGTGGGCCCTGCACGCCGTGCACCACAGCCAGCGCCACATGACCATGTGGAGCGACAACCGCAACCACCTCCTCGACGACGTGCTGCGCGATGTGTTGATGGCATTCACCGCCCGGGCGATTGGCGTGCCGCCGGGGCAGTTTGTCGCGCTGGTGGCGGTGACCCAACTGGTGGAGAGCTTCTCCCACGCCAACCTTCGCTTGGGCTTTGGCTGGCTGGGCGAGCGGCTGCTGGTCAGTCCGCGCTTCCACCGTCAACACCACGCCATCGGCATCGGCCACGAAAGCGGAGGCCCGGGCACGCTGGGCGGCTGCAATTTCGCGGTGCTCTTCCCGGTGTGGGACCTCGTCTTTGGCACGGCACGCTTCGACGGTGGCTTCGAGCCCACTGGCATCCGCGACCAACTGCCAGACCAAGGCGCGCGCGACTACGGCCGCGGCTTCTGGGCGCAACAGTGGCTGGGCTTGCGCCGCCTGGTGGGGCGCGATGCGGCCTGACGCATCCCTGGGCGAGCCGCTGGGCCCGGCATCCATGCCGCCCAGTGGCTCTGGCGTCACCGGGGTTCTCGGCGTTCCAGCTGTGGTGGATGCGGCCTGGCGGGCCGCTGGGTATTGCTTCCTGCCACGTGTGATTTTCCTGTCCTGGCTGCCTTTGTTGCTCGCAGGCATCACGCTCGGTGGCCTGGGTTGGTGGGGCTGGGACGACGCCAACGTCGCCTTGCGTCAGGCGCTGGACGGCTGGGCTCTCAGCCACACGATGCTGGGCTGGCTGGACGCCATGGGCTGGGGCGGCTTGCGTACCATGCTGGTGCCCTTCCTGCTGGTGCTGTTGGCCGTGCCGGTGGTCGTCGTGGTCTGCCTGCTGCTGGTTGCTGGGTTGATGACGCCCGCTGTGGTGCGCTTGGTGCGTGAGCGCCGGCTGCCACACCTGCAGTCACGCCATGCTGCGCCTTGGTGGCAGTCGCTGTGGTGCTCGGGCAGGGCCACGTTCATCGCCCTGGCTGCACTGGTGTTGACGCTCCCGCTGTGGTTTGTGCCGTTTTTTGCCCTGCTGGGCCCGCCGCTCATCTGGGGCTGGCTGACCTACCGCGTCATGGCCTTTGACGCCCTGGCCGACCTGGCCACCCCTGAGGAGCGCCAGACCTTGTTACGCCAGCACCGCATGCCGCTGCTGCTCATGGGCGTGGTGTGCGGTTACCTCGGCGCCGCGCCCGCAGCCTTGTGGGCCCTGAGCGCCTTGACCTTGGTTCTGGCGCCGTTGGTGCTGGTGGCTTCGGTGTGGCTCTACACCCTGGTGTTTGTGTTCTCCAGCCTGTGGTTCGCTCACTACCTGCTGGCCGCGCTCGCGGCTTTGCGTGCCAAGCCGCTGCCGAGTGTCAGCGCCTCATCCTCCCACCCGACGCAGCCATCCCCACCATGACCGGACTCATCATCATCGGCGACGAGATCCTCAGCGGTCGCCGCCAGGACAAGCACCTCACCAAGGCCATCGAACTGCTGGCCGAGCGCGGCATGGCCGTGTCCTGGGTGCGCTACGTCGGCGACGAGCCAGAGCGCATCACGGCGGACACCCGCTATGCCCTGGACAGCGGCGATGTGGTGTTCTCTTTCGGCGGCATCGGCGCCACACCCGACGACCACACCCGCGCCTGCGCCGCCCGTGCGTCCGGCACAGGGCTGGCCTTGCACCCCGAGGCCCGTGACCTCATCCTCACGCGTTGCCGCGAAATGGCTGAACAGGAGGGCGTGCCCTTCGATCCCGCATCGCCCGACACCTTGCGCCGCCTGGAGATGGGCGTGTTTCCCGTGGGCGCCACCATCATCCCCAACCCCTACAACCGCATCCCCGGCTTCAGCCTGCAGGGCCGCGTGCATTTTCTGCCGGGCTTTCCCGTCATGGCGTGGCCGATGATGGCTTGGACGCTCGATCACCTCCACGCCGACCTGCATGGCAGCCACCGGGTGGACGAACGCGCCGTGGTGGTCTATGGCGCCATCGAATCTCGCCTGACGCCCCTGATGGTCGACATCGAGGCGCGCTTTGCGCCCGTCAAGGTGTTCAGCCTGCCCAGCGTGGACCACCCGGTGCATGGGCGCCACATCGAATTGGGTGTCAAAGGGCGTGGCGAAGCCGTGACAGAGGCATTCGACGCCCTGTTGCGTGGTCTGGATGATCTTGGTGCATCGATTGGCCCCAAAACGGTGCGTTGACAGAGGGTTCGCGCTTAATTGCACCACATGCGTGCATTTTGAGGGGTGCTGCGCGACCTACCTTCCACAATGTGGGGCGCAGACCAGATCGGTGCGGGCAGCATGTGCCCTGGCGCCCCTGCGCCGGGCCGCACCGACGCGACGCGTGCATTGGCGCAGGGCCGCGGCACGCTTTCTGCTATTACACTGCGCGCTGTTTCCGAGATTGAGACAGTCTCCCTTTTCTTCCTGCTTTTTCAAAGCCTGTTGCTAGGAGCACCTGATGGCCAACAAGACCGTCGCCGACGTGATGAAAATGGTGAAGGACAACGACGTCAAGTTCGTTGACTTCCGCTTCACCGATACCCGTGGCAAGGAACAGCACACGACCGTGCCTGTGTCCCACTTTGACGAAGACAAGTTCACCTCGGGCCACGCGTTCGACGGTTCCTCCATCGCTGGCTGGAAGGGCATCGAAGCCTCCGACATGCTGCTGATGCCGGATGCCAACACAGCCAACATCGACCCGTTCTTTGAAGAGCCGACCCTGCTGCTGACCTGCGACGTCATCGATCCGCACGATGGCAAGCCCTACGAGCGCGACCCCCGCTCCCTGGCCAAGCGCGCCGAAGCCTACCTGAAGGCCTCGGGCCTGGGCGACACCGCTTACTTCGGCCCGGAGCCCGAGTTCTTCGTGTTCGACGGCATCCGCTGGGGCAACGAAATGTCCGGCAGCTTCTTCGAGATCCAGTCTGAAGAAGGCGCCTGGAACACCGGTACCAAGTACGAGCACGGCAACACCGGCTACCGTCCCACCGTCAAGGGCGGCTACTTCCCTGTGCCTCCCGTGGACTCCGGTCACGACATGCGCTCGGAGATGTGCCTGATCCTGGAATCGATGGGCATCCCCGTGGAGGTGCACCACCACGAAGTGGCCAACGCTGGTCAGATGGAAATCGGCACGAAGTTCAGCACGCTGACCCAGCGCGCCGACTGGCTGCAGCTGCAAAAGTACATCATCGTGAACGTGGCCCACGCCTACGGCAAGACCGCCACCTTCATGCCCAAGCCCATCGTCGGCGACAACGGCTCCGGCATGCACGTCCACCAGTCCATCTGGAAGGACGGCAAGAACCTGTTCGCTGGCGAAGGCTATGCCGGCCTGAGCGAGTTCGCCCTGTACTACATCGGTGGCATCATCAAGCACGCCCGTGCCCTGAACGCCATCACCAACCCCGGCACGAACTCGTACAAGCGCCTGGTGCCTGGCTTCGAAGCTCCGGTGAAGCTGGCCTACTCGGCCAAGAACCGCTCGGCCTCGATCCGCATCCCGTACGTGTCGAACCCGAAGGGCCGCCGCATCGAAGCGCGCTTCCCCGATCCTTCCGCCAACCCCTACCTGGCCTTCTCGGCCCTGATGATGGCGGGTCTGGACGGCGTGGAAAACAAGATCCATCCGGGCGAAGCCGCCACAAAGGACCTCTACCACCTGCCGCCGGAAGAGGACAAGCTGATCCCGACCGTGTGCCACAGCCTGGACCAGGCACTGGAACACCTAGACGCCGATCGCGCCTTCCTGACCAAGGGTGGCGTGTTCACCAACGAGTACATCGACGCGTACATCGACCTGAAGATGCAGGAAGTCACCCGCTTCCGTCAGGCCGTGCACCCCGTCGAATTCGACATGTACTACACGCTGTGATCCGCCTGGGGCGGACCACACAGGAAGGGCGACGCGAGTCGCCCTTTTTTTTTCGTCTGTGCGACAGGTTGAAGCTTCGGGTTTGGGCCCAGTCTGAGTGTTGTCTCAGCCGAGCGACGCACCACGGCGGCAGGCATACTGCGAGGCATACTGAGGCCAAGATGAGCAAGATGAAGGATGGGCGCCAGATGTTGACGTGCGAGTTGCCGACCGCCGTGACGCGTGCTTCGCGTGCACGCGCGCTGCCCGGTGCTTGGGCCTGTGCCATGGCGGCATCGCTCTGGCTGGGGGGGGGCGCTGTGCATGCGCAGGAGAAGCCTGTCTACCGCTGCCCCGGCAACCTCTACACCGATGCCCTGACCGCCCGCGAGGCGCGTGACAAGGGCTGCAAAACGCTGGACGGTGCGCCCATCACCGTCATCCAGTCACCGGTGCCGCGGGGGAACGCTGCGGCCCGCCCGGCACCGACAGCGAGCCAGGGCGAGCGCGTGGGCTCCGAAGATCAGAAGGCCCGCGACGCCGATGCCCGCCGCATCCTGGAGGCCGAATTGCGCAAAGAGGAAGACGCGCTCGCGGCGCTGCGCAAGGAATTCAACGACGGCCAGCCCGAGCGCCGTGGCGATGAGCGCAACTATCAGAAGTACCTGGACCGCGTCACCGAGATGCGGGCCGCCATCACCCGCAAGGAGTCGGACGTGGCGTCCCTCAAGCGGGAGTTGGGCAAGTTCGGCGCCAGCCGATGACGATGTTTTGATGCCTCCCGAAGCGCCGCATGCCTGACTTCACCGCCGATCCGAGCCTGACCGAGGGGTTGAAGGCTTTTGACTTCCTGGCCACCATGGTGTTGGTCGTCGAGCCCGATGGCCGCTGCCTGTTCGCCAACGCGGCGTTCGAGGAACTGCTGGGCTTGTCCCGGCGCAGTGTGTTGGGCGAGTCGGTGACGGCCTGGTTCGTGGAGCCGGGCTTGTTCACCGAGGTGTTGACGGCGGTGGCGCGCAACGAGTTCGCCACCAGCCGTCTGCAGGGGCATTTGCGTCGACACCTCCACGGCCCGGGCGAGCCATTGCCGGTGCAGGTCATCGTCACGCGCCTGGGCTCGGGCGTGGGGCAAGCGCAGCGGCTGCTGGTCGAGTTGGTCGAGGTCGAGCAGCAGACCCGCCAGGAGCGCGAGGAGCGCGCGCAGGACCAGGTCCAGGCGAACAAGGAGTTGATCCGCAACCTGGCCCATGAAATCAAGAACCCGCTGGGCGGCATCCGTGGCTCGGCGCAGCTTTTGGAAATGGAACTGGAGAGCAAGTCGCTGACCGAGTACACCCAGGTCATCATCCACGAGGCGGACCGGCTGCAGGCCCTGGTGGACCGCCTGCTCGCGCCGCACCGCCGGCCGCACCTGGTGGGCGACGTCAACATCCACGAGGTGTGCGAGCGGGTGCGTTCGTTGATTCTTGCCGAGTTCCCCAAGGGCTTGCGCGTGCGGCGCGACTACGACACCTCACTGCCCGATTTCCGCGGCGACCGCGAACAGCTCATCCAGGCCGTGCTGAACATCGCGCACAACGCGGCGCAGGCGCTGTGCGAGCGCATCGCCGCCGGCGACGCTCTGCTGACGCTGCGCACGCGGGTGGCTCGCCGTGTCACCATCAACCGGCAGTTGCACCGCCTGGCACTGGTCTTGCATATCGAGGACAACGGCCCTGGCATCCCCCCGGCCATCCGAGACCGCGTGTTCTACCCCTTGGTGTCTGGGCGAGAAGGCGGATCGGGTCTGGGACTGACCTTGGCACACACCTTCGTTCAACAGCATCAAGGCACCATCGAATGCGACAGCGAGCCCGGCCGGACGGTGTTCAGAATCCTGATCCCGATGCCGTGATCCGTGGCGGCGTCGTTGGCGACGGGCCCATGCGCAACCTTCTGTCAGCATGAAACCCATCTGGATCGTTGACGACGACCAATCCATCCGCTTCGTGCTTGAGAAGGCACTGGCGCGTGAGCAGTTGCCAGTGCGCAGCTTCACCAACCCGCGCGATGTGCTGGCTGCTCTGGACGACGACGAGCCCCAGGTGCTGGTCTCGGACATCCGCATGCCTGGCGGTTCGGGCATTGACCTGCTCAGCAAGGTCAAGGAGCGTTTCCCGGGTTTGCCCGTCATCATCATGACGGCCTACTCGGACCTCGACAGCGCCGTGTCCGCCTTCCAGGGCGGCGCCTTCGAGTACCTGCCCAAGCCTTTCGATTTGCCCAAGGCGGTGGAGCTCATCCGCCGCGCGGTGGACGAGAGTCTGCGCGAAGAGGTCATCGACGAGCGGGTCACGCAGATGCCCGAGATGATGGGTCAGGCGCCTGCCATGCAGGACGTGTTCCGCGCGATTGGCCGGCTGAGCCAGAGCAACGTCACCGTGCTGATCACAGGCGAGTCGGGTTCGGGCAAGGAGTTGGTGGCGCGTGCGCTGCACAAGCACAGCCCGCGAGGCAACGGCCCGTTCGTGGCCATCAACACCGCGGCCATCCCGAAGGACCTGCTGGAGTCTGAATTGTTCGGCCACGAGCGCGGTGCCTTCACCGGCGCGCAGACGACGCGCCGCGGACGTTTCGAGCAGGCCGATGGCGGCACCCTGTTCCTCGACGAAATCGGCGACATGCCCTTTGACTTGCAGACGCGGCTGCTACGAGTGCTCAGCGATGGGCAGTTTTACCGCGTGGGCGGACACCAGCCGCTCAAAAGCAATGTACGCGTCATCGCGGCCACCCACCAGAATCTGGAGGAGCGTGTGCGCCTTGGCGGCTTCCGCGAGGACCTGTTCCACCGTCTGAATGTGATCCGCCTGCGCCTGCCGCCGTTGCGCGAACGCCGCGAAGACATCCCCACGTTGACGCGCTTTTTCTTGCAAAAAAGTGCAAAGGAGCTGGGCGTCGAAGCCAAGCGGATTTCAGATTCGGCGCTCGCGCAGCTGACCTTGTTCGACTTCCCTGGCAACGTGCGTCAGTTGGAAAACGTCTGCCATTGGCTGACCGTGATGGCGCCAGCGCAGGTCGTCGAAACCAAAGACTTGCCGCCGGAACTGCTGGGTTCGCATGCCATCGACATGGCGGGGCAGGGCGCTGGCGGGCAGCACGGCACGTCTGCCATGCTGGAAGGCGGATCGGCAACGGCCGGTGTTGCTGCAGGCGGTGTTGGTGGCTTTGCAGGCAACTCCGCGAGCGACGCCGCCATGCCCTGGCCGGGTGCGTTCGGGGCCAGCGCATCGCCCGGAATGCCCGTGCCCATCGGCCTTGCAGGCGATGGTGCAAGTGGGGCCGATGGCACGCCGCCCATGGCCTCGGTGGCTGCAGCGGGTGGTTCAGGGGCGGGCCCGGGGACGTTGGGGGCAGCGCCGCCCGCGTGGTTGCAGGCGCTGGAGTGCGACGCCCGTGCGCGCCTCGAGGCCGGGCAGCCAGAGGCTTGGGAGGCACTGACGCGCCAGTTCGAGGCCTGCCTGATTCGTACCGCGCTGGACCTCACGCGCGGCCGTCGCATCGAGGCCGCGCAGAAGCTCGGCATTGGCCGCAACACCATCACCCGCAAGATCCAGGAACTGGGCATGGACGATTGAGGGGTGGTGTGGGCGATGTTGCACGGCGCGCGGTGCCTCGCCCCCTGTCAACCGAGCGGGCCCGCGCTGCGCTACAGTCAATGCCACTGGCACGCGCTGTGCGTGCGCTGACTGTTTCGGGTGATCCATGACCGTTGAATTCGCCGCCCTGTCGTCGACATCGTCCACATCGTCTGCCTCGCGCCGCCCTTGCCGCTCTGGCTGTGCTGGTCGCTCTGGCACAGAGGTCCAACGTGGCCTGCGGCTGGCCGCATCGGCCGTCTGCGTGGCCGCGGCCGCGCTGCTGGGCGCGTGTTCCACCACCAGCCCTGACGTCATCAAGCCCGGCGATGCCCAGCGCCTGTCCCAGGTAGCCGACGCCGTTGTGCTCAGCGTGCGCGCCGTCACCGTCGAAGGCTCGCAGAGCGGGTTGGGCGGCGCGACAGGTGCCGTCGTGGGCGGCATCAGCGGCAGTGCGGCCAGCAGTAACAGCAAGAGCGCAGCGGTTGCCGCCGTGGTTGGCGCGGTGGTGGGGGGCGTGGTCGGCAACACCGTGGAGCGCTTCGGCACCCGGGAAGATGCCCTGGAGATCCTGCTGCAAATGCCCAACGGCGAGCGCCGTGCCATCGTTCAGGCGAAGGGCTCGGAAACCTTCAATCCGGGTGACCCCGTCATCCTCGTGACGACCGGCGGCAAAACCCGTGTGATGCTGGCCCCCCGCGTGGCAGCACCTGCCGGACACACGCCCCGCTGAGGTCGACAGCGGGTCGCGTGACCCGCCCGTACCGCACCCCTCGGGGCCGCGTGCCTGGCACCAGGCCGAGGCACGCCGCGCTCCTGAGGCATCCCGTTCCCAGGAGATTTTGCTGTGCCGCTTCAAAGCCACCGTCCGCCCCATTCACCGCCCGGCGCTTGGCATGCCGTGAGCTTGGCCGCCGCTTGCGCCTTGGCGCTGGCAGTGTGGGCGCCGGCGGCACAGGCGGGCAAGGCCGGCAGGACAGCCAGTCGGGTCGAGAGCGCATCGGCGCCCGTCGCGCTGCAGCCCGTCCGTACCGTGGAAGGCATCCGCGAATACCGCTTGTCCAACGGGCTGCAGGTGCTGCTCAACCCTGACGATTCCAAGCCCACCACCACAGTCAACATGACGTACCGTGTGGGCTCTCGCCACGAGAGTTATGGCGAGACCGGGATGGCGCACTTGCTGGAGCACCTGATGTTCAAGGGCTCACCACGCCATCCCCAGGTGTGGGCGGAGTTCAACAAGCGCGGCTTCAGCGCCAACGGCAGCACCTGGTACGACCGCACGAACTACTTCGCCAGTTTCGCGGCCAACGAGGCGAACCTGAAGTGGTACCTCCAGTGGCAGGCCGACGCCATGGTCAACAGTTTCATCGCCCGCAAGGACCTCGACAGCGAGATGACGGTGGTGCGCAACGAGATGGAGATGGGCGAGAACGACCCGGGCCGCGTCTTGATGGAGAAGACTTTGTCCGCCATGTACCAGTGGCACAACTACGGCAAGTCCACCATCGGCGCGCGCACGGACGTGGAGGGCGTGGACATCTCCCGCTTGCAAGCGTTCTACAAGCGCTATTACCAGCCTGACAATGCCACGCTGATCATCTCCGGCAAGTTCGATGCGGACAAGGCCTTGGCCTGGGTGCAGCAGGCCTTCGCCGTGGTGCCCAAGCCGCAACGTGTGCTCCCGCCGCTCTACACGCTCGACCCTGTGCAGGACGGCGAACGCAGCGTGACGCTGCGCCGCGTGGGCGGCACGCCTCTGTTGTTCGCGGGCTACCATGTCATGCCGGGTGCGCACCCTGACTACGCGGCGGTGTCCCTCCTGACCACCATCCTGGGTGACAGCCCCTCGGGCCGTTTGCACAAGCAGCTGGTCGACAAGCAGTTGGCCGCCTCGGTGTTCAGTTTCTCGGAGGGGCTCGCCGATCCGGGCTTCATCCTGTTGGGCGCCCAACTCGGTGCGCAGCAGGACGCCGATGCCGCCGCGCAGGCTTTGCTGGCCGCGGCGGAGTCGTTCTCCGAGCATCCAGTGACGGCCGAGGAACTGGCCCGCGCCCGCGCCAAGTGGCTCAAGGATTGGGATGCGGGCTTTGCCGACCCGCAGCACGTCGGCGTGGCGTTGTCCGAATCGGTGGCGCAGGGCGACTGGCGCCTCTATTTCCTGACGCGCGACCGCGTCAAGGCCATCCAGCTGGCCGACGTGCAGCGGGTGGCGCAGCGCTATTTCGTGGGCGCCAACCGCACGCTGGCCCGCTACGTGCCAACGGCCCAGCCTGTGCGTGCACCGGCGCCACAGCATGTGGACGTGGCCGCGCAGCTCAAGGGCTTTGAGGGCCAAGCCGCCCAGGCCAAAGCAGAGGCCTTCGATGCGACGCCGGCGAACATCGATGCCCGTACCCAGCGGTTCGCCCTGCCGTCCGGTATGAAGGTGGCGCTGCTGCCCAAGTCCACGCGGGGGCAAGCGGTCAAGGCGACCCTGACCCTGCGTTTCGGCACGGTGGACAGCCTGGCGGGGTGGGGCGAGGTGCCCCAGGCCCTGGCCGCCCTGCTGGACAAGGGGACCGCTCAGCTGAGCCGCCAGCAAGTGCAGGACAAGCTGGACGCCCTGCAATCCGATGTCGCGTTCTCGGCCGGACCTGGCCAGTTGACGGTTGCCATGTCGAGCCGACGCGAGCACCTGCCGGCCTTGATCGCTTTGGTGTCTGACTTGCTGCAGCAACCCAGTTTGCCAGCCGATGTGCTGGAAGAAGTGCGCAGCCAGGCATTGGCGGGCATCGAGGCCCAGCGCAAGGAGCCCGAGGCGGTGCTGGCGGAGGCCATGTCTCGCCATGGCGACCCTTACCCGCGGGGCGACGTCCGCCATGCCCGCAGCTTCGACGAAACGGTGGCCGATTGGCGGGCCGTGACAGCGCAGCAGGTGAAAGCCTTCCACCAGCGTTTCGTATCGGCTGGCCATGCACAGTTCGCCGCTGTGGGCGACTTCGACGCCTCTTCCGTGCGTGCAGCGCTCACCGAGGGCTTCGGCACATGGCGCAACACCGAACCTTTCGCGCGCATCCCGGATCCGTTGGTGCCTGTGCCGGCCGCGCGTTTGGTGCTGGGCACGCCTGATAAGCAGAACGCGACGATGTCCGTTCAACTGGGCCTCCCCTTGAGTGACCGCGATGCCGATTACCCCGCTTTGATGCTGGCCAATCACCTGCTGGGCGGCGGCGGAGATTCCCGCCTGTGGAACCGCATCCGCGAACGCGATGGCCTGTCCTACAGCGTGTACAGCAGCGTGCAGTGGAATCCCCAGGAGGCGCATTCTGACTGGGCGACGACGGCGATTTTCGCTCCTCAGAATCGAGACAAAGTCGAGTCGGCTGTCCGAGAGGAAATCGCGCGGGCCCTGGAGCAGGGATTCACGCAGGCTGAGTTCGAATCCGGCAAGCGTGGCCTGCTGAATTTCCGCCGGTTGGGCCGCGCACAGGACGCGCGCCTGGCGGCGGGCTGGGTCAGCAACCTGTACCTGGAGCGGGATTTCTCGGTGTCGGCGCAGGTCGATGCCCGTCTGGAGGCACTGACCTTGGCGGAGGTCAACGCGGCGCTGCGCAAGCACCTGAAGCCCGACCGGTTTGTGTGGGGGTTCGCAGGCGATTTCAAATGAGCCCGGTGAACCCCGTTGGTACACCCCCAAAACAAAACAGCCGGGTGCTGACCCGGCTGTCTGTGTGATCCTGCCACACACCGTCCCGAGGGGAGCAGCCCCTCGAAGCCCGTGCTTTCAAATGGCGAAATCTTCGAGTTTCTTGCCGGATGCCACGGCGGCCTGAACCCATTTGGGTTGCAGGCCACGGCCGGTCCAGGTTTCGCCGGTGGCTTGGTTGCGGTATTTCGGTGCCACCTTGCGGCCGGCGGTGGGGGCCGCGCCAGTGGCGGCCTGCTTGCCGGGCTTGAGGCCCAGGTCTGCGACGGTCAGGCCGTGCTCGGCCAGCAGGGTTTTGATTTGGGCGATCACGCCAGAGCGCTCGGCACGGCGGGCGTCTTGCAACTGCTTCTCAAGGTCGGCGGCCTGTTTCTCGAGCGCGGCTTTTTGGGCGAGGAGTTCTTGATAGTTGCTCATGTTCTGTCCTTGGTGCCCACCTGGGCGGGGTACTTATTCGTGATGGAGGGCGTTCGTTCGCCCGCTCACCGAATTCGTGGAAATGCGGCGAGCCTCCGCCATTTGGCCGACTGGATCGGCCCGCCTGGCTTGGGCGGATTCTATACACAAAATATATGCCCGTGCAATTGCCGCCTGGGGATTGGTTTCGTCACATTGTGTGAATTTGCGTGAATACCCGCAGAGGCTTCGTCAATTGGCTGACAGTTTGCGGCCATTCTGACGTTGCACCTCCTTCCACACGGTCTCGCCGAGTTGCGCGACCGCCAGGGCGTAATAACTGGACTGGTTGTAGCGCGTGATGGCATGAAAATTCTGGGTCCCAGCGACGTAACTGGGCGCCTGCCCGCCGTTGTGCAGTTGGACCAGTGCGAGCAATCCAGGGTGCCGTTGTCCCGCTTGTGACAGGCTGGCGCCGTTGGACGTCATTTCCGCGGGCGTGAAGGTGGGCGTGATGTCGGGGGTCAGCAGCGCCTCAAGCGCATCGGATGCTGCGGGCGGTGTGACCGCGAAATAGGTTGCCTGGCCTTTTTGCCAGCCATGGGCCGAGAGGTAGCGTGCCACGCTGCCAATCGCGTCTGCAGGGCTGTTGACGAGGTCGATGCGGCCATCGCCGTCGAAGTCCACCGCGAGTTTGCGCTGCGAGCTCGGCATGAATTGCGGCCACCCGATGGCGCCTGCGAAGGAGCCCATCACGGTGGTCGGGTCCATGCCCTGTTCGCGGCACGTGAGCAGGAAGGCGCCCAGCTCGGATTTGAAGTAAGCGCTGCGGTCGCTGCGGCCTCGGGGGAAGTCCAGCGTCAGGGTGGTGAGCGCGTCCAGCACGCGAAAGCGTCCCGTGTGGCGGCCATACAGGGTTTCGACACCCAACACACCCACGACGATGTGGGCAGGCACGCCGTACATGGCTTCTGCGCGGGCCAGTTGGTCGGCGTGGGCTTGCCAGAAGGCCACGCCCGCCTGGATGCGCTTGGCTTCGATGAAGCGTGCCCGGTAAGCCGCCCAGTTTTTCGCCGAGGGCGTGGGCGCGGGCATCATCAGCTTGGGCACGCTGGCCTGGAACCTGGCCTGTGACAAGGCGGACCACACCCAGTCACGGTCCAGTGACAACGTCCGCGCCAGCTCGGACGCGAGGGCGGCCGCGTCCGCACGCTCGGCGTAGGCGTCTGCATCGCTTCGGCTCGGCAGGCTTTGCGACTGCACTGGCGTGTCTGGCAAGGGCCGAGCCTGGGCCTCGCCCATGGCGGCATCCGCAGGCAGTGACGCCTGGGACGGGGCGTCGGCGGGCGCCGGTGGTTTTGGTGCGCTGGATTGGGGTGCGGCCTGGGCGACAGGCGCATCGAGGCGTACCGTGCTGCCACATGCAGCGAGACACAGCGAGACGCACACAGCCAGGCCGGCGCGCAAAGCAGTGGCTTGGGGGGTGGGAGGGGATGCGGGCGCCGTGTCGGGCATGTCTGGGGGCGTGATGGCGTGCATGTGCAGTGGGCTGTGGAATCCGGCGGGGTCGGTGAGAGAGGGTGCGCGCTGAGGCGGCTGGACATCAGTGTGCCAAAAGGCCGCTGCACAGCTTGCCAGCACGTCACCGCCGGGAAGCAGGGGGCGTGACAGTGCGGGCGTGTCGGCGGGCTTTGGCCAGGGCGTGGGCGTGCACCATTGCCTGGTTGAACGCCCGGCGCATGGCGCGTTTGGCGGAGCGGGGCGGCGTTGCGCCGGCGCAGGCGCCGTAGCGCAGGGCATCGAGCTCGGTGAGCGCCTGGCGCAGTGCTGTGTGGGCGAGTTGCGCTTGGCCTGGAAAGGCGTCGGCGGGCGTGTCGCCAAGGTGCTGCGACCAGGTCAGGGCGGGCGCTGGGGCGGGGCTGTTGGCCGGGGGGGCGAAGCCTGCGGCGACCAGTGCCTTGTGCAAGCGCATCATCTGCCGATGCCACGCTGGGCGGAATGTACGGGGGCGTCGCCACCAAAGCCAGAGCACGCCGCTCAACGACAGCAACACGAGCAGTCCGGCGCACACGCGCACGAGGTCTGTCCAGTCGGGCGAGTTCACGCCCCAGCGCTCCAGCATGGACATTTGCTGGTTGCGTGAATACTGCAGCACCCATATGTTCCAGCGGTGGTTGGCTGCGTCCGCGTAGGCGCGCAAGCCGCTCCAGAGGGCGGGGTCCAGTTGGGACAGCGTGGCGGGCAGGCCCTGTGGGTTGCGCAGCGGCGGGCGTGGCCGCTCGATGCGCTCGGGTGCCACCGCAGATGTGGGGTCCACACGCACCCAGCCGAGCTCGGGTTGCCAGTACTCAGCCCAGGCGTGCGCGTCGCTGTTGCGCACGACGAAGAGGCCATCAACCGGGTTGAGCTCGGCGCCTTGGAAGCCCGTCACGACCCGGGCGGGCACGTCCATCGCCCGCATGACGACGACGAATGCCGCAGCGAAGTGCTCGCAAAAACCGCTGCGTCGGTCGAGCCAGAACTGGTCCACCTGGTGCAAAACCGGACGGCCGTCGGCGTCCAGGGCATCGTCTCCCGGGCGCAGCGTGTAGCGGAAGCCGGCCTGGCGAATGTGGCGCATCAGCGCGATGGCCAGGGCGCTGGCGTCGGCATCTCGGAACGCCGCGCTGGAGCGCATGTCGGCCGCCCAGGCGAGGGTGCGTGGGTTGTAGCCGCGTGGCAGCTGAACCCAGTGGCGCAGCGCGAGGGCGTCGGGCTGCTGTGGTGTTTCGCGGGTCATCAGCCTCGCCACGCCATTGATCTGGCTGCGCTCGGTCAGGGGCCGGTCGGCGATCCAGCTCAGGCCTGTCCGCTGCAGCGTGGGTTCGGTCAGCGGTGGCGAAGGCGCAGCCTCCAGGGTGCCATCCAGCAGCGGCACGGAGCGCAGCTGGTTGGGCTCCAGTGTCATCTGGTAGCGCACGGTGCGCCCGGCAGGGTTGACGGTGGATGCGGCGATGGGGCTGGCATCGGTGACGTCCCCTGGCTGCAGCGTCGGCTGTATTGCCACGTCGTTGCGTTGGCGCTTGCGCAGCCCGGGCAGGGAAGATGTCCAGCGCTGACCATCGAACAGGTCAAGCACCGGGCCCCTGAAGTAGAGCTCGCCGGGCGTGGGCGGGGTATCGAGGAAGCGCACTCGCAGCGCCACGCTGTCGTCCTGCGCCAGTTCCGCCACGCCGCCCATGCGCATCTGCTCCGACAGCCCCGTGCGCGTGCCCGAGTCGGCCGGCACGCTCCACAGCGGGCCGAAGCGCGGGAAGAAAACGTACAGCGCCAACATCATCGGCACACCCATCACCAGGCATCGACCGGCGGCGGCCATGGCGGCACCCAGGCTGGGGCGGCCCACTGTGCGCTGCGCCAGCACCAAGGCACTGAGCAGGCCGAGCAGCGCCAGCAGCATCAGTGCAGCCATGCCGATGGCCTGCGAGAAGAGGAATTGCGTGAGGATGAGAAAGAAGCCCAGCGAGGTGATGACGAAAGCGTCACGCCGGGCGCGCAGCTCCAGTGTTTTCAAAGCCGCCAAGATGGTGACCAGGGTGACGCCCGCCTGACGTCCGAACAGGGACTGGTAGCTCATGAGCGTCAGGCCCACGCAGGCGATGAGGCTGATCATCAGCACCCACCTCGGTGGCAGTGGCGCGTCTCGCCAAGCCAGTCGGCCGCGCCAGGCGATGGCGGCTGCCGTGCCCAGCGAGCACCACAGCGGCAAGCGCTCCATGTGGGGCGCAATGCACAACGCGAGAACGGCCAGCAGCCAGAGGGTGTCTCGGCCGTCGCGGCTCAGGCGGGGAGAGCGCAGTGGGGCGCTCACGTTGGGGCTCACGTCGGTGCCCCCCTGGCGGCCCCTGCGTTGCTGGGGGGCGCCCACAGTGCCAGCGCGTCCAGACAGTCCCGCAGGTGATGTGGGCCGTGGCTGCACGGCAGCGACACCCCGGGCAGGCGCAGGCCATAGGCGGGGCCACCGGCAGCGGCATCCTGTTCCGCCCGGATCAGCCAACTGGCCAGCCGGGACAGGCGCGCCTCGACGGCCAGGCCTTGCAGCCCGGGACTGTGCTCGTAGTCGAGCCAGCGGTCGGGCGTGCGCCCACCGGCCGGCTCTCGGCTGACGAGGTTGCCGCCGGTGGCCAGGGCACGGGAGGACTTTCTCCAGGCCACCCAGTGCAGTGGGTCGCCCCGGCGGTGGTCCCGCAGGCCCTCGGGCATGTCGGCGTCACGGGCCTGAGTGGCGGCTTGGGGTTCACGGCTGTCTTTGCCGGCCACCTCGGGCAGGGGCGGCGCATGCGCTTCCAGCGCAGGCCAGATCAGCACCCGGGACTGCGGCCGCCAAAAAGCCCAGGCGCGGAACAGGCCCAGCGGGTAGCGGGTCTCGATGGTCAGGCGCGGCGGTTCCAGCCAGCCACGGCGCAGGGTGGGCACGTCCACCTCCACGCTGCCCTCGCTGCCCGGCGGCAAGTCCAGGTGCTGGGGCACATGGCCAGAGGCGAGGTCGCGCGGCAGGCCGCGGGTGTCCACGCTGATCATCAAACCGTATCGACCCAGGCGGCGGTGTTGGTTACCGAGCGTCACCGGCAGGCGCAGCACCTGGCCCGCGTGCACGCTGTGCAGGCTTTGCAGGCGCAGGCTCACACCCTGCAGATTGCCGTGTGTTTGGTAGAGCGCTGCCATGCCGGCACCGCACAGCAAGAAGGCGAGCGCGTAGCCGAGGTTCACCTGCTCATTGATGGAGGCCAGCAGGAGCACCAGCACCACCACGGCGAAGCTCAGGCCCGCCCGAGAGGGCAGGATGTACAGGTTGCGCTGGGTCAGGCGGATCTGGTCCTGCCGGGGCAGCCGGGCTTCCCACCAATCTGCCCAGCGCCGGCGCAGGGCGTTCAGCACGTTCGGTGTGCCCGCCATCATGGCACCGGGGTGGCCTCCAGCAGCGCACGGGCCTGAGCGGCAGCGCTGCGGCCCGACTGGCTCAGCACCTGCAGGCGGTGGGCCACACCGGGCACCCACAGCGCCTGCAGATCCTCGGGCGACACGTGGCCACGGCCCATCACGAGCGCCCGTGCGCGTGCCAGCCGCAGCAGCGACAGCCCCGCCCGCGGGCTCAGGCCCTGCGCGAACCAGCGGCCATCGCGCGTGGTTTGCAAAAGCGCTTGCAGGTAATCCAGCAACGCCTCGGAGACGTGCACTTGCGTCAGGCGGTGCTGCCATTGCTGCCACTCGCTGGCGCTCATCACAGGCTGGATGTCGTGCAGCGCCTGTCGCCGGTCTGCACCCGTGAGCAAGGCCCGCTCGGCGGCAGCGTCGGGATAACCCAGCGACAGGCGCATGGCAAAGCGGTCCAGCTGAGATTCGGGCAAGGGGTGGGTGCCAAGTTGCTCCAGCGGGTTCTGCGTGGCGATCACGAAGAACGGCGACGGCAGGGGGCGCGTCTCTCCCTCCGCCGTGACCTGGCGCTCCTCCATGGCCTCCAGCAAGGCGCTTTGCGTCCGTGGGCCGGCCCGGTTGATCTCATCGGCCAGCAGGACCTGCGCAAACACCGGACCGGGGTGGAAAACGAAGCCTTCTTTCTGCCGCTCGTAGACGCTCACCCCGATCAGATCAGAGGGCAGCAGGTCGGCCGTGAACTGCACCCGGGAAAAGCTCAGTCCCAGCGAGCGGGCCAAGGCCTGCGACAGCGTGGTTTTGCCCACGCCCGGGATGTCTTCGATCAACAAGTGCCCCGACGCCAGCAGGCAGATCACGCTGAGCGCGACCTGCTCACGTTTGCCCACGATGATCGTGCTAACCTGATCAATGAGCGAGGTGAGCTGTCGGACGTTCGGTGAGGCGGGTCCGGCCGACGCGCCTGGCGGGTTCATGTCATTGCGCAGCATGACGGCACCTTAACCCAATCCCGCACCGCTTGCGGCGCACTTCTGACCCATGACCACCGGCTATTTTTCTCACCCGGACTGCCTGTCGCACGACATGGGCGCGGGCCACCCGGAGTGTCCGGCACGCATCCACGCCATCGAAGACCACTTGCGGGCGGTTGGCCTGGACATGCTGATGCTGCCGCAGGACGTGCCCATGGCGTCCAACCGGGATCTGGCCCTTGCGCACGACCTCAACTACGTGCTCACGCTGGACGATTTCCTGCAGCAGCTCGAAGCCACCGGCGAAACACGCGCCCTCGACCCCGACACCTGGGCCTGCCCAGGCACGCGCTCGGCGGCCTGGCGGGCTGCAGGCGCGGCGGTGGCGGCGACCGACGCGGTGATCGACGGCAAACTCAGCAATGCCTTCTGCGCCGTGCGCCCACCTGGCCACCACGCCACGCACGACCGCACCATGGGCTTTTGCTTTTTCAACAACGTTGCGGTGGCAGCGCGCCACGCGCTCGATGTGCGCGGCCTGCAGCGCGTGGCCGTGGTCGATTTCGATGTCCACCATGGCAACGGCACGGAAGACATCCTGGCCAATGACGACCGCGTGCTGATGGTCGGCCTGTTCCAGCACCCCTTCTACCCTTACAGCGGCGCCGAGAGCCGCGCAGGCAACATGGTCAATGTGCCGGTGCCTGCGCGCAGTGACGGTCGCCTCATCCGCGACGTGGTGGACAGCTACTGGATGTACCGCCTGGAAGACTTCAAGCCCGAGATGATTTTCATTTCCGCCGGTTTCGACGCGCACCGCGAAGACGACCTCGGTGGCCTCGGCATGGTCGAGGCCGATTACGCCTGGATCACCGCGAAGATCATGCAGGTCGCAGACGCCCACGCCAAGGGCCGCATCGTGTCCTGCCTGGAGGGCGGCTACAACCTCAGCGCGCTGGCCCGCAGCGTGGCCGCGCACGTGCGCACCCTGATCGAAAACTGACTTTTGCGATCCCTGTGTCTTCGTTCGCCTCTCTCTTGCCAGCACCCATGGACGTGAGCCCCGCGCGCACCTCCCACGCGATCAGCGCTGCAGAACTCAGCCAACTGCTCGACCAGTTGCGCCAGCCCACCGCTGTGGCGGAGGTCGCTGCGCTGGCTGCTTGCTTGGGGTTGGCCTGGTTGCTGGTGCGCCTGTGGCGCGGGCGCCAGTCTGAGCCCACGGCCATCTGGTTCGGGCGCAATGTCATCGATGGCATCCTTTTCCCCGTGGTTGCCTTGGTGCTGGCCTTGATCGCGCGGCGGGCCTTGGTGGAGGTGATGCCCTTGCCAGTGTTCCGCCTGGCCATCCCGGTGCTGTCATCGCTGGCGGTGATCCGCCTGACGGTCAAGGTGCTCGGGGCGGCTTTTCCAAATTCGCACGCGGTGCGGGTCGTGGAACGCACGGTGTCGTGGCTGGCATGGCTGGTCACTGTGCTCTGGATCACGGGCGTGATGCCCCTGGTGCTCGACGAACTCGACCAAATCACCTGGAAGGTCGGGTCCGGCCAGGTCAGCCTGCGCAAGGTCATCGAGGGCACGCTGAGCGCCGTCCTCGTGATGATCCTGTCGCTGTCGCTGTCCTCCGCCATCGAGACCAAGTTGCTCAAGGGCGCCACCGACAACCTCTCCATGCGCAAAATGGCGTCCAACATCCTGCGGGCCCTGTTGTTGGCCGCGGGCTTGATGCTCGCCCTGTCGGCTGTCGGCATCGATTTGACCGCGCTGTCTGTGTTCGGTGGGGCGCTCGGCGTGGGCGTCGGCTTTGGGCTGCAAAAGCTGGCCGCGAACTACGTCAGTGGCTTTGTGATCCTGGCCGAACGTTCCCTGCGCATCGGGGACTTGGTGCGGGTGGACAACTTCGAGGGCGTCATCACCGACATCAACACCCGCTTCACGGTGCTGCGCTCGGCCTCAGGGCGAGAGTCCATTGTGCCCAACGAGGTGCTCATCACCCAGCGGGTTGAAAACGCTTCCTTGGCCGACCGCCGTGTGCTGCTCAGCACGGTCGTGCAGGTGGCCTATGGCACAGACCTGGATGTCGTCATGCCCCGGTTGCAGGCCGCCGTGAAGGCCGTGCCGCGGGTCCTGGATGACCCTGCGCCGTCAGTGCTGCTGTCCAACTTCGCCGCCGATGGCCTGGAGCTGACCGTGACGTTCTGGATCGCCGACCCCGAGGCTGGCCAGTTGGGCGCGCGTTCGGCCGTGAACCTGGCGTTGCTCGACACGCTCAACCACCTCGGCGTGGACATCCCCTTCCCGCAGCGGGTGGTGCGCCACCTGGGCGCCGCGGTGGGGCCTTCCGGGGCGACGGGCGCGTCCGTTGAGGTATCCTCAACGACATCATGATGTCATCTTTGTACCTGTTCGCGAGCGGCCACCGCCTCCTGACGGCCGCGGTCCTGCTGTTCACCCTGGCGCTGGCCTGGTTGTTGGGCGATGGCTGGGGCCTGTTGTTCGCTGGATTGATGGCCGGGCTCGCCGCCCTGTTGTGGCGCGACACCCCCCGCGCCGTGCCCACCCAGAGCGGCGCGGTGCTGTCGCCGGCCGATGGCCGCGTGGTGCGCATCGAGAAAGCGCGCGACCCCTACGCCAACCGCGACGCCCTGCGCATCAGCGTCTTCATGAATTTCTTCGACACCCACGCCAACCGGGCCAGTGTGGACGGCGTCATCCGGCAGGTGCAGTACTTCCCCGGGGCGGCCATCAGCACCGACCTCGACACGGCCTCGACCCGCCATGAGCGCAATGCAGTGGTCATCGAGTCCAACGGTGAGCTCGTCACGCTGGTGCAGGTGGCCGGTTTGATCGCGCGGCGCATCCTTTGCACCGTCAAGCCGGGCGACACGCTGACCCGAGGCCAGCGCTACGGCCTGATCCGCTTCGGCTCACGCGTCGACATCTATTTGCCGCCGCACGCCGTGCCCAAAGTGGCCCCCGGCGAGCGCGTGTCTGCCACCACCACCATCCTGGCCACCCTGGCAAGCGCATGAGTTCGAACGACGCCCACACCCCCCTGGCCACGGAGGCGTCCGAACTGCACCGCCCCCGCCGCAAGGGCATCTACATCCTGCCCAACCTGTTCACCCTGGCGGCACTGTTTGGCGGCTTCTACGCCATCGTCATGGCCATGAACGGCCAGTTCGAGCAGGCCGCCGTTGGCATCTTCTGCGCCATGGTGCTCGACAGCCTGGACGGCCGCGTGGCGCGCATGACCAACACGCAAAGCGCCTTTGGCGAGCAGATGGACAGCCTGTCCGACATGGTGTCCTTCGGCGCCGCGCCGGCCCTCATCGTTTACGAGTGGGCGCTCAAAGGCATGGGCAAGCTGGGCTGGATCGCTGCGTTCGTGTATTGCTCGGGTGCCGCGTTGCGCCTGGCCCGTTTCAACACCAACATCGCCGTGGTCGATCGCCGCTTCTTCCAGGGCTTGCCCAGCCCGGCTGCTGCCGCGGTGGTGGTGGGATTCATCTGGGTGGTGACCGACGCAGGCTACAGCCCCCAAACCACGCCCTGGCTGGTCTGGATGGCCTGCGCGCTGACGCTGTACGCGGGCCTCACCATGGTCACGAACATCCCGTTCTACAGCTTCAAGGACGTCAGCTTCAAGCACACGGTGCCCTTCATCGTGATCGTGGCCATCGCCCTGGGCATTGCCGTCATCACGATCCACCCGCCCACCGTTCTGTTCGCCATTTTCATGTTCTACGGCCTGTCGGGCTACGGCGTGTTTGTCATCAAGTGGCGACGTGGCCGTCCGGTGAGCGTGATCTCCACCTCGACCGACGAACCCGACGAAGAAGGCCTCCACCGCTGACCTGAGCCGCTCACAGAGTGACCCCATGACCGACAAGCTCATCATTTTCGACACCACCCTGCGCGATGGCGAACAGTCGCCCGGCGCCTCCATGACCCGCGAAGAAAAGCTGCGCATCGCCCGCCAGCTGGAGCGCCTGAAGGTGGACGTGATCGAAGCGGGTTTCGCCGCCTCGTCGAATGGCGACTTTGAAGCCATCAAGGGCATCGCCGATGTGATCAAGGACTCGACCGTCTGCTCGCTGGCCCGTGCCAACGACCGTGACATCGCGCGTGCCGCCGAGGCGCTCAAGGGCGCGAATGCCTGGCGCATCCACACCTTCATCGCCACCAGTGCCCTGCACATGGAGAAGAAGCTGCGCATGAGCCCGGAGCAGGTGCTGGAGCAGGCCAAGCAGTCGGTGCGTTTCGCGCGCAACCTGACGGCCGACGTCGAGTTCTCGGCCGAAGACGGCTACCGCTCGGACCTCGATTTCCTGGCCCGCGTCTGCGAAGCCGTGATCGCCGAGGGCGCGACCACCATCAACATCCCCGACACGGTGGGCTACGCCATCCCCGAGCTCTACGGCAACTTCATCCGCGAGCTGCGCCAGAAGGTGCCGAACTCCGACAAGGCCATCTGGTCGGTGCATTGCCACAATGACCTGGGCATGGCCGTGGCCAACTCCCTGGCCGGCGTGAAGATCGGTGGGGCGCGTCAGGTCGAGTGCACCATCAACGGCCTGGGCGAGCGGGCCGGCAACTGCGCGCTGGAAGAGGTCGTGATGGCCGTGAAGACGCGCCGCGACCACTTCGGCCTGGACGTGGGCATCGACACCCAGCAGATCATGTCGGCATCGCGCCTGGTCTCGCAGACCACCGGCTTCGTGGTGCAGCCCAACAAGGCTGTGGTCGGTGCCAATGCCTTCGCCCACGCCTCCGGGATCCACCAGGACGGCGTGCTCAAGGCGCGCGACACCTACGAGATCATGCGCGCCGAAGACGTTGGCCTGTCGGCCAACAAGATCGTGCTGGGCAAGCTGTCGGGCCGCAACGCCTTCAAGCAGCGCCTGCAGGAGCTGGGCATCGACCTGGACTCGGAAGCCGAGGTCAACGCCGCGTTCGCCAAGTTCAAGGAGCTGGCCGACCGCAAGAGCGAGATCTTCGACGAGGACATCATTGCGTTGGTGGGCGACGAGAGCGTTACCAGCGAGCAGGAGCACTACCGCCTGGTGGCGCTGTCGCAGCGCTCGGAGATGGGCGAGCGTCCGCACGCCAGCGTGGTGTTCGGTGCCGGCGGCGTGGAGCACAGCAGTGCGTCCGACGGCAATGGCCCGGTCGACGCATCGATCAAGGCGATCGAAGCTGTCGTGAAAAGTGGCGCAGAAATGGTGCTTTACTCGGTCAATGCCATCACCTCCGGGAGCACAGAATCCCAAGGAGAGGTGACGGTTCGGCTGCAGCACGGTGGCCGGGTCGTCAACGGGGTCGGGTCTGATCCGGACATCGTCGTGGCGTCGGCCAAAGCGTATCTGTCTGCGTTGAACAAGCTCCACAGCAAGGCAGAGCGGGTGGCCGCCCAGGGTTGAATCAGCCCCTCGGTGACCCGTTTCGCCGGGTCACTTCATGAATGACGCGTAAGTCTTTGATCTTGCGCGTTTTTTCATTACACTTCGGCGAGGACGAAAGGGCTGTATCGTGGTGGGCATCAAGCGCAAGGTGAATCTTCGACAGGACGGCTGCTTTTTGGCAGGTGTGACGGCACTGTTGCTGGCGCTCGGCTGGTCTGCGCCTGCGCAGGCCAAGGCCTCGCACACGTCCAAGGCGGCGGTCAAGACCGTCCAGCCCGCGTCAAAGACGGCGGTGAAGTCCACGGCGAAGCCGACACCCAAGGCGCCGGCAAAGGCACCTGGCAAGGCCTCGGCCGCGGCGGGCCGCAAGGGCGACGCGCCCGGTCGCAAGGGTCGCGCGGCGTCGGCAGGCGCGGTGGCACTGCCACTGGCACGCGCCGAAGCGCCTGCTCGCAATGCGTTGCCGCTGATGCCGATTTCCGTGAAAACGCCCGCCGGTGTGCCCTTGCGCCCATCGGCCGCGGTGGCGGCTGCGTCCGGTGCGACCGGCGTTTCCTTTGGCCAGATCTACGGCTTGCACCAGACCGCTGACCCGCTGGATTTGAAGTCCAGCGTGGCGCTCGTGATGGACCAGGACACCAACGAGGTGGTGCTGGCCAAGAACTCAGAAGCGGTGCTGCCGATTGCATCGCTGACCAAGTTGATGACGGCCGCGGTCATCGTCGAGGCGCACCTGCCCATGGACGAGGCCATCACCATCACCAACGACGATGTCGACACCGAGAAGAACAGCAGCTCGAGGCTCACCGTCGGCACCACGCTGACCCGCGGCGAGCTGCTGCATCTGGCGCTGATGTCGTCCGAGAACCGCGCGGCGCACGCTTTGGGCCGCACCTATCCCGGCGGTTTGCAGGCGTTCGTGTCCTTGATGAACGCCAAGGCCAAGGCGCTGGGCATGCAGGACACCCGCTACGTCGACCCGACCGGCCTGAACAGCAACAACCAGTCCAGCGCGCGTGACCTCGCCGTGTTGGTGAAGGCCGCCTACCAGCAGCCGATCATCCGCGAGCTGTCAGTCTCGCCGGAGCATGCCGTGCGACTGGGCAACCGTCAGGTCCAGTTCCGCAACACCAACAGCCTGGTCCGCAGCCCGTCCTGGGACATCGGCTTGCAGAAAACCGGCTACATCGTGGAAGCTGGTCGCTGCTTGGTGATGCAAGCCAGCATGGTGGGCCGCAAATACATCATGATCTTCCTGGACTCCGCCGGGAAGTACTCTCGTCAGGCCGACGCCGAACGCGTCCGGCGCTGGCTGGAGCGCGCGCCGCAGAAGACCTCTGGCACCACCACGGACACGCCGGCCGGCGCCAAGGTCACGTCCTGAGTGCCGCGGGCGCTTCCCTCAGGCTGATGCTGCGTGCTGCCAGCCCATCAGGGCCGACACTCGCTGGGCGCTGGCCTTGAGCGCGTCCTGCCATTCGTGCGGCACGCTGCTCAGGTGAGATACGTTCAATGCCAGGCTGGCCACCACGCCGCCCAGGTCGTCGTGCACTGGCGTGACGATGACTTGCAGCTGCGGGTCGGCGCTTTCGCTGTCCATGGCAATGCCACTCTGGCGGACCATGCCCAGCTCGGTCTGCAGCAGTTCGTAGCGCGTGCCTTGGGCCGCGCACAGCGCCCGCAGCACCACCACCGACTCGTTCAGCAGCAGCACCTTGCCTGCAGCGCAGGCGGTCAGTGGCAGGCGCAGTCCCATCACGCGAGTGACTTGCACCCCTGAGCGCTCGGTGACAGTGCGTTCCACGCACAATGCCTCATCTTCATGCCGCACGAACAGGGACACAGGGTGACCGGTCATGCGGTGCAGCTCCTGCATGGGGCGCACCGCCAGCTCACGCACGTCCAGGCGTGATTTCACCAAGTTGCCCAGTGTCAGCAGACGGATGCCAAGGCGGTAGGCGCCCGGGCCCGAACGCTCGACGAGGCCGCCCACGGCCAGGTCATTGAGGATGCGGTGTGCCGTGGACGGGTGCAGGCCTGTTTGCTCGCTGATGGACTTCAGCGAGATGGCATCTCCCTCGTGGGCGAGGGTCTCCAGCAGAGAGAACATGCGGCCGATCACCTGGATGGAGGTGTTGTCTGGTTTGGGGTCGCTCATGGGTTTTTCTCCGCGGAATCACGTTTTGGAAAGTGGGATTCCTGAGCAATCGGCGAAATAATCGGACGCTTGAGTGTTCATCCCGCCTTTGGCCGTGTCTTTTTTGACATCTGATACCGCAATGCACATGTTCGAATCGATGCCCGGCCGCCGAGCCGTGGCTTGGGTGCTCGCCGGCGCCTTGTGGCTGGCGGGCGGCTGTGGGGCGTCGAGCGCCCTGGCGGGAGATGCACGCCCAGGCGGCGGGGATGAGGCTCAGCGCGGCGTGAGGGTGGCGCAGTACCAGCCCGCCACGCCAGGCGCGCCGCCTGCGAGCGCTTCGCGCGAGGCGTCCGCTGCGGCGCCGGCAGAGGCCACGCCAGCAACACGGCGGTGGGTGTCGGTCCCGCGGGTGGTGGGGCGCATCACGGCGCAAGACCTGGGTCTGGTGATCAACACCGAAGACCCCTATTCGGTGCAGGTCGGTGAGTACTACGCGCGTGCCCGCCGCATCCCGGAGCAACACATCCTGCGCGTCAGCCTGCCGGTCAAGTCTGCGCTGACCCCGCAGGAGTTCGAGGACTTCAACAAGCGCATCCAGGCTTTCTACGGCGACCGGGTGCAAGGCCTGGCCCTGGCCTGGCGCATGCCCTACGGTGTGGATTGCCAAAGCATCACCGGGGCGCTGGCCATGGGTTTTGACAGCAGGCTGTGTGCGGCCAATTGCGGCCCGGCGCGGGCCTCGACGTATTTCGCCAGTGCGTCATCACGTCCTTTCAAGGACCACGGCATGCGCCTGGGCATGCTCCTGGCGGCGCGAGACTTCGAAACCGCCAAGGCCCTCATCGACCGCGGCGTGAAGTCCGATGGCAGCCTGGGCCTGCGCGGTGGCCTGCCCGTGAACGCCCATTTCGTCATCACCTCCGACAACATACGCAGCGTGCGACAGATGTTCTACCCGCCGCCCACGCAGGTCAGCCGGCTGGGTGTGAACGTGCACATCGATCAGACCGATGCCCTCAAGCATGCCGACCGGGTGCTGCTGTACATGACTGGCAAGGCCAACATCGACTGGTTGGACACAGTGAATTTCGTGCCGGGCGCCCTGGCCGATCACCTCACATCCTTCGGTGGCATCTTCGACAAGCCTCACGGGCAGATGACGGCGCTGGCCTGGATTCACGCAGGCGCGACGGCCAGTTACGGCACCGCCAGCGAGCCTTGCGCGCACTGGCAGAAGTTCCCGCACCCGCAGGCGCTGTTGCTGTTTTATGCCCAGGGAGCCACCGCGCTGGAGGCGTACTGGAAGAGTGTGTTGTGGCCCTCCCAAGGGGTGTTCGTGGGGGAGCCTTTGGCAGCGCCGTTTGCGCGTGACACGAAGGAGCCCGCCAGAGAGCCCGCCAAGGAGCTCTCCCCTGAGCTGCTGAAGGAGCCGCTGAAGGAGACACCGAGGGATCCTGACAAGGCCGTGCCCGCGGAATTGGCGCGCAGCGACATCCTGCGCGGCTTGCCCTTGAAGTGAGGCCTCAGCGCAGCCAGCCCCAGCGGAGTTGCTGCGCCATCCAGCCCTTGCGCAGGGGCGTCAACAAGATGCGTTGGTGCAGCACCGTCTCGCCAGACGCCTGCACCGCGTCGGCGAGCGCCAGCGACGCATGGGCCAAGTACGCCAGCGGGCGCATCGCCCGGCGTTCTTCGGCGGGCAGGGCGCTCACCTGTGCGAGCGCCTGGTTCAGCGTGGCGCGAGTCCGCTGGTGGAGCGCAGCCAGCAGCGATCCCCACCCAGGTGGCATCGGCGTTTCCGGGCGGCTGATCTGGTGCGCACGCACATCGTGGGCCTGCAGCCAGTCGATGCCCACCATCACCCAGCCTGCCCGAGCGTCCTGGCCCAGCCGGGCCAGCATGTGCGCCTGTCGCAAGCCCTGGCCCAGTGTGCGCGCGGCCGATGTGGCTGCCTCGCTTCGCGCTCCGAGCAGGTATGCCGCCACGGCAGCCGCGTTGCCTGTGGTTTGCACGGCGTGGCGCTGCAAGCTGGCGTCGTCCATCCAGCGCGTTTGCTGCGTCAACTGCATGAGGCCGTCCAACTGTTCGGTCCACCACGCCCATGGCAGTTCGGCGGTGTCGTCCGGCGGCAAAGCCAGCCACTCGCGCATCAGGGGATGGCGCGCACGGCCTTGGGCTGCCTCCGCCAACTCCTGTCGCCACCATGCCAGCTTGGTCTCGGCCACGCCTGGGTCTTGCACCGTCAGGGGGATGCGGCTGACCTCGTGCCACCACCGCAGCCAGAGCGTCAGGCTGCCGCGGCGCGGTGGTGGTACCAGAGCCAGGGCGATGGCCAGGCTGCTGCCCGCCACCGGGACGTCGGGCCGCGTCTTTGGCGTCGGCTCGGGCACACCGTGCTGGTCGCCATGGTGGTCCGGGGAGGGCGAGGGGGGAGCGGGCGTGGGCATGGGGAGGGGGCTCGCGGGAGCTTGTGCGACAGGCGCGTGGGCATCGGGGCCGCATTGTCTCAACAGATGGACAGGCAAACGGACGAATTGACAGATTGCCGACAGCCTGCCTACATTACTGACCCGCGGGTCAGTGAACAAGGCCCCCACCCATCAGCCTACAACAATGAACACACTGCGCTGGCCTCCGTTTGTCATGACCCTGTCCTTGGCTGCTGCCTTGGCGCTGTCCGCGTGCAGCAAACCACCCGAGTCCCCTCCCGTGGTGCGCTCGGTGCGCACGCAGGTGTTGGCGGAATCCGCCGGCGCATTGAGCCGCGAGTTCGCGGCCGAGGTCCGAGCCCGGACGGAGTCCCGGTTGGGGTTCCGCGTGGGTGGCAAGGTCACGCGCCGCCTGGTGGAGCTCGGGCAGCACGTCCAGGCGGGACAAGCCCTGGCACAACTCGATCCTCAGGACCTGAAATTGGGCGAAGACGCCGCACGCGCGGGGCTCGCCGCCGCCGAGGCGCAGGCCGCCCAGGCGAGCGCCGATCTGCGCCGTTTCAAGGACCTGCGCGCTCAGGGCTTCATCAGCGAAGCCGAGCTGGAGCGCCACAACACCACCGAGCGTGCTGCCCAGGCGGCGCTGCGGCAGGCCCGTGCCCAGGCAGGCGTGCAGGCCAACCAGGCCAGTTACGCTGTGTTGACGGCGACTGCTTCGGGCGTCATCACCTCCGTGGACGTCGAGCCTGGCCAGGTCGTTGCTGCTGGGCAGCCCGTGCTCACCCTGGCTCATGACGGCGCGCGCGACGTCGTTTTCTCCGTGCCGGAAGACCTCGGCGCCGTGGTGCGCCCCCTGGTCGGCAAGCCGGGCAGCGTGCAAGTGCGCCGTTGGGGTGCCGCCGATTGGCTGAATGCCAACGTGCGCGAGGTCGCAGCGGCCACAGACCCTGTCACCCGCACTTACCAGGCCAAGGCCGATGTGTCGGGGGCTGCATTCGCCGGCTTCGAATTGGGCCAGACCGCGTCTGTCCAGATGCGTGTGCCCGCCCGCGTGGCCGTTGGCTTGCCATTGCCGCTGCCCGCCGTGGTGGAGCGTGAAGGTAAGTCCGTGGTCTGGGTGCTGGACCCGGCCAGCATGACCGTGCAGCCGCAGGCCGTTGTCACCGCGGATGTGGTGGGCAATGTGGTGCTGATCGCCCGCGGCCTGAAAGCTGGCCAGGAGGTGGTCACGGCCGGTGCCCACGTGCTCCAGCCAGGGCAGAAAGTCCGCCGCTTCGTGGAAGCCGCCAAGGCGGCGTCCGCACCACGTTCCTGATCCCGCTCGCGGATCCCCACCCGATCACGTCAGGAGCTGGCGGTGCACCACCCCGATCCCCGTACGCCATCCGATGAGGCAACATCGCCTCGCGCGAAGCACTTCAACATCTCCCGCTGGGCGCTGGAGCACCCCGCGCTGACGCGCTACCTGATGGTGGTGTTGATGCTGCTGGGCGTGGCTTCCTACTTCCAGCTGGGCCAGGACGAAGACCCACCCTTCGCCTTCCGCGTCATGGTCGTGCGCGCCTACTGGCCTGGCACCACGGCGCAAGAGATGGCCGAGCAGGTCACGGACAAGATCGAGCGCACCTTGCAGGAGGTGCCCAACGCCGACCGCATCCAGTCTTACACCAAGCCCGGCGAATCGTTCTCGCTGATGGTGGTGAAGGACTACTCAGCCCCGAAGGACATCCCCAACCTCTGGTACCAGGTGCGCAAGAAAATCGGCGACATGCGCGCCTCCTTGCCGCAGGGCGTGATCGGGCCTTTCTTCAACGACGAATTCGGCGACGTGTACGGCTCCATCTACGCCCTGTCGGCCGACGGCTTCAGCGAGGAGGAGTTGCGCCAGTTCGCCGAGAAAACGCGCTCCGACATGCTGCGCGTGCCAGGAGTGGCGAAGGTCGAGCTGTTCGGTGTGCAGCCCGAGAAGGTGTACGTGGAGATCCCGCAGCGGCGCCTGGCCCAGTTGGGTGTCGACATGAACCAGGTGGTGGCGCAGCTGAACGCGCAAAACGCCGTGGAAGGTGCGGGCGTCTTCAGCAACGAGCGCAGCACGGTTCAGATGCGGGTCAATGGCGCGTTCGGCGCCGTCGAGCAACTGCGCTCGCTGCCCATCCGCACGGTCAACCCGGCCAACGGCCAGGCGCGCAGCCTAAAGTTGGGCGACATCGCCACCATCCGCCGTGCCTACCAGGATCCGCCCAGCACCAAGGTGCGCCACCAGGGCAAGCAAGTGATCGCCTTGGGCATCTCCATGGCCAAGGGGGGTGACATCATCCAGCTGGGCAAGAACCTCACAGCGGCTTCGCAGGCCATCCGCGCCGACCTGCCTGCGGGCATCGAGCTGGCGCAGATCCAGAACCAGCCCGAGGCGGTGTCCCGCTCGGTGGGCGAGTTCGTCAAGGTGCTGCTCGAGGCCGTGGTCGTGGTCCTGGCCGTGAGCTTCGTCAGCCTGGGCTTGCACACCAAACCGTTGCGCCTGGACGTCTGGCCCGGTCTGGTCGTGGCGATCACCATCCCGCTGGTGCTGGCCGTGACCTTCCTGGTCATGTACTACGCCGACGTGGGCCTGCACAAAATCTCGCTGGGCGCGCTGATCATTGCGCTCGGTTTGCTGGTGGACGACGCCATCATCGCCGTCGAAATGATGGTCCACAAGCTGGAGGAGGGCTACGACAAGGTCAGCGCGGCCACCGCCGCTTACGACCTGACGGCCATGCCCATGCTCACGGGCACGCTCATCACCGCTGCGGGTTTCCTGCCGATTGGCATGGCGCGCTCGGCCACGGGCGAGTACACCTACGCCATCTTCGCCGTCACGGCCGCGGCTTTGGTGATCTCCTGGCTGGTGTCCGTGTATTTCGTGCCCTACCTTGGCCTGCTGTTGCTGCGCACCCGCCCCAAGGTGGCCACGGGCGCTTCAGAGCAGGTGGTGGACATCTACGACACCCCTTTCTACAACCGCTTCAAGGCGCTGGTCGGTTGGTGCGTGGCCCACCGCTGGGCCACCATTGGCCTGACCTTGCTGGCTTTGATGCTCGGTGTGCTGGGCATGGGGAAAGTGCAGCAGCAGTTCTTCCCCGATTCCAGCCGCCCGGAAATCATCGTGGACCTGTGGCAGCCTGAGGGCACGAGCTTCCATGCGACGGAGGACGTGGCCAAGCGCTTCGAGGCCCGCATGATGCGGGAGCCGGGCGTGAAAACCGTGAGCACCTGGGTGGGCACCGGCTTGCCGCGCTTCTACCTCCCGATGGACCAGATTTTCCCGCAGAGCAACGTCAGCCAGGTCGTGCTGCTGCCAGAAAGCACCGAAGCCCGCGAGCGCCTGCGCAAGGCCTTGCCCGCGCTGGTGGCCGCGGAGTTCCCGGAGGTCCGTGCGCGCGTCAAGTTGCTGCCCAACGGTCCGCCTGTGCCTTACCCGGTGCAGTTCCGCATCGTCGGCGACGATGTCGAAACCCTGCGAACCATCGCGTCCGAGGCGAAGGCGCTCATGCGTGCCAACCCAGACATGCGCGGCGTCAACGACAACTGGAACGAGTACATCCGCGCCATCCGCCTGTCGGTCGACCAGGACAAGGCCCGCGCGCTTGGTGTGAGCTCGCAATCCATCGCCCAAGCGAGCCGCATCATGACCTCGGGCATCACCGTCGCGCAGTACCGAGAGGGCGACCGCCTCATTGACATCGACTTCCGCACGCCGCAGGCCGAGCGCCAGACGCTGGAAGCCCTGGACAACGCCTACGTGCCCACGGCCTCCGGCAAGATGGTGCCCGTGCTCCAGGTGGCCAAGCCCAAACTGGTCTGGGAGCCGGGCGTGCTGTGGCGCGAAGGCCGTCGATTTGCCGTGACGGTGCAGGGCGATGTCCGCGAGGGCGTGCAGGGCCCGACCGTCAGCCAAGCGTTGTGGCCGCAGATGCAGGCGCTGCAGACCAAGCTGCCCCCGGGTTACCGCATCGAGCTGGCCGGCACGGCCGAGGAGAGCACCAAAGGCCAGGGCTCCATCTTCGCCAACGTGCCTGTGATGTTGTTCATCATCTTCACCTTGCTGATGTTGCAGCTGCAGAGTTTTTCGCGCGCTCTGTTGGTGTTCCTGACCGGCCCCATGGGCATCGCAGGCGTGGCTTTGGCGCTGCTTGTGCTGAATCGCCCCTTTGGCTTCGTTGCGCTGCTTGGCGTCATCGCCCTGATGGGCATGATCATGCGGAACTCTGTCATCCTGATCGACCAGATCGAGCAGGATCGCAGCCGCGGCGTGCCTGCCTGGGACGCTGTCATCGGCGCGGCCGTGCGGCGCTTCCGCCCCATCGTGCTGACCGCTGCCGCTGCCGTGCTGGCCATGATCCCGCTGAGCCGCAGCGTGTTCTGGGGGCCGATGGCCGTGGCCATCATGGGCGGCCTGATCGTTGCGACGGCGCTCACCCTGCTGGCATTGCCAGCCATGTACGCGGCCTGGTTCAGGGTGCGTCGACCGTGAGTTGGCGCACGGCGCACCGTTCGGCGATTCAGCCGCGGTAGAATATCGGGTTACGACCGAATCAGTCAGTTCGGTGGCCTGGTTCAGACAAACAGGCCGCCGAGCTCTTTTCAGTCTGCTGCGCGGGTGGCGAAATTGGTAGACGCACCAGGTTTAGGTCCTGACGCCAGCGATGGTGTGGGGGTTCGAGTCCCCCCCCGCGCACCACAGACACGTTTTTGTTTTCACCATTTCTGAGAGTTCACATCATGGCGATCACCGTGGAGACCCTCGACAAGCTGGAGCGCCGCATCACGCTGTCGCTGGCAGCTGACGTCCTCAAAAACGAAGTCGATGCCCGCCTCAAAAAGCTGGCCCGCACCACCAAGGCCGACGGCTTCCGTCCCGGCAAGGTGCCCCTGAACGTCGTGGCCCAGCGCTACGGCTATTCGGTGCAGTACGAAGTCATCAACGACAAGGTCGGCCAGGCGTTTGCCGAAGCCGCCCAGGAAGCCCAGCTGCGCGTTGCCGGCCAGCCCCGCATCTCCGAGAAGGAAGGCGAGCCCACGGACGGCCAACTGCAGTTCGACGCTGTCTTCGAGGTGTACCCCGAAGTCAAGATCGGTGACCTGTCCAGCGTCGAAGTCGAGCGTGTGATGGCCGAAGTCAACGACGCCGCCATCGACCGCACCATCGACATCCTGCGCAAACAGCGCCGCACCTTTGCCCAGCGTCCCGCAGCAGAAGGCGCTGTTGACGGTGACCGCGTCACCATCGACTTCGAAGGCAAGATCGACGGCGTGCCCTTCGAGGGCGGCAAAGCCGAGGGCTTCCAGTTCCTGGTCGGCGAAGGCCAGATGCTCGAAGCTTTCGAGAAGGCTGTGCGCGGCATGAAGACCGGCGACTCCAAGACCTTCCCGCTGGCCTTCCCTGAGGACTACCACGGCAAGGACGTGGCCGGCAAGGAAGCTGACTTCCTGGTCACCGTCAAGAAGGTCGAACAGCAAAACCTGCCCGAGCTGACCGAGGAGTTCGTGAAGTCCCTGGGCCTGGCCGACGGCACGATCGACGCCCTGCGCGCCGACGTCAAGCGCAACCTGGAGCGCGAGGTCAAGTTCCGCGTGGCCGCCCGCAACAAGGCCGCCGCCATGGAAGCCTTGTTGAAGGTGGTCGATTTCGACCTGCCTCAGTCCCTGGTGGCTGCCGAAGGCGACCGCCTCCTGGAAGGCGCCCGCGCCGACCTGAAGGCCCGTGGCATCCCCGACGCCGACAAGGCCCCGATCCCGGCTGAGATGTTCAAGCCCCAGGCCGAGCGCCGCGTGCGCCTGGGCCTGACCGTGGCCGAGCTGGTCAAGGCCAACAACCTGCAAGCCAAGCCCGAGCAACTGCAGGCCCACATCCAGGAATTGGCCCAGAGCTACGAGCAGCCCGCCCAGGTGGTGGCCTGGTACATGAGCGACCGCCAGCGCATGGCCGAGGTGGAAGCCGTGGTCATCGAGGGCAATGTGGCCGATTTCGTGTTGTCCAAGGCCAAGGTCACCGACAAGGCCATGAGCTTCGAAGAGCTCATGGGTCAGCAATCCAACTGACCTGTTGACCCGCTTTTGAATTGCTTTTGAAGCCGATTTGTTCGGCAGTGAGCGACAAGTTCAACGGCGCGTTCCAAGGCACCTGCATTCCTGAGTGGATGCCGGTGCCTTTTGTTTTATGCAACCGTTCCCAGGTACATCTCACTGGGTGCATGCCGGGTTCTCCCGCTGTGCGCGCAAACAACGGAAAGACGACGTCCGCGGACTGCCGCTTTTTCCAGCCTTCGACGTGGCCTGATCGCACGTCATAATGAATTCATCCTGATCCATTCGGTTTCGCCACAAGGACGCACATGAGCGCACTGGACATCCAAAACCTGGGCATGGTGCCCATGGTCATCGAACAATCGGGTCGCGGTGAGCGCGCCTACGACATCTACAGCCGTCTGCTGCGCGAGCGCGTGATCTTCCTGGTGGGCCCGGTCAACGACGCCACCGCCAACCTGGTGGTCGCCCAGATGCTGTTCCTCGAGAGCGAGAACCCCGACAAGGACATCTCGTTCTACATCAACTCGCCCGGCGGCTCCGTCAGCGCCGGCATGTCGATTTTCGACACGATGAACTTCATCAAGCCCGACGTGTCCACCCTGTGCATGGGCATGGCCGCCTCCATGGGTGCCTTCCTGCTGTCGGCCGGCGCCAAGGGCAAGCGTTTCGCGCTGCCCAACAGCAAGATCATGATCCACCAGCCACTGGGCGGCGCGCAGGGACAGGCCACGGACATCGAAATCCACGCCCGCGAGATCCTGAAAACGCGAGAGCAACTCAACAAGATCCTGGCCGAGCGCTCTGGCCAGCCGCTGGAGAAAATCCAGAACGACACAGAGCGCGACTACTACATGACGGCCGAAGAGGCCGCCACCTACGGACTCATCGACAAGGTGCTGGAAAAACGCGCTTGAACCCGCTCGCCACCCGGTTCTCCTGCGCTGGAAGCGTCTCTGACGCTATCATCGTTCCACACCTTGCCGACACCTGACAGGCCTCCACATGGCAGACAAAAAAGGCTCTTCCAGCGAAAAAATCCTCTACTGCTCCTTCTGCGGGAAGAGCCAGCACGAGGTCAAAAAACTCATCGCCGGTCCGTCCGTCTTCATCTGCGACGAGTGCATTGAGCTGTGCAACGACATCATCCGTGACGAGGTCGCGGCCGAGTCCGAGCAGGCCAAACCAGCACGTGGCGACCTGCCCACCCCCGCCGAGATCAAGGCCAGTCTGGATCAGTACGTCATCGGACAGGACACAGCCAAGCGCACGCTGTCTGTGGCGGTGTACAACCATTACAAGCGCCTCAAGCACATGGGGGTGGGTGAGGGCAAGAAGGGCGAGGTCGAGCTGTCCAAGTCGAACATCCTGCTGATCGGCCCCACAGGCTCTGGCAAGACGCTGCTGGCGCAAACGCTGGCCCGCCTGCTGAATGTACCGTTCGTGATCGCCGACGCCACCACGTTGACCGAAGCCGGTTACGTGGGCGAAGACGTCGAGAACATCATTCAGAAGCTGCTGCAGAACTGCAACTACGAGGTGGACAAGGCCCAGCGCGGCATCGTCTACATCGACGAGATCGACAAAATCTCGCGCAAGTCCGACAACCCGTCCATCACGCGTGACGTGTCGGGTGAGGGCGTGCAGCAAGCTCTGCTCAAGCTGATCGAAGGCACGATGGCCTCGGTGCCTCCGCAAGGCGGCCGCAAGCACCCCAACCAGGATTTCCTGCAGATCGACACGACGAACATCTTGTTCATCTGCGGTGGTGCTTTCGATGGCCTGGAAAAAGTCATCCAGAACCGCTCGGTCAAGTCTGGCATCGGTTTCGGTGCCGAAGTGCAGAGCAAGGACGATCGCAAGGTCGGCGAGGTCTTCCGCGAGGTCGAGCCTGAAGACATCATCAAGTTTGGCCTGATTCCTGAGCTGGTGGGCCGCCTGCCCGTCGTGGCCACGCTGGGCGAGCTGACCGAAGACGCGCTGGTGCGCATCCTGACCGAACCGAAAAACGCGCTGGTCAAGCAGTACGGCCAGTTGCTCAACATGGACGGTGTCGAGCTGGAAATCCGGCCAGCCGCCCTGGGTGCCATCGCCCGCAAGGCGTTGGCGCGCAAGACCGGTGCCCGTGGCCTGCGCTCCATCCTGGAGCAATCGCTGCTGGATACCATGTTCGAACTTCCCACCCAGGAGGGCGTGCAAAAAGTTGTGCTGGACGAATCCACCATTGAAGAGAACGCCAAGCCATTGCTGGTGTACCGGGAACAGGCCAAGGCCAGTGCCTGAGCGCGCCTGATGCGCTCTGTGGGGCACCGCTGAGAACCTCTTGCCGAGCGGTTTTCGCGGTGCCCTTGTCTTTTGTCGCTGAGGCCCCACGTGGTCTTCAGAGAAAGTGAGCCCCAAATGTCTGGACACCCCATTCTTCCCGCCGATCCCATCACGCTGCCGCTGCTGCCGCTGCGCGATGTCGTGGTCTTCCCGCACATGGTGATCCCGCTGTTCGTGGGTCGCCCCAAGTCCATTAAGGCCCTGGAGTCCGCCATGGAGTCCGGCCGCCAGATCATGCTGGTGGCGCAAAAGGCTGCAGGCAAGGACGAGCCCAAGGCCGAGGACATGTTCGACATCGGCTGCGTCTCCAGCATCCTGCAGATGCTGAAGCTGCCCGATGGCACCGTGAAGGTGCTGGTCGAAGGCGTGCAGCGCGCCAACACCCAGTCCATCGATGACTCCGGTGAGTTCTTCACCTCCGTCGTCGTGCCCGTGCAGCCCGAAGGCGACGTCACGCCCGAGGTCGAAGCCCTGCGCCGTGCCGTGACCCAGCAGTTCGACCAGTACGTCAAGCTCAACAAGAAGATCCCGCCCGAGATCCTCACCTCGATCTCCGGCATCGACGATGCGGGCCGCCTGGCCGACACCATCGCCGCCCACCTGCCGCTCAAGCTCGAAGCCAAGCAGGCCGTGCTGGACCTGTTCTCGGTCTCGGCGCGCCTGGAAAAGCTGCTGGAGTTGCTGGAGCATGAGGTCGACATCCTCCAGGTCGAAAAGCGCATCCGTGGCCGCGTCAAGCGCCAGATGGAGAAGTCGCAGCGCGAGTACTACCTCAACGAGCAGGTCAAGGCCATCCAGAAGGAGCTCGGTGAAGGCGAGGAGGGCGCTGACCTCGAAGAGATCGCCAAGAAGATCGAGTCCGCTCGCATGCCCAAGGAGGCACGCAAGAAGGCCGATGCCGAGTTCAAGAAGCTCAAGCTGATGTCGCCCATGTCGGCCGAGGCCACGGTGGTGCGCAACTACATCGAGACCCTGGTCAACCTGCCTTGGAGCAAGAAGTCCAAGGTCAAGCACGACCTGACCCTGGCTGAGACCGTGCTCAACGAAGAGCACTACGGCCTCGACAAGGTCAAGGAGCGCATCCTCGAGTACCTCGCGGTGCAACAGCGCGTCGACAAGGTCAAGGCACCGATCCTCTGCCTGGTCGGCCCCCCTGGCGTAGGCAAGACCTCGCTGGGCCAGTCCATCGCCCGTGCCACCGGACGCAAGTTCGTGCGCATGGCCCTGGGCGGCGTGCGCGACGAGGCCGAGATCCGTGGCCACCGCCGCACCTACATCGGCTCCATGCCGGGCAAGGTGCTGCAAAGCCTGTCGAAGGTCGGCGTGCGCAACCCGCTGTTCCTGCTCGACGAGATCGACAAGCTGGGCATGGACTTCCGTGGTGATCCGTCTTCGGCGCTGCTGGAAGTGCTCGACCCCGAGCAGAACCACACCTTCGGTGACCACTACATCGAGGTCGACTTCGACCTGTCCGATGTGATGTTCGTGGCCACGTCGAACTCGCTGAACATCCCGCCGGCGCTGCTGGACCGGATGGAAGTGATCCGCCTGGCCGGCTACACCGAAGATGAGAAGGTCCACATCGTTCAGACTTACCTGCTGCCCAAGCAGATCAAGAACAACGGCGTGAAGGACGGTGAGCTGGAGGTGGCCGAAAGCGCCATCCGCGGCATCATCCGCTACTACACCCGCGAAGCTGGTGTGCGCTCGCTCGAACGTGAAGTCTCCAAGATCTGCCGCAAGACGATCAAGGGCATCGCACTCAAGCAGTTCACCGACAAGGTGGTGGTGACCGACGAGAACCTCAACGATTTCCTGGGTGTGCGCAAGTACAGCTACGGCGAAGCCACCAAGGAAAACCAGGTGGGTCAGGTCGTGGGGCTGGCGTGGACGGAAGTGGGCGGCGATTTGCTGACCATCGAAGCCGCGGTCATGCCGGGCAAGGGCAACATCATCCGCACCGGCCAACTGGGCGACGTGATGAAGGAATCGGTCGAGGCCGCGCGTTCGGTGGTGCGTTCACGCGCCCGCCGCCTGGGCATCAAGGACGAGCTCTTCGAGAAGCGCGACATCCACATCCACGTGCCCGATGGCGCCACGCCCAAGGACGGCCCCAGCGCGGGTGCGGCCATGACGACGGCCTTCGTGTCGGCGCTCACGGGCATCCCGGTGCGCGCGGACGTCGCCATGACGGGTGAGATCACGCTGCGAGGCGAGGTCACGGCCATCGGTGGCTTGAAGGAGAAGTTGCTTGCGGCCCACCGTGGTGGCATCAAGACCGTGCTGATCCCCGAAGAGAACGTCAAGGACCTCGCCGAGATCCCCGAGAACGTGAAGGGGCAGATCGAGATCGTTCCGGTCAAGTGGATCGACAAGGTGCTCGAAGTGGCGCTGGAGCGTCAGCCCGAGGCGTTGCCGGAGGAGGAGGCCAAGGTCGAGGCGAAGCCGGAAGCCGCTGCGGCGCCTGCTGCTGGCACGGGGCCGGCCGAATTGCTCAAGCATTGAGCCTGCGCGGGTGTGGTCCGCCGCGGCATGCACGCATGGCGCGTGATGCGTTTGGACCACACGCACGCAAAAACTTGGGTCGACTTGACGAAAAGCTCGAAAACGATGTATAGTTCAGGTCTTCGCTGATCACTGAGCGCCAAGCAGTGATGAAAAAACAGCGGAGCAGAACAATGCGGGATTAGCTCAGTTGGTAGAGCGATACCTTGCCAAGGTATAGGTCGAGAGTTCGAGTCTCTTATCCCGCTCCA
>Ga0310345_10000484_pt1 | contig 59239 bp, 51 predicted proteins | sample HC15DNA20500_MG_FD_204667 | JGI IMG/M metagenome (GOLD analysis project Ga0310345, IMG submission 204667) | Marine microbial communities from station ALOHA, North Pacific Subtropical Gyre - HC15-DNA-20-500_MG | ecosystem: Environmental > Aquatic > Marine > Oceanic | place: Pacific Ocean: North...
CGCCGGCGCGTCGCGCTGCGCGCTCGCGCCGCGACCCCAGCGACGGGGCGCTGGGGGCCCTGCGGCTCGCGCTCGCGCTGCGCGCTCGCTGGCCGCCCGCTGCCGCGGGATCGAACGGGGGCGGGATGGTTCGTGCGGCGACCTCGCTGCGCTCGTCGCCTGCCGTTACCTCGGTCATTGTCGTGGAAGGGGGCGGGGGTGCCCCGGCGCCATTGTTTGCCACCTCTCGAGGCTTTCGGAGGGTTTGGCGCAAACCCTCCCCCATGGGGCAAAGCGCCAATGGGGGCCCCGCGACCCCAGCGACGGGGCGCTGGGGGCCCTGCGGCTCGCGCTCGCGCTGCGCGCGAGCTGGCCGCCCGCTGCCGCGGGATCGAACGGGGGCGGGATGGTTCGTGCGGCGACCTCGCTGCGCTCGTCGCCTGCCGTCGTCTCGGGTCGGTCGTCGTGGAAGCGGGCTCGGGCAGCCCCCGCGCAATTGTCTGCCACCTCTCGAGCTGCTCTACCCGAGCATCCTACTCGGGCGTCTGGGCTCGCTTCGCGGCCACGAAGCGCGCGTCGATCTCCTCGGGCGACAGCTCCGAGAGGGCCACGCCGTCGGCGCGGGCCGCGCGCTCCATCTCCCCGACGCGTCCGCTGAAGCGATTCAGCGTGCCGCGCAGCGCCGCCTCGGGATCGTGGCCGCGGTGGCGCGCCCAGCTCGCGATCGCGAAGAGCAGGTCGCCGAGCTCCTCCGCCTCCGCGGCCGGATCGGGCGCCGCGTCGAGCTCCGCCAGCTCCTCGTCGATCTTCGCCCGGACGCCGCGCGCGTCCTCCCAGTCGAGGTTGATCTTGCGCGCCTTCTTGCCGAGCGCGACCGCGCGGGCCAGCGCCGGGAGCGCCACCGGCACGCCGTCGAGCGCGCCCCGGTCGCGCTTGCCCTGCTCGCGCGCCTTGATCGCCTCCCAGCTCTCGAGGACCTCGGCCGGCGTGCTCGCGTCGCCGTCCCCGAAGACGTGCGGGTGCCGCCGGATCATCTTGTCGCAGATGCCGCGCACCACGTCGTCCGGCCCGAACGACGCCGACATCTCGGTCAGGAACACGATCTGGAGCAGGAGATCACCCAGCTCCTCGCGCAGCTGCGGCTCCGAGCCCGCGTCGATCGCCTCGACGACCTCGAAGGCCTCCTCGATGACGAAGGGGCGCAGGGTCTCGGGGGACTGCGCGCGGTCCCAGGGGCAGCCGTCCGGGGCCAGCAGGCGCCTCATGATCGTGAACAGCTCTGCGACCGAGGCTCCCGACTGCGCTTCGCTCATGTGGTCGTGATTACCACGCCCATGCCACCATGGCTGGGCCTTGCCCTCCCCCCGCGCGCTCGCCCTCGCCTCGCTGCTGCTCTGTGCGGCCTGCGACGCGGCGCAGCTGTCGCCGATCGACGCCGGCGTCGGGCCCGAGCGCGCCGAGGTGCCGCTGCCGCCCCCCGCCGAGCTCGAGGGCCCGTCGTCCGAGCCGCAGGTCTTCGTGCTCCGTGACGTCGTCCTCCGGCAGGGCGGCGGCGCCTGGCGCGCCCTCGGCTACGACCTCGACGGCCGCTGCTCCTACCCGCCCGATGCCCTCGACGGCGGCGCCCCCGACGGCGGCGGGCCCTACCCCGGCTGGGACATCGAGTGCGCGCCGGTCAACTCCGGCGACCTGCCGAGCGGCGACGGCGCGCTCTGCCGCGACAACAACTATGGACAGTTCATCTCGCTGGGGTTCGAGCCGCTCGGCATCGACGTGCAGGCCGAGGCGCGCGAGCTGATGGAGGCGGGCGAGTACGCCCTGATGCTGCGGCTGAGCGACTGGAACGGCGAGGAGGACGATCCGCGGGTGACGGTGGAGGTGGTCCAGACCGCGTTCGGTCAGCCGGCCGGCGGGCTCCGCGGCGACCCGCTCCGCTGGGACGGGACCGACACGTTCTTCCCCTCGGAGGCGGCGTTCGACGACTTCGGCGAGCCGGTCCTGCTCGATCGCACCGGCTACGTGGTGGGCGGCGTCGTCGTCATGCGCATCCCGCCGCGCTCCGACTTCGACTTCGCCGGCGGCGCGCGCTCGCTGAGCGTGCGGATCACGGACGCGACCCTGACCGGCCGGCTCGCGGGGGACCGCCTCGAGGACGTGGCCCTGAGCGGGCGCTGGCCGGTGAGCGACTTCCTGAACGAGCTCGACGACCTCGGCGTGTGCGAGGGCGAGACCCTGCGCGGCATCGTCGAGACCGCCATCCGCGGCTCGGCCGACGTGCTCGCCAACCCGGAGGCGACCCCCGGCACGCTCGTCCCCTGCGACGCGGTCAGCGTGGCGATCGGCTTCACCGGCTACCCGGGCCGCTGGGGCGCCGACCCCCAGCCGCCGCCCGCGCTGCCGGCGCCCTGCCCGCCGTGATCCTCACACCCGGAAGCCGAGGCCGGCCGCGACCTCGAGCAGGAGCCGCTCGCGCTCGCGGCAGTGCGGATCGTCGCTCGGCGTCCGGGCGCGCCACGCCGGGAGCAGCTCGGCCCACATGCGCCACACCGCGTTCTGCGCCTCGCGCGGATCGAGCTTCCACGGCGTCCGGGCGGTGAACCCGGCCAGGCCCGCCGCGAGCCGCCACGCCTCGAGGTCCTCCGGCGCGCGGGCGAGCGCCGCGGTGACCGACTCCAGGCTGTCCTGGAGCGCGCGGCCGAGGGCCACCGGGTCGAGCGCGACCGAGGCCTCCTTCGCGTCCGCGAGGAGCCGCGAGACGGTCACCAGGTCGATCTCGGTGCCCGCCCCGACGGCGGCCCGGAGCCGGGCGCGGAGCGTGTACTCGGCCGCCATCACGAACACCGGCGGGGACGTCAGGTCCAGGCTCTCGAGGAACCGGATCAGCGGCGCGGTCTGGTCGTAGAGCGCCTCGACGCGCTCCTCCATGCGGCGGGTGCGGTCGGCGAGCAGCTCCTTCAGGAGCGCCTCGCGATCGTCGAGGAAGAGGTGCCGGAGCGAGAAGGTCTGCCCCTCGAAGAGGCGCTCGATCTGGCGCACCACCTCGGTGAGATCGGCGCGGCCGAAGGCGTGCGTCAGGGCGCCGTGCAGACCGACGTGCCGGGCCGCGTTGCCGAACGGGCGGATCCCGCCGAGCAGGTTGTGGTCGCCGAAGTGGAGGACCGCGTAGCTGAAGTCGCTCGCCTCGGTGGTGATGCGAGAGCGGACCCGGAGCCGACCGATGGCGAGGCGCGAGCCGCCGGTGCGCGACAGGTCGTGCTCGAGCAGCGTCCCCTCGTAGCCGCCGATGCGCACGCCCTCGGGCTCGACCTCGAACGCGGTCTGGGTGGCGAGGTGCGCGCCGACCTTCGCCAGATCGACCTTCGAGGGCTGCACGAAGTGGTCGTAGATCCGCTCGCCGTCCCCGAGCTCCGGCCGGTTGCTCGGCGCCGCGGCGAGGCGCTCCCGGAAGCCGAGCTCGAAGCGATCGCCGAAGAGCGACGTCGCGAGCTGCACCGCGCGGCCGGCGTACTGCAGGACCTGGAGGGTCGAGAGGTCGCTCAGCTCGTCGAAGAACCAGCCGCAGCTCGTGTACATGAGCATGGCGTGGCGCGACAGCTCCATGAGCTCGAGCGCTCGCCGCCGCTCGTCGGCGGACAGCGCCCGCTCGCACTGGGCGTCGAAGAAGCGCTCCCGGCTCTCCGCCGAGCGGTCGAGCACGACGTCGATGTAGGCGTCCCGCGCCTCCCACACGTCGGCCAGCAGCCCCTCGGCGCCCTGCTCGAGGGCCGCGTCGAGCTCGGCGCGCAGCCAGTCGAGGGCCTCCCGCAGCGGCCGCCGCCAGCGCTGATGCCAGCCGGTCCCCGAGTTGCAGCCGCAGTCGGCCCGCCACCGCTCGATGCCGTGCGCGCAGCTCCAGCTCGTGCCCTCCGCGATCTCCGCCTCCCAGGTCGGCGGGTGCAGCGCGAGGAACTCGGCGTAGTTGGTGAGCCGCACGTCGGGATCGGCGTCGATGCGCTGGAGCGCGACCGCGAGCGCCATCTCGCCGTAGGCGTGGTGATGACCGTAGGTCTCGCCGTCGGTGGCGATGTGCACGAGCTGGGGCTCGTCGCGACCCGGCTCGAACGCCCCGAGCAGCCGCTCGGCGAACCGATAGCCGTCGTCGAGGAGCCGCTCGAACGCGACCGCGCGGGAGATGGGGCCGTCGTAGAAGAAGATCGAGATCTGCCGCCCGGAGGGGAGCTTGGCGACGTAGGCGCGCCGGGGGTCCACCCGCTGCCCGCTCACGTCGAGCCACTCGCGCCCGGGGCGCCGGACCCGCGCGCACTGGTGCGGGGCGAGCACGGTGAAGCGGATGCCCTCCTCGGCGAGCACCTCGAGGCTCTCCACGTCGCAGGCGGTCTCTGCGAGCCACATCCCGTCGGGCGCGCGGCCATAGCGACGGACGAAGTCGGCCACGCCCCAGCGGACCTGCGTGACCTTGTCGCGGCGCGAGGCGAGCGGGAAGATCGTGTGATTGTAGACCTGCGCCATCGCGGCGCCGTGCCCATCGCGCAGCTCGCGGCTCTGGCGGTCGGCGTCGACCACCGCGTCGTGCACGTCCGGCCGCTCGGTCTCGAGCCAGCTCATCAGCGTGGGGCCGAGGTTGTAGGAGAGCCGGGCGTAGTTGTTGACGATGGCGGTGATGCGGCCCTGCGCGTCGAGGATGCGCGCGTGAGCGTTCGGCGCGTAGCACTCCTCGGTCACCCGGGCGTTCCAGTCGTGCGCCGGCCACGCGCTCTCCTGCCGCTCCACCTTCTCGAGCCACGGGTTCTCCCGCGGCGGCTGGTAGAAGTGCCCGTGGACGCAGATGTAACGGGGACCCTTCATCGGGGCGCCCGGAACCAGACCGCGGCGAGCGGCGGGAGGGTGACCGAGAGCGACAGGGGCTGCCCGTGCGCGGGCACGTCGTGGGCGACGACCTCGCCGAGGTTGCCCACCCCGCTGCCGCCGTAGGTCGCGGCGTCGGTGTTGAGGATCTCCTCCCAGGCCCCGCCGCGCGGCACGCCGACCCGGTAGTCGTAGCGGACGACCGGGGTGAAGTTGAGCACCACGAGCACCGGGGGCGCGCCGTCCCCCTGGCGCAGGTAGCTGAGCACGGAGCGCTCGGCGTCGCTGCCGTCGATCCAGGTGAAGCCGCCCGGCTCGCAGTCCCCGCGGTGCATCGCGCCCTCGGCCCGGTAGCTCCGGTTGAGGTCGCCGAGCAGGCGCATCACGCCGCCGTGCATCTCGTCCTCGGCCAGGTGCCAGTCGAGGCTCGCGTCGTGGTTCCACTCCCGCCACTGCGCGAGCTCGGAGCCCATGAAGAGCAGCTTCTTGCCGGGCTGCGACATCATGTAGGCGTAGAGCAGGCGGAGGTTCGCGAACTTCTGCCAGCGGTCGCCCGGCATCTTGTTCAGCAGCGCGCCCTTGCCATGCACGACCTCGTCGTGGCTCAGCGGCAGCGTGAAGTTCTCGTTGAAGGCGTAGAGCGAGCGGAAGGTCAGCTCGTTGTGGTGGAAGCGGCGGTGGATCGGGTCGCGCTCGAGAAAGCGCAACGTGTCGTGCATCCAACCCATGTCCCACTTGAGCCCGAAGCCGAGCCCGCCGGCGAAGGTCGGCCGCGACACCATCGGCCAGGACGTCGACTCCTCGGCGATGGTCTGCACGTCCGGGAACTCGGCGTAGACCGCCTCGTTGAGCTGCCGGAGGAAGCCGATCGCCTCGAGGTTCTCGCGGCCCCCGTGCTCGTTCGGGATCCACTCGCCCTCCTCGCGCGAGTAGTCGCGGTAGAGCATCGAGGCGACGCCATCCACCCGCAGCCCGTCGACGTGGTAGCGGTCGAGCCAGAACATCGCGCTCGAGATCAGGAAGCTGCGGACCTCGTGCCGGCCGTAGTTGAAGATGTAGCTCTGCCAGTCCGGGTGGAAGCCCTGGCGCGGGTCGGCGTGCTCGAAGAGGTGGGTGCCGTCGAAGCGGCCGAGCCCGTGCGCGTCGGTCGGGAAGTGCGCCGGCACCCAGTCCAGGATCACCCCGATGCCGCTCTGGTGGAGCTGGTCGATCAGGTACATCAGGTCCTGCGGCGTGCCGTGGCGATGCGTCGGCGCGAAGTAGCCCGTCACCTGGTAGCCCCAGGACCCGCCGAAGGGGTGCTCCATCACCGGCATCAGCTCGACGTGGGTGAAGCCGAGCTCCTTCACGTGGGCGCAGAGCAGCGGGGCCAGCTCCCGGTAGGTGAGCGGCCGGTCGTCCTCCTCGGGCACCCGGCGCCAGGAGCCGAGGTGGACCTCGTAGACGCTCATCGGCGCGTCGAGCGCGTTGTGGCGCCCCCGCTCCGCCATCCACTCGGCGTCGCCCCAGGCGTAGTCGAGGTCCCAGACGATCGACGCCGTCTTCGGGGGCTCCTCGTGGAGGCGCCCGAAGGGATCGCTCTTGTACTCCTCGAAGCCGTCGGGCCCCTGGATGAGATACTTGTAGAGCGCGCCTCGGGCGACGCCGGGCACGAAGATCTCCCAGACGCCGCTCTCGGCGTTGGGGCGCATCGGGTGGGCGTCGCGGTCCCAGTCGCAGAAGTCGCCCACCACCGACACCGCGCGCGCGCCGGGCGCCCACACGGCGAAGATCACGCCCGCCCGGCCGTCCTCGTCGGTCGCGAGGTGCGCCCCGAGTCGCTCGTAGAGGCGCTGATGCGTGCCCTCGTTGAAGAGGTGCTTGTCCTGGTCGGTGAGGAGACTGACGGCCATCGCGCGCCCTTTTACCCCGGCCGCCTCCGTGGGGCACGCCGACCTTGCGGGCGATGGCGGCTTCTTCTAGGGTCCGCCCTTCCGGAGGACAGGATGCGACGGCTCTCGATGATCGTGGTTGCGCTGGGTCTCTTCGCCGTGGCCTGTGGCCCGGGCGAGGTGGGACAGAACTGCGCGGGCGGACCGGCGGAGAACGACTGCGTGGACGGTGCCATCTGCACGCCCGAGCGCTCCACGACCACGGAGCCGCCCGGCGCGCCGAACGAGAACAACTTCTTCTGCCGCGCGGTCTGCGAGATCCAGGCGGACTGCGACGAGGGCTTCCTCTGCCGCCGCGTCGAGGGCTCGATGGCGATGAGCTGCCAGCCCGACCCGGACTACGTCCCGCCCATGTCCATGGAGTGATCGGGCGCCGACTCCGATGCGCTACAAGAAGTCGGCGATCAGCGCGGCGCAGATCGTCGCGGCCGCCACGCGCGTCATCGCGCGGCAGGGCTACGCGCGCACCAGCCTGAACGACATCGCCAAGGAGGCGGGCATGTCGAAGGGCGCCGTCCACTACCACTTCCCGACCAAGGAGGCGCTGGTGGCCGAGGTGCTCGAGCGCGCCACCGACGCGGTCGCCGAGCGGACCATGGCCGCCTGGCAGTCGGGCGGACAGAACCCGCTCGACGCCCTGCGGAGCGCGGTCCGCGAGCTCTGGGCGGTCCGGGTCAGCCGATCGGACGAGGTGGCGGTGGTCGCCGATCTCCTCGCCCAGGCGCTGCACGACGAGGCCCTGCGGCCCCAGCTCGCCGGCTACTACCGCTTCGCCTCCGCCCAGACCGCCGAGCACCTCGTGGGCGTGCTCGCCTCGTTCGGCATCCAGCCCCGGGTCGACGCCGCGCTCATCCCGCGCCTCCTGCTCGGCCTGCTCGACGGGCTGGTCCTGCAGGTCTTCGTCGACCCCGACGTCATCGACGCCGACGAGCTGGTGAAGTCGGTGGAGCTCATCGCGGGCGCGCTCTTCGAGCTGCCGCCGGGGATCGTGGGCGCGTGAGCTTCGACGCGGTCCAGGCCCAGGCGGGCGCGGTCGGCATCCTCGAGCGCGCGGTCGAGACGGACCGGGTCGCGAGCGCCTACCTCTTCGAGGGCCCGAGCGGCGTGGGCAAGCACCTCGCGGCGCGCGCGCTCGCCGAGAAGGTCATCGGGGCCGACGAGAAGTCGCGGGCCCGGATCACCGCCGGCACGCACCCGGACGTGCGGGTCTTCGAGCCGCGCACCGAGGGCAAGCGGAACATCCCGGTCGAGACCCTGCGCCAGGAGATCCTCCCGGTCGCCCAGTTCGCGCCCTTCGAGGCGAAGGCGGCCTTCCTGATCTTCCCCGAGGCCGACGTCTCGTTCCCGGAGCACCCGCCGGAGTCGGCCAACGCGCTGCTGAAGACCCTCGAGGAGCCGCGGCGCGGCGTGCACTTCATCCTGCTGAGCGAGCGGCCCGATCGGCTGCTCCCCACCATCCGCTCGCGCTGCCAGCGGGTCCGCTTCGGCCGCCTGCCCCCGCGGGTGCTCGACGCGATCCTCGCCGCCCACGAGCTCGACGAGGAGACCCGCGGCCCCGCGATCGCGCTCGCCGACGGCCGCGCCGATCGCGCGCTGGCCCTCGCCGAGGGGGGCGCGACCGAGCTGCTCGAGGCGGCGCTCGCCCTCGACGAGGTCTGCACGGTCGGCAAGCCCGGCGAGATGGTGCGCGCGTCGGAGCAGCTGGTGCGGGGCGAGGCCGAGCTGGCGGTGGTGCTCGAGGCCCTCATCACCTTCTATCGCGACGTCGCCGCGGCCGCGCTCGGCCTGGCCGACGAGAAGCTCGCCTTCCGCCACCGCGCCGAGGTGATCCACGAGCGCGCGGCCCGGGTCGGCGCGCGGGAGGCGGCGGCGCGGGTCGAGCTGATCCAGGAGGCGCTGGTCGCCCTCGAGCGAAACGGAAACGCGCAGATCGTGGTCGACGCGCTGATCTACGGCGCGCGCGTGTGATGGCGCCGCTCTTCCCGCCGCTCCGCCCGAACTTCGACGCCGCGCTGCGCGACGTCGGCGCCAAGGACGCCTCCCTGCGCGCGGCCGCCGCCGAGCGGCTCGGCGATCCGCCGGGTGACCGGGTGGCCGAGGCGCGCGCGGCCCTGCACCCGCTGCTCGACGATCGGAGCGCGGCGGTCCGCGCCCAGGCGATGACCAGCCTCGCCCGCACCAAGGACGGCGCGGCGCTCGACCGCATCCTCGCCCGCTTCGAGGACGGCGACCCGACCGTGCGTCAGGTCGCCCTGATCGCCGCCGCCGAGCTGGGCGACCGCCGCGCCCTGCCGGCTCTGGTGGAGGCGCTGTCGAGCGAGCGGCCCGAGGTGCGCTTCCAGGCGGTCGCGTCGATCGCGCAGCTGGCCCCCGACGAGGCGGCGGCGCCGCTGGCCGCCCGCATCCACGATCCCGATCCCGAGGTCCGCGCTCACCTCGCCGACGCGCTCGGCGCGCTGGAAGACCCGCGAGCCGCGGGGGCCCTGACCGCGCTGCTCGACGACGCGGTCCCGGCGGTGGCGGAGGGGGCGGCGATCGGCCTGGCCCGGCTCGGCGATGGCGCGGGCGTCGCCCAGCTGGTGCGGGCCCTCGGGGATCGCGAGCGATGCATGGAGGCCGCGTGGGCGCTCGGCGAGGTCGGCGCGATCGAGGCGATCGAGCCGCTCGCCACCCTCGCCGCCTCGTTCCTCAAGCCGCTCGCCTTCAAGGCGGCCGCCGGCGCGGCCCTCGTCCGGCTCGGCGATCCGAGGGGCGTGCCCGCGCTCCGCGCCGTGCTGACCGCGCTCCGTTCGGACGCCCGCAGCTACGCGGTGGAGCTGGTGGGCGAGCTGCGCGAGGCGGCCCTGGCCCCCGAGCTGGCCCGGCTGGCCAAGCGGCCGCGGGGGGTCGACCCGGTGGTGCTCGCCGAGGCGCTCGCCCGGCTGGCCCCGGAGAGCGACGCCGCCTACGCGGGCCTCCGCACCCTGGCGATGCGCGACGACGAGGCCGGCGAGCGCGCGCGGGAGCTGCTCGATGAGGCGTAGGCGCTGGCTCGCCCTCCTCGCGGCGGCGGCGTGCGCGCCGGGCGCGATCGCGATGCGGGCGGAGGCGCAGCCGGCGGAGCTCGTCGGGACGCTCGCGGCGCTCGACACCCGCGCTCGCACCCTCTCTCTGACCGTGGCCGGTGGGGAGCGCCGGATCCGCTTCGACGATCTCACGCTCTTCGTGGTCGCCGGTCGGCCCGGCGCCGCGCGCGATCTGCGCCCCGGGCAGCGGCTCCGGGTCCAGCTGCAGGTCTCGGCGGGTGGCCGCGCCCGCGACGTCGCGCGCCGGGTGGTGGCGATCAGCGCGGCCGGACCCGGCTGATCCCGCCGTCGATCGCGATCGTCTGCCCGGTGACCCAGCTCGCCTCCTCCGAGAGGAGCCAGGCGGCGACCGCGGCCACCTCCTCCGGCTCGCCGAGCCGCCCCAGCGGGTGCATGGCGATCGACGCCTTCCGCGCCTCGTCCCGGGAGGTCAGGTGCTCGGCCAGCGGCGTCTTCACCAGGCCGGGGGCCACCGCGTTGAACCGGAGCCCGCGCGACGCGTAGGTGGCGGCGGCCGAGCGGACGAGCCCGTCGATGCCCGCCTTCGCGGCCGCGATCGCCTCGTGGTTCGGCAGCCCGACCTGGGCGGCGGTGGTCGAGAAGAGCACCACCGAGCCGCCCTCCTTCGCCATCCGCTTGCCGGCCGCCCGCACCACCCGGAACGCCGCGGTGAGGTTCAGCGCGAGGGTCTCGTCCCACTCGGCGTCGCGCACGAGGTGGGCCGGCTTGAGCAGGATGGAGCCGACGCAGAGCGCCACTCCGTCGAGCCCGCCGAGGGCCTCGTGCGCCTCCTTCGCCACCCTCTCGACCTCGCCGGCCGCGGTGACGTCGGCCTCGAAGAAGGGCGCGTCGAGCTCGGAGGCCAGGGCCTCGCCCCGCTCGGCGCCGCGGGCGGAGAGCGCCAGCCGGTCGCCCCGGGCTCGCAGCCGCCGGGAGAGCGCGCCGCCGATGCCGCCGGTGGCGCCGAAGACCAGGATTCGTTTCGCTTCCATGCCCCTCGCTAGGTCCACGGTGGCACCGGTCGCAACGGGCCGACCCCAGGGTTGCGTTTGCCGCTTGCGCCTGGGGGGCGGTCGCGTCATGGTGCGCGTCCCGCTGCGACCGGCGCAATCGCCGACGTCGCGCGCGACCCGTGCTCGGCTGCCGCCGGGGCGGGTCCTTGACGCAGGAGGCTGCGTCTCTATCCTTCGGCGTCTTTCTCGGCAGTGAGCACAGGTACCCCCATGAACACGCATCCCGGCCTCATCGGCAAGAAGCTCGGAAACACTCAGCTCTTCAACGAAGACGGCGACGTCGTCCGCGTGACGGTGCTCAAGGTCGGCGGCTGCACCGTGCTCGGAAAGCGCACCCTCGAGAAGGACGGCTACTCGGCCCTCATCCTCGGCTTCGAGGACAAGCGCGAGAAGCTCGTCAACAAGCCCGAGAAGGGCTTCTTCGAGAAGTCGGGCGTGGCGCCCAAGAAGGTCGTCCGCGAGTTCCGCCTCTCCGAGGAGGACGTGGCGGGCTTCGAGATCGGCCAGGCGCTCAAGCCCAGCGAGCTCTTCTCCGAGGGCCAGCTGGTCGACGTCTCCGGCCGCACCAAGGGCCGCGGCTTCACCGGCGTCATGAAGCGCTGGAACTTCGCCGGCGCCGGCACCGTCGGTCACGGCACCCACGAGTACAAGCGCCACGGCGGCTCGATCGGCGCCAACATGACCCCCGGCCGCGTCCTCCCGGGCGTGAAGATGCCCGGCCAGTACGGCGACGAGCGGGTCACCATCCTCAACCTCCCGATCGCCCGCGTGATGGACGACGAGGGCCTGCTCCTCGTCGAGGGCGGCGTGCCCGGCCCGCGCAACGGCTACGTGACCGTGCGTGGCGCGGTCAAGAAGCGCGGCGGCAAGAAGGCCGCGCAGGCCTGAGATCGCAGTGGCGCGTTCCCGCAGGAACCGCCGCCACCAGGACTCCTACGGGCGGCGGGCCAAACGCGAGGGCTACGCCGCCCGAAGCGTTTACAAGCTCGAGGAGATCGACGCGAAGGCGGGCATCCTCCGCCGCGGCGCGCGGGTGCTCGACCTCGGCGCGTTCCCGGGATCCTGGACGAGCTACGCGGCGGAGAAGGTCCAGCGCGAGGGCAAGGTCCTCGGGGTGGACCTGCAGCCGTTCCGGGGGGCGCTCCCCGAGAACGCGGAGATCATCCAGGGCGATCTGCTCGAGATGAGCGCCGAGGACTTCGGCGGCGCGGCGAGCTGGGACGTCGTGATGAGCGACATGGCTCCATCGACGACGGGTCACCGCTTCACCGACCAGGCGCGGAGCCACGAGCTCTTCATGCAGGCGCTCGAGGTCGCGGTCGGTGTGCTCGCGCCCGGAGGATCGTTCGTGGCCAAGATCTTCCAGGGCGGAGACTTCGAGGAAGCGCGCGCCGCGGTCGCGCAGCGCTTCGAGAAGGTGAAGGTCGTCAAGCCGAAGGCGACGCGGAACGAGAGCTACGAGATCTTCATCTGCGGGCTCGGGTTCCGCGGCGCCCCGGACGGCGATCCGGACGATCAGGCCGCGGCCGGGGCGTAGTCCGCGAACGCGACGCGCAGCTTCTCGCGGGCCTGGACCTCGAGCTGGCGGACGCGCTCACGGCAGACGCCCAGCTCCTTGCCGAGCTCGCGCAGGGTGCACGGGTCCTCGGAGAGCATGCGGGCCTGCACGATCCGGCGCTCGCGCTCGGTCAGCGACGCCAGCACCTCGGGCAGCATCGCGCGCACGCGGTTGATGCGGGTCTCGCGCGCGACGTCGTCTTCGGGCGTGGAGTCGTCACCGCTCAGGCGCTCCACCGCCGGGGTGCCGTCGGGCCGGCTCGCGTCGAGCGCGACCTCACCCGCGGTCAGCAGCGGCCAGAGCTTCTTGGCGCGCTTGAGCGGCATGCCGCTCACCTCGGCGAGCTGCTCCGGGCCCTCGACGCCGGTGCGGCGGTAGGCGCGGATGGCGCGGCGCTCGGTGGCGGTCGCCCCGAGGCGCACGATCCGGTAGGAGCGGACGACGTAGTCGCGGATCTCTGCCCGGATCCAGTAGCTCGCGTAGGTGATGAGCCGGCAGTCCTTGCTCGGGTCGAACTTCTTGGCCGCCTTGAGGAGGCCGAGGTTGCCCTGCTGGATGAGGTCCTCGAGCGGGATGCCCCAGCGGCGGTAGCCCTTGGCCACCCGGATGACGAACGGCAGGCTGGCCTCGATGAGGCGGCTCCCCGCGAGCTCGTCGCCTTCGATCCAGCGGCGCGCGAGCTCTCGCTCCTCCTCGGGCTCGAGCGGCGGGCGCTCGCCGAGCGAACGGATGTAGTGGCCTACGGACGAAAGCTGGTCGGTCTTGGTGGTCATGGTTCTCTCTGCTCCCCGAGCGGTCTGCTTGGTCGACTTACGAGTATCATGCGCCCGCTTTGGACGGTTTGCCAAGTCCCCGAGCCATCAAAACGACCGAAACCAACCATCAGAGCCCCGCTTTGGCCAACGATTGCGGGCCGTTGGGTCAGTGTGAGAAAACGTCAAAGGACGTTTTGGACGGGTCGATTTCCGTCGCTGGACCGCGAATCGGCCGGATGTCACGCTCCGGGCGTGCGTCTCTCACCCCTGCTCGGCCGGCTCGGAGTGGTCGTTTTCGCCCTCGCCTCCCCGTCGATGGTCGTTTTCGGATGCGCGACGCCCGAGGTCGTGCACTGCGAGGACGGTCGCTTCGCCCGGGTCGAGGGCGAGCCGTGGTGCCTCTACGACCGCCGCCAGGCCTCGATGACCCGCTGCCCGGCCGAGCTGCCCGAGGATCACCGCCTCCCCTGGGGCGGCCTCGGCTGCGCCAAGACTCGCTTCGACCCGCTCCCGCCCGGCCTCTGCGAGCCGGTCGACGAGTGCTCGCCCCCCGACGGAGGCCCCTGATGCGCCCCGCCCTCCTCTTCACCGCGCTGCTCCTCCTCGCCCCCGCCGGAGCGGCGGCCCAGTCCGACGCCGAACCGTCCACCCCACCGAGCGAAACGCCCACCGCGCCAGCCACGGAGACGGAGACGGACACCGCCCCGGACCCGGAACCGGACTCGGCAACGGACTCGGACTCGGACTCGGCAGCGGACTCGGACTCGGCAGCGGGCTCGGACTCGGCAGCGGACTCGGAGGCGGAACCCGAAGAAGAGCTGACCCACGACGAGCGCCTCTTCGGCATCGGTCAGGGCTCTGCTCTCTCCTCGGCCCTCGGCGTCTCCACCTTGGTCGCCACCGTCGGCGCCCTCGCCGGCGTCATCGTGCTGGTGACCGCCCAGGATCAGCTGGACGGCTGCGACGCGCTCGAGGCGAGCGAGCCGCTCGAGTTCGGCTGCGTCAACCGCCCGGAGATCGCGGAGCAGCGGGACGTCGGCCTCGGCGTCACCCTGGCGCTCGGCGCGGTCGCCCTCGGCCTCGGCGTCGCCTGGCTCGTGGTCGCGCTCGGCGAAGGCGACGAGCCCGAGGCCCCGCGCGCGGGGTGCGCCCCCGGCCTGCTCGGCGTCATCTGCGCCGGCCGCTTCTGACCCTACTGGCGGCGGACGAAGGCGAGGCGGCCGCGGGCCTGCTCGGCGTGCTCGCCCTCGGGGGCGGCGCGGAGGTAGGCCTGGTAGTGCCGGCCGGCGTCGCGCCAGGCCGCGCGGGCCGCCAGCATGTTCGCGAGCAGATAGTGCGCGGTCGCGTAGCCGCTCTCGTCGCGCAGGAGCGCCTCGAGCTCGGCCTCGGCCTCGGGGCGGTGGTCGGCGGCGAAGAGCGCGAGGGCGAGCTCGGCGCGGACCGCGGCCGGCGCGGGGCTCTCCTCGGCCTCGATCGACTCCCGCAGCACCCGCACCGCCATCGAGGCGTCGCCGGCGCGCCGCAGGCCGCTCCCGAGCGCCGAGAGGGTCGCCCGATCGCCGGCGGCCGGCTGGACCGCGCGCCGCAGCGTGATGAGGGCCTGATCGCGGTCGCCGGTCGCGAGCTGGAGGAGGCCGAGCTGCACCCGCGCGGTGGGCTCGCGCGGCGCGAGCTCGATGACCCGCCGGTAGCTCGCCATCGCCGCCTCGACGTCCCCCTGCTCCTCGAGGGCGAGGGCCAGGTTCAGCTGCGCGGAGGCGAAGCCCGGGCGAACGCGGACGGCCTCCCGCAGGGTCCGGACCGCCTCGTCGGTGCGCTCGGTGTCGCGGAGCAGCACCCCGAGGTTGTTGAGCGCCTCGGCGAAGGTGGGATCCGCCGTGACCGCGGCCCGGTAGGCCTGCTCGGCCTCGGGCAGGCGCTCCTGCATCTCGAGGGCGAGGCCGAGGTCGAGGTGGGCGCGCGCGTCGTCGGGATCCGCCTCGAGGGCCGCGCGAAAGGCGGCCTCGGCGCCGGCCGCGTCTCCGGCGGCGAGCAGGGACTCGCCGCGGCTGACCTCGGGGGACGCCTCGGGCGCGGCGGCGGCTTCGCGCTCGTCCTCGAACATCACCACGTCGCCGCCCGCCGAGTCGGCCGGGCGAGCGCTCCGGGTGGGCCCGCAGCCCAGCACGAGCAGGCAGCCCAGGAGGAGAGGCCAGCGAGGCCTCACGACTCCGTGCCCTCGATGGCGGCCTTGAGGATCGCCGGCAGCCGCGAGAGCCGCTCGCGGTCCTGGACCTTCTGGCCGTCGGCGCCGACCACGTAGAAGACGTCGGCGGCGCGCTCGCCTTCGGTGTTCACCTTCGAGATGCCGATGCTCAGGCCCTGCTCGTGCAGGGTGCGCGCGATGGCGTGGAGGAGCGCGGCGCGGTCCCGGGTGAACACGTCGATGACCGTGAAGCGCGGCGACGCGTCGTTGTCGACCTGGACCTCGGTCGGCACCTCGGGGCTGTGGCGCTTGGCCCAGGAGGGCGTGCGGAGCTTGCGGGCGAGCAGCTCGGTCGCGGTGGTCTCGCCGCTCCAGAGCGCGCGCAGATCGGTGCGGACCCGGCCGAGCTTCACGTCGTCCATCGGCTCGCCTTCGGCGCCCGGGCTCGCGCGGCGGACGTGGAAGACGTCGAACGCCTCGGACGGCGCGCCCTCCCGGGTCTCGCGCGTGTAGACCTGCGCTCCGACGATGGAGAGGCGCTGGGCCGCGAGCGCCGCGGCCACGTCGGCGAGGAGGCCGGGGCGGTCGTCGGTGACCACGACGAGCTCGGCGACGTCGGGGCTCGGCCCGGGCTCGATGGAGAGGTGCACGTCGGCGCCGTCGCGGTCGCGGGCGATCCGGGCGTGGGTGCGGATCGCGTCGACCGGGTTGGCGAGGAGGTAGCGGTCGGGCATCTCCTCGAGGAAGCGCTCCAGCTCCGCCTGCTTGGCGTCGCCGACGAAGCCCACCCGGACCTCCTCCCGGATCGCGTCCGCGCGGCGGGCGGCGCCGCGAGGGGCCGCGCCCTCGAGCTCGGTGACCACCGCGAGGTAGAGGTCCTCGAGCATGCGCGCCTTCCAGGAGGTCATCGCGTTCGGGTTGGTGGTCGAGAGATCGGCCACCGTCAGCAGGTAGAGATCGCGCAGCCGGTCGACGCTGCCGACCTGGTTGGCGACCTCGCGGATCACCTCGGGGTCCGACGTGTCGCGGCGCGTCGCCCAGTGATAGAGGCTCAGGTGCTCCTCGACGAGCCACACCACGTGGGCCACGTCGACCGCGCTCAGGCCCAGGCGCTCGGCGATCGGCTTGGCCATGATCGCGCCCTTGCGCGAGTGGTCCTTGCCGTGCGCCTTGCCGATGTCGTGGAGCAGCAGGCCCAGGAAGAGCGGGGCCGGCCGGGGCAGCTCGGCCGCGAGCCGCGACGCCATCGGCTGCGCCGACGCGTAGTCGCCGCGCTTGATGGCGCGGAGCCGATCCACCGCCGCCACCGAGTGAACGTCCACGGTGTAGACGTGATAGACGTCGTGCTGCACGCGGCCGGTGACCGGCTCGAACTCGGGCACCATGCCGAGCATCAGGCCGACCTCGTGCAGCTCCGCGAGGATCGAGCTCCGCTTCACCGGCGCCTTGGCCGCGCAGCTGAGCGCCTCGAGGAAGAGCTGATTCGCCTCCGCCGACGCGCGCAGGCGCTCGGTCCACGCCGGCTCGGCGGCGGCGCGCGCGATCGCGTCGCGGGCGAAGGGGTACGGCGGCGCGCTGCGCTTGGCGACCTCCGCGTAGAGCCGCAGGGCCAGCACCGGATCGGACTCGAGCGCGTCGGTGTCGGCGAGGGTCACGTGCCCATCGAAGAGCATCAGCCCGCCGCCGAGGTCCTCGCGCTGGGCGGGCGAGGTGCGCACCGTCTGCCGCGCCCGGGCGAGCATGCGCTCGGTGGTCTGCTCCACCACGCGGGCGTGGCGGTAGTAAGCCTGCATGAACTGCTCGACCGCGAGGGTCACGCCGTGCACGAAGCCGAGCTCGGTGGCGATCTCCTCCTGATCCTCGAAGGTCAGGCGGTCCTGGCGTCGCCCGGCGCGGAGGTGGAGCAGGTTGCGCACCCGCCAGAGCATCTCCTCGGCCGTCTGCAGCTCCTCGACCTCGCGCTGGAGCAGCGCCCCGTGGCGGACGAGATCGGCGGTGCTCTCGGCGCCCCAGCGGGCCTTCGCGGCCCACACGGCCACGTCGAGATCGCGCAGGCCGCCGCAGCCGAGCTTCACCTCGGGCTCGAGCAGGAAGAGCGAGCCGCCGAAGCGACCGTGCCGCTCCTCGACGTCGTCGGCGAGCTGGGCGAGGAAGCGATCGAGCCCCTCGTTGAAGAGCCCGCGGCGGGCCCGACCCACCAGCTCGTCCAGGATGGTCTTGTCGCCGGCGACCCGCCGCATGTCGAGCAGGGTCGTCGCCGTGCGGAGGTCCTCGCGCGACAGCTCCAGGGTCTCGTCGACGCCGCGCACCGCGTGCCCGATGTCGAGGCCGATGTCCCAGAGCGGGTAGAGCAGGCCCTCGGCGAGCGCGCCGACGTGGCGGTCGCTCGGATCGTCGCAGAGGAAGAGCACGTCGACGTCGGAGCACAGCCCCACGCTCTCGCGGCCGTAGCCGCCGACCGCGACCAGCGCGACCCGCCCCTTCGGCTCGTGCCCCTCGGCCCGGGCCGCCGCGTCGGCCGCGCAGTAGAGCGCGCCGAGCAGCCCGTCGAGGATGCGGGCGTGCATCTCCACCACCGCCACGCCCCCGTCGCCGCGACGGACGGCCTGCGCGAGGCGGTCGCGGTAGGAGCCGCAGTAGTCTCCGCAGGTGCTCTGGAGGTCCGGCGCCAGGCGCCCGAGGTCGATCGCAGGTCTCGCGGAGGGGTCGCCCATGAAAGCGTGCGGAGTATTCGGCGGGGGGACGGCCGACGCAAATTGAGACGGTCACGAGGCCCAGCGCGCGATCCCCTCGGCGATGCCCTCGGCCAGCGACTGGCGGTAGCCGACGGTGCGCAGGAGGTCCGCCTCCTGCTCCCGGCTCAGGAACGACGCCTCGAGCAGCACCGCCGGCATGCGCGCCCCCACCAGCACGTAGAAGAGCGCGCTCTTCACGCCTCGATCGTGAAGCGACGGGAGGTGCCGCCGCCCGGCGCTCAGGGTCGCGCGGTGCACCTGCTCGGCCAGATCGCGCGAGGCCGAGACCTGATCGGCCCGGTGCAGCTGGGCGAGGAGCTGCGCGAGCGAGTCGACCTCGTCGACGCTGGTCCCGTTCTCGCGGGCAGCGAGCCGGAGCGCCTGCCGGTCGTCGCTGGTGTCCAGGACGAAGGTCGTCACCCCGCCCCGCTGCACCTCGTCGTCGGCCGCGTTGAGGTGGATCGAGAGGAAGAGGTCGGCGCCGATGCTGTTGGCGATCGCGGCGCGCTGCTCGAGCGAGATGAAGGTGTCGTTCTCGCGGGTGAGCACCACCCGCGCCTCCGGGAGCTGGCGCGCGAGCAGGGTCCGCACCCGGCGCGCGAGGTCCAGGGTCAGGTCCGACTCCCTCAGCCCGAAGGCCCGCGCGCCGAAGTCGTCGCCGCCGTGCCCCGGGTCGAGCACGATGGTGCGGACCGGCCCCTCGGCCCGGGGCCCGCCCTCCTCGACGTCGAGCACGACCCGGAAGGGGTCGGGCAGCACGAAGGCGTGGAAGCGGGCCTCGGGCTCGAGGTCGAAGGTGACGCGCGCGCCGCCGCCCGGCCGCTCGGTGGCCCGGACCCGCCGCAGACCGGCCGCGTCGACCTCGAGCGCGTCGGCGACGCCTTCGCCGAAGCGCACCCCCGCGAGCTCGAACCAGGTGCGCCGGGGGATCGCCCCCTCCGCCGCCGCCTCCCCGTGCTCGAAGGCCGCCACCCGGTCGAAGCGCAGGACCGCTCGCACCGAGCGCGCGGCGTCGCCGTCGCCGTGCCCGTACACGCTGAGCGAGCGGAGGGTCGCCGGGGCGCCCGCCTCGGCCCGCGCCGCGGCCCAGGCGGCCAGGTCCGGGGCCGGCGAGGCGGGCTCGGGCGGATCCTCCCCGTCGAGCCCCGCGGTGGGGTCCCCGTCGTCGGGATCGGCGTCGATCCGGGCGAGCTGGGCCGCGCTCGGACGCCACCCCTCGAGCACGGCCATGACCCGCGCCGCCTCGGCCACGCAGGCCGCGTCCTGGCGTCGGTCGCCGAAGCGGGCCGCGGTCCGGTAGGCCACCAGGTAGGCCGCCTCGGGATCCGCCGCGTCCCGGGCCTCGAGGGCCGCCAGCTCGAGCGCCGCCTCGCAGGCGCCCGGCAAGGTCTTCCTGCGGCTCGCCTCCACCAGCCAGGCCCGGCCTCGCTCGATCCACGGGCCCTCGGGGTCGCGGATGGACAGCACCCGGGCCAGCCCCGCCGCGCGCCGGGCCCGGGCCACCCCCTCGGGGCTGCCCTCGGCGCGCATCGCCGACTCCCCGAGGGCGACCGTGCCGTCGCGCAGCGCCCCGAGGTCCAGCGCCCAAGCGCGCTCCAGGGTCGGCTCGGGCGGCGGCGCCGGCGCGGGGGGCGGCGCCGGGCTCTCCTCTCCGCAGGCGACCCCACCGCCAGCGAGCAGGAGCGTGACGAAGAGCGCCGCCACGCGACGAACCCGCCGCGGAGGGGCGACCCTGAGGTACGATGGCCGCGCGGAGCCCATGCGGTGAGGGGTACCAGACAGGGAGAGCAGCATGGAAGGTGATCCCATCTACGAGGATCGCACCCTCGGGCGCACGTACCGAGACGCGAACGACATGGTGAACGACTACCTGAAGCGCTTCGGCGAGTCGGTGGGCGTCGCCCTCGATCCGCTCGACGAGGACGGATACACCGACGTCCGGCGCGGGTCGGCCACGGTAGGCATCAACGTGCTCGAGGAGCACGGGATCCTGCTGTTCCTCTCTCGCATCATGGACGTCCCGAAGGATGGGCAGGCGGCCTTCTACCGCCGCCTCCTCGAGCTCAACTTCCTGGTGACGAGCGACGCCGCGTTCGCGATCGACAAGGACAAGGACGCCGTCTACCTGCGCGCGCTGCGGCGCCTGAGCGGGCTCGACTTCGAGGAGTTCGAGGATCTCCTGCACACGATGGCGACCGTCGCCGACGAGTGGGACGATCGGCTCGCGGAGCTCTTCCCGGACGAGTAGAACGCGTCTCCCGTGGGTGATACGCTCCCCCTCGGCCATGAGCACGAAACCGAAGCCGGCCGAGGACGAGAGCGCCTCCGAGGAGGGGTTCTGGAGCGCCGCGGGCGACCTCGACGACGCCGTCGCCGAGGAGCACGCCTCGAAGATCTTCGCCCTGTGGGAGCTGGGCGGCGAGTTCGAGAAGATGAAGCCGGCCGAGGACGGCGACGCCGCCTCCGAAGACGACGCGGGCGCGTGGTCGGCGGAGCCGGCGGCGAGCGCGCCGACCGAAGAGGAGGCGCCGCCGACCGAGCCCGACATGGGCCCCGACGCGGCCGAGCCGGAGGCGCCGGTGGCCGTGGCGTCCGCGCCCGCTCCCGAGGAGCCCGTCGCGGCGGCGTCGGCCCCCGCCACGTCCACCTCCGCCACGTCCACCCCCGCAGCCGAGCCGGCGCCGTCGGAGCCGCCGCCGCCCGCGCGGATCGAGTCCGAGCCTCCGCCGGCGAAGGCCCCGGCGAGCGCGACCCCGGTCGTCGCCGCCGCGCCCGAGCCGATGGCGGTGCAGATGGGCGCCGAGGAGGAGGTGACCCTGCCGACCTCCTCCGGTACGAAGCTGTTCCTGATCGCGGGGGTGGCCCTGCTGCTGCTCGGGGTGACCGGGGTGGTGATCGCGTTCTCGGGGGACGACGCGGCCATCGAGAGCGAGGGGACCCCCGCGTCGGCGACCGGGCCCGCGGCGGCGGAGTCGGAGACCGCGCCGGCGATCGCGGTCGCCGAAGCCGAGGCCGAAGCCGCGTCCGAGACCGAAGCCGCGTCCGAGGCCGAAGCCGCCTCCGAGGCCGAGGCCGGGTCCGAGGCCGAGGCCGGGTCCGAAGCCGAGGCCGAAGCCGAAGCCGAGGCCGAGGCCGTCGCCGAGCCCGAGCCCGAGCCCGAGGTGGTCGCGGCGGCCGAGCCGGCGCCCGAGCCGGAGGCGCCGGCGGTTCACGTGCTGACCGTGCGCACCAACCCGCCGGACGCCCAGCTGGAGCTGGACGGCGACGCGGTGCCGAACCCCTACCGCGGGGAGCTCGAGGCCGGCTCGCGCCACCGCCTCGCCGCGAGCGCCGACGGGCACCGCGACGCGAGCCAGACCGTGCGCATGAGCGGTGACCGCGAGGTCGTGCTCCGGCTCCGCGCGCGGCCCGCGCCCCGCCTCTCGGCGACGGTCGGCGGACGCCGCGGGGGCAGCAGCGCGCGCCGCGGCTCCGAGGCGACCGGCTCGAGCCGACGCTCGGGCGCGTCGCGCTCCGGCGGTCGCAGCGGCGGCGGTTCGCGCGGCGCCGGCTTCACCACCGACAACCCTTACTGAAGCGCGGCCTGCCCGGGTCGCCCCGATCGCCCTACCCTACGGGGACAGGAGCCACGCATGAGTGACGAGAGCAAGAGGCCGGGTCTGCCCGAGGTGGACCTCCACGAGTACGGCGGCAAGAAGGACGGCGAGCGCCAGAAGATGGACGAGCGCCTGTTCATGCAGCTGCTCGTCTTCGACACCCCGCCCGAGGTCGATCCCGAAGAGGCGGCGACGGCGCTGATCGACGGCTGCGCGAAGGCGAAGCTCGCCGGCGTCGTCTACGAGGACGCCAACGCGCCGTTCGGGCTGGGGCTGCTGACGTGGAGCGCGGATCCCACGCACTTCGTGACGAACGTGCGGCCGGTCTTCCGCGCCCCGGAGCTGCGCCGGCTGGTGCCGCGCGGCGACTACACGATGCTCGGGCGCACCTACGCGAGCGGCTACGAGCCGGACCTGCGCTACTGGCTGCTGCAGCGGTCGATCGACAACGTGACCGATCCGGAGGCCCGCTGGGCGGTGTGGTACCCGCTGCGCCGGACGGGGGCCTTCGCCAAGCTCGACCGGGCCGAGCAGGCCTCGATCCTGCGCGAGCACGCCGGCATCGGCATGGCCTACGGCAAGCGCGATCTCGCGCACGACGTGCGCCTGGCCTGCCACGGCCTCGACGCCAAGGACAACGAGTTCCTCATCGGGCTGCTCGGCAAGGATCTCCACCCGCTCTCGCACGTGGTGCAGTCGATGCGGAGCACCCGTCAGACCGCCGAGTACATCGCGCAGATGGGCCCGTTCTTCGTCGGCCACGCGCGCTGGCAGTCGAAGGGGGAGTGAGATGGCGACGATCTTCGACAAGATCCTCGACGGCGAGATCCCCTGCCATCGGGTCTACGAGGACGAGCACGTGCTCGCCTTCCTCGACATCAACCCGCTGTCGAAGGGCCACACGCTGATCATCCCGAAGGAGCGCAAGGCGTTCCTCCACGAGCTGTCCGACGCGCAGGCGGCGGCGATCGGCAAGGTCCTGCCGCGCGTCGCGCGCGCGGTGATGAAGGTGACCGGCGCCGAGAGCTACAACGTGCTCCAGAACAACGGGGCGGCGGCGCACCAGGCGGTCTTCCACGTCCACTTCCACATCATCCCGAAGACCGCCGAGGGCGGGCTGGGGATCGGCTGGAAGAGCGGCTCGCTCGACGACGGCGAGGCGCTGGCGGCGGAGATCGCGCAGGCCCTCGCCTGAAGATGCGGCAAATATTGCCGCAGCTTCCGCGCGCGTCAGCGCGCGAGATGGGGTGGGAGCCCGAGCCGGCTTTGCCGGGCGGGCGGGAGGGGGCGCATGCCCCCTCCGGAAACTGAGCCCTACTCGGCCGCCAGCCCGCCGGTGAGCCGGGCGAGCCAGAGATCGGACATCTTCTCGGCCACCGAGCTCTGACGCAGCCGCTGCCGCAGGTGGGCGAAGTCCACCCGGTCGAGCGGCTGGTCCTGGTCGAAGCAGCTGTAGACGATGTGCTCCTCGCCGGTGATCGGGTCGACGTGGCGCTGGAGGCACTGGGCGCAGACCTCCTTGAGCATGCACTGCATCGGGGAGTTGATGCTCCCGATCGCCTTGTGATCCGGCTTCAGGTGCGGCGCGAGCACCGTGCGACGGGCCGTGGCCACCGCGTTCATCATGCCGTCGCTGCCGATGGCCAGGATGCGATCGACGCCGGAGAGCGGCACCCGCACCTCGCCGAGCTCCCCGCGGGCGTAGGCCAGCATCGCCTCGACGATGTTGCCGCGGAAGTGCGCGTCCTGCGCCCGGGCCGGAGCGATCGGCGCGCCGGCGTCGGTGGCCCAGACGACCTGGTCGGTGGCCGCCTCGATCTCCTCGCGCTTGAAGAGCATCGCGCTGTCGCGATAGCCGGCGAAGTAGAGCACCCGTGAGCCCGCCTCGCGGAAGGCGCGCGCGATGCTGAAGAGCACCGCGTTGCCGAGCCCGCCGCCGATCAGGACCACCGACTCGTCCGGCGCGATCTCGCTCGGCCGCCCGGTCGGGCCCATCAGGACCACCGGGTCTCCGGGCGACAGGTGCGCGCAGAGCTTCGAGCTCGCGCCCATCTCGAGCACGATGGTGGAGAGCAAACCCTCCTGCAGGTCGGTCGAGGCGCCGGTGAGGGCCAGCCCCTCCATCACCAGCGGCGTGCCGTCGATCGACGGCGCGTGCCGCTCGTAGCTCTGGAGCCGCTAGAACTGCCCGGGCTCGAAGCCGCGGGCGGCGCGGGGCGCGTGCACGACCACCTCGACGATGCTCGGCGCGAGCCGCCGGACCTCGTGCACCCGCGCGACGAGCTCGCCGTCCAGCCGCGCCGCGAGGGCTCGCCACTCCGCCTCGCGCTCGGCGAGCGGCGCGTCGGACACCGGGACGATGGCGGCGACCGCCCGGTGGCCGTCCTTCGCGCTCGCCATCGCCTTGACCACGCTGCCCGCGTACGCCGGGTGGTTGTCGCCGTAGAAGCTGACGAGCCGGCCGCCCGGGCCGACGTGGCTGGTGAAGAAGCCCGCGCCCGGCGCGAGGGTCACGGCGCCCCCCTCGCGCCGCGCCTCGTGCGCGCGAAAATAGCCGCGGTCGTCGAGCTCGAAGGTCCCCGCGTGCTCGCGCTCGTAGGTCACGTTGGGCTTGGTCCCGGCGGCCACGAAGACCGAGCGGGCGGGGATCCGGAGCGCCTCGCCGGTGGCCCGGAGCTTCCCGTCCTCGATGACGTTGCGCTCGAAGGTCACCGCCTCGGCCGCCCCGTGCGCGTCGACGTGCACCTCGCGCGGCGACGCCAGCTCCACGTAGCGCACGCCCTCCTCGAGGCTCTTGGTCACCTCCTCGTGGTTGAGGCGGTAGGCGGGCGAGTCGACCAGCCGGCGGCGGTAGACGACCCGCACGCCGCCCCACGCGTCGAGGAGCGGGTGGAAGTCGGGCTCGCGGCCCTCGCGCGCCGCCGCGTCGCGCTCGTCTCGGAGCGCGCGGGCGTGGGCGAGCTGCTCCTCGAGCACCTCGCGCTCCTCTTCGTCGAAGCGCGCGCGCACCGCCTCCTCGCCGTGCGCGTCGGCGAGCGCCTCGAAGCGCGCCAGCGCCTTCTCGACCTGCACCACGTAGTAGGCGAGCGCCTCGGTCGCGGTGTCGATCGCGGTGAGGCCGCTGCCGATCACGATCGCGGGCAAGCGGACCTGCAGGTTGGCGAGCGAGTCGCGGCGGTAGGCGCCCGAGAGCTGCAGCGCCATCAGGAAGTCGCTGGCCTGGCGCACGCCGCGCGCGAGCCCGTTCTTCATCGAGACGAGCGTGGGTCGCCCCGCGCCGGCGGCGATGGCCACGTGATCGAAGCCGAGCGCCCACGCGTCCTCGAGGGTCAGCGTGCCGCCGAAGCGCACGCCGCCGTAGGCGCGGAAGGTCTGCCGCCGGGCGAGGTTGAGGTAGAGCAAGGTCAGGAAGCTCTTGTCCCAGCGCACGGTGATCCCGTACTCGCTGACGCCGCCGAAGCCGAGCACGACCCGGCGGTCGAGCGGCTCCTTCAGCGCCTCGACGTCCCGCACCGGCTGCGAGAGCCAGGCCTCGGGCAGGGGCTCGATCTTCAGCCCGTCCACCGCCACCACGCCGAAGCCCTCGTTCACCAGGTAGTGCGCGAGCGTGTAGCCGGCGGGGCCGAGGCCGACGACCAGCGCCTTGCGGCCGGTGTTCTCGCGCGGGACCGGCCGGCGCAGGCTCAGCGGGTGGAAGCGGGTGAGCAGCGACCAGATCTCGAAGCCCCACGGCAGCGCGAGCACGTCGTCGAGGATCGCGGTCTCGACCCGGGGCACGTTCACCGGCTCCTGCTTCTGGAAGACGCAGGACTTCATGCAGTCGTTGCAGATGCGGTGGCCGGTGCCCGGGCAGAGCGGGTTGTCGAGGGTGACCGCCACGAGCGCGCCGATCACGTCGCCGGCGCGGCGGAGCGCCTGGGCCTCGCCGATCTTCTCGTCGAGCGGGCAGCCCGCGAGCTCGATGCCGAGCGGGTTCTGCTGCACCTCGCCCTGCTTGTCGCGGAGGCCGCGGCGGCACGAGTCCTTGCCGCGGTCGTGGCAGTACAGGCAGGCGTCGATCTGGGCCGCGACCTCGCGCTCGCCCTCGCGCGCGTCGGTCAAAGCGAAGGGCTCGGCTCTCCCCCGCCGGGCGACGTCGCCGACGTGATCGAGCCCGCGCGCGCGCAGCGGCACCAGGGCCCCGAAGTCTTGCCGCACGACCGGGTGGAGCGAGGGCCAGTGGCGGGCGGCGTCCCCGGGGGTGCGGGCGCGGGCGACGAGGTGCGCCTCGACCGCGGCCACCGCCCGCCCGGTGAGCGCCTCGTCGTCCTCCGATCCAGCCTCGAGCGCGGCCCGGAGGGCGTCGAGCTGGCCCCGCAGCGCGTCCGTCCAGCTCGCGCCGCCGGCTCGCGCCACCTTGCGAGCGGTCTCGTGCAGCTCCAGCAGGCGCGCGGTGGCGACGGCGACGAAGCGCTCCTCGTCTTCGGTCCGCACCGCGACCGCCTCCCAGGCCGCCGTGGCCACCGCCGCGGCGTCACCGGCGAAGCCCTCCCCCGCGCCCTTCTTGAAGAGCCGCTTCTTCACGAAGTGCTTACGGAAGTGAAAGACCGGCTCGTGGGCGAGGACCCGCTCGCGGGTCGCCTCGACCTCGGCTTCGACTCCGAAGAGGCGCGCGAGGAAGGCGCCGACCTGCGGCGAGAGGCGCACCACGAGGGCCGACACCTCGGCCTCCGAGAGCGCGTCCGGGTCCTCGCGGCCCGCCTCGAGCAGCGCGAGCCCGGTCGGATCGCGCTCGGCGAGGAAGGCCTCGAAGCGCGCCAGGAGGCGGGCGAGCCCGCGCGGCGTGTGCAGGTCGTCCCAGGTGAAGCCCTCGACGCCGAGGCGGAGGGGCGCGGTGGTCGCGGTGCTCGCCATCTACGGTTTCCCCATCGGGTTGGTCGGGTACGAGTCTGAGGCCAGCCGGTCGGGCGGTCAACCGCTCGCGTGGGACGGGCGACCGCGCTAGCGTGCGCGCGCCGTGACCAAGGGCCTGACCTACGAAGACGCCGGCGTGGACATCGAGGCCGGCGAGCGCCTCGTCGACCGGATCAAGCCGATGGCGAAGCGCACCCTGATCCCCGAGGTGCTGGGCGGGCTCGGCGGCTTCGCCGGCCTCTGCCGGGTGCCCGAGGGCCTCTCGGAGCCGGTGCTCGTCTCCGGCACCGACGGCGTGGGCACCAAGCTCCGGGTCGCCTTCCTCGCCGGCAAGCACGACACGGTCGGCGTCGACCTCGTCGCGATGTGCGTCAACGACGTGCTGACGGTGGGCGCGCGGCCGCTGTTCTTCCTCGACTACTTCGCGACCGGGAAGCTCGACGTGGACGTGGCCGAGGCCGTGATCTCGGGCATCGCGCGGGGCTGCGAGCTCGCCGGGTGCGCGCTGCTCGGGGGCGAGACGGCCGAGATGCCGGGCAGCTACCCCGCCGGCGAGTACGACCTGGCCGGCTTCTCGGTCGGCGTGGTCGAGCGCGCGAAGATCCTCGACGGCGCCCGGGTGCGCGCGGGCGACGTGCTCGTCGGCGTGCCCTCGAGCGGCCTCCACTCCAACGGCTTCTCCCTCGCGCGCAAGGTGCTGCTCGAGCACGCCGGTCACCCGATCGACGCCCAGCTCGACGGGCTCGACGCGCCGCTCGGCGAGGCCCTGCTGACGCCGACCCGGATCTACGCCGACGCGGTGCGCGCCGCCCTCGAGGCGGTCGACGTGCGCGCGCTCTGCCACGTCACCGGCGGCGGCCTCCCCGGCAACCTCCCGCGCGTGCTGCCCGACGGGCTCGGCGCCGAGGTCGATCCGGGCGCGCCTCCGAGCCACGCCATCTTCGAGCGCATCCGCGAGGCCGGCGCGGTGGCCGACGCCGACATGCGGCGCACCTTCAACCTCGGCACCGGCCTGGTCGTCGCGGCGCCCCCGAGCGACGAGGCGAAGCTCCGGGCGGCCCTCGAGGCGGCGGGCGAGGAGCCCTTCCTGCTCGGCCGCGTGGTCGAGATGCCGGGCGCCGAGGGCGAGGACCGCGTCCGCTACGCTGAAGCGGGATGACCACCCGCGCGTACGACGTCGTCTGCGTGGGCGCGCAGCTGCCGACGCTGCTCGTCGGCGCCCTGCTGGCGAAGCGCGGCTTCCGCGTGCTGCTCGTATCGCAAGACGAGCTGCCCCCGACCTACGAGGCGGCGCCGGGCGTGGTGTTCCCGCGCGAGCCCTTCACCTTCACCGCCTCGCAGTCGCCGGTGGCGCGCCGCGTCCTGGCGGAGCTCGCGGTGCACCAGCTCTTCCGGCGGCGGGCGGTGGCGGTGGACCCGGCGTTCCAGGTCTGCGGACCCCGGCACCGGCTCGAGCTGACCCGCGAGGACGCGCTCCTCGAGCGGGAGATCGAGCGCGAGCTGCCCGAGGTGAAGCGCCCGGTGGAGGAGTTCCTCACCGCCACCGACCGCTACGACGCCCTGCTCGACCGCGTGGTCGACCGCGACCTCATGTGGCCGCCGCAGACCTTCTTCGAGCGCCGCGAGGTCGCGCGCGCCACCGCGGAGCATCCCTTCGGCAAGGACGGCAGCGGCGTCGATCCGCTGGCCGAGCTGGCCGAGGATCACCCGTTTCGATGGATGGTCGACCTGCCGGCCCGGTTCGCCGACGGGATGGACCCCGACCACTCCACCGGGCTGCGCACCACCCGGCTCTTCTCGGCCTGGCGCCGGGGCGCGGCGGTGCTCGACGGCGGCTACGCGGCGCTCCGCGACATGCTGGTCGAGAGCATCCGCACCCACGGCGGCGAGGTGCGCGACCCGGAGAAGATCGACGGCATCCAGGTCAAGCGCGGCGCCGCCCAGAGCGTGCGCATCGCGGCGAGCGGCGAGGAGATCGGCGCGAGCTGGATCGTGGTCGGCGCGCCACTCGCCTCGCTGGTGCGGCTGGTGCCCGACCGCGCGCCCTTCGAGGAGCTCTTCGAGCGCATCGGTGAGCCCGTCGTCCGCTACTACCGCTACACCCTCAACCTCCGGGTCGCCGCCGCCGGCGTGCCGGAGGGCATGAGCCGGGACGTCTTCTTCCTCCGCGACCCCGACCGCCCGCGCATGGCCGCCAACGCGCTGCGCATCCAGGTCGATCCGGTCGACGAGGAGGGGCGGCGGCAGCTCTGCGTGGAGGCCCTGATCCCCCGCCGCGGGGTGGAGGACCTGCCCGACTACGTGCAGGGGCTGCGCGAGCGCCTCGTCGCCAGCCTCGGCGAGCTCGTCCCGTTCCTCGGCGACCACGTGGAGGTCATGGACTCGCCGCACGACCTCCGCGGGGTGCAGGACCTCCGCGCGGGCCTCGACCTCACCGCGCCCGAGCCCTGGAACCGCGGCCCGCACACCATGCGCGCGCTCTACGGCTACCCCGTGACCACCTCGCTCGGCGTGTGCAGCCTCCCGGTGCGCTCGCCGATCAAGCGCCTCGTGATCTGCAACGATCAGGTGGTGCCCGGCCTCGGCCTGGAGGGCCGCTTCCTGGCCGCCTGGTCCGCCGCCCGGGTCATCAGCCGCACCGACAAGAAGAAGGAGTGGATGCGCCGCGGGCGCTGGGGAAAGCTGGAGTTGTGAGCGCGCCTTCGCGGTAGACTGATCCCCATGGACGGTCAGCCGCGGTTCACGATCCACCAGCTCCTGAAGGTCATGATCGACCGCGGAGGCTCCGACCTCCACATCACCACCGGCTCGCCGCCGCAGCTCCGCATCGACGGCTCGCTCGTCCCGCTGAAGACGCCGCCGCTCGATCCGGTCGAGACCAAGCAGCTCTGCTACTCGGTGATCAGCGAGGAGCAGACGGTCCGGTTCGAGAAGACGAACGAGCTCGACTTCTCCTTCGGCGTGCGCGGGCTGAGCCGGTTCCGCGCGAACCTCTTCATGCAGCGCGGCGCGGTCGCGGGCGCCTTCCGCGCCATCCCGTTCAAGGTCCTGACCTTCGAGGAGCTCGGCCTGCCGGCGGTGGTCGCCAACCTCTCGAACCTCCCGCGCGGGCTCGTCCTCGTCACCGGGCCCACCGGCTCCGGCAAGTCGACGACGCTCGCGGCGATGATCGACAAGATCAACCGCGAGAAGCGCCACCACATCCTCACCATCGAGGACCCGATCGAGTACCTCCACCCGAACAAGCTCTGCGTGGTGAACCAGCGCGAGATCGGGTCGGACACCAAGTCGTTCAAGGACGCGCTGAAGTACGTGCTCCGCCAGGATCCCGACGTGGTGCTCGTCGGCGAGATGCGCGACCTCGAGACCATCGAGGCGGCGCTGACGATCAGCGAGACCGGCCACCTGGTCTTCGCGACGCTGCACACCAACGGCGCCATCCAGTCGATCAACCGCATCATCGACGTCTTCCCGGCCCACCAGCAGTCGCAGATCCGAGCCCAGCTCTCCTTCGTGCTGCAGGGCGTGCTCTGCCAGAACCTCATCGCGCGCGCGGACGGGCCCGGCCGGGCGCTCGCCCTGGAGGTGATGGTCCCGGACGCCGCCATCCGGAACCTCATCCGCGAGGACAAGGTCCACCAGATCTACTCGTCGATGCAGACCGGCCAGGCCACGAGCGGCATGCAGACGATGAACCAGTCGCTCTACGCGCTGCTCCAGCGGCGAATCATCGGGCTCGAGGAGGCGCTGGGCCGCTCCACCGACCCGGGGGAGCTGCGGAACATGATCGCGCACGGCCAGGCCCAGATGCAGAACCGGCGGCCGAGCCGATGATCCGCTCGTGGCAGCCGTTTTTGACCACCGAGGAGCGCCCCCGCTAAGCTTTGGCGGCGAAGATTTCTAGATGGCCGAATTCGTTTACGAAGCCAAAGCTCGGACCGGCGAGACCCGCAAGGGGATCATGGAGGCCGAGAGCGTCGAGGCGGTGCAGAACCGCCTCAAGGCGCAGAACCTCAACCCGGTCAAGGTCAAGAAGAAGCCCAAAGAGATCACCATCCAGATCGGCTCGCCCGTCAGCGAGAAGGAGCTGGTGGTCTTCGTCCGGCAGTTCGCGACGATGATCGACGCCGGTCTGCCGCTCGTGCAGTGCCTCGAGATCCTCGCCGCGCAGGGTGAGAACAAGCAGTTCAACAACATCCTCAAGGACATCAAGAACTACGTCGAGCAGGGCGGCACCTTCTCCGACGCGCTGAAGCGCCACCCCAAGGTCTTCGACGAGCTCTTCGTGAACCTCGTCGCCGCCGGCGAGCTCGGCGGCATCCTCGACACCATCCTCCAGCGCCTCGCGGTCTACATCGAGAAGCGCGTGAAGCTGAAGCGCCAGGTCCGCGGCGCGCTCGTCTACCCGAGCATCATCGCGTTCGTGGCCAGCCTCGTGCTCTTCGTCCTGCTGACCTGGGTCATCCCCTCGTTCCAGGCGATGTTCATGGACTTCGGCGGCGAGGACGCCCTCCCCGGGATCACCAAGTTCGTGATCGACGTGAGCGAGGGCTTCGTCGGAAACCTCATCTGGATCATCCCGATGTTCATCGCGATCGCGGTCGGCATCGTGGCGAGCTACCGGACCAAGGGCGGCAAGGAGTTCTGGCACCGGCTGCTGCTGACCATGCCGGTCCTCGGCCCGGTGATGCGCAAGATCGCGGTCGCGCGCTTCACCCGCACCCTGGGCACCCTGCTCTCCTCTGGCGTGCCCATCCTCGACGCGATGAACGTGGTCGCGAAGTCGGCCGGCAACGTCATCGTCGAGAAGGCGATCATCGTCACCGCGGAGAAGATCCGCGAGGGCCGCACGATGGCCGAGCCGCTGATGGAGACCAAGGTCTTCCCGCCGATGGTCGTGCAGATGATCGGCGTCGGTGAGCAGACCGGCGCCCTCGATCAGATGCTCAACAAGATCGCCGACTTCTACGAGGACGAGGTCGACGTGGCCGTCGCCGCCCTGACCTCGATGCTCGAGCCCATCATGCTCGTCGTCGTGGGCGGCATGGTCGGCTTCATCCTCGTCGCGATGTACCTGCCGATCTTCAGCATCGCGGGGAACATCCAAGCGGAGTAGCGGTGCCCGGCCCGGAGGCCCCCCGCCCCGCCATCGCCCGGCAGCTGCTCCTCCTCGGGGGGCGGCTGCTGGCGCTGCTCATCCTGCTCGGCGGCAGCGTCGTGCTCGCCGACGAGACCGGCGGCGGCGCGTTCGTCGGCGACGCGCTGACCCTCTCCGTCGTCGCGACGTTCGCGATGTCGCTCGCGGTCGCCATCGTCCTGCAGCGCACGCGGCGCCCGGCCCTGCTGGCCCGCATCCAGGTGGCGTGGGACCTCGGGCTCGTCACGACCCTCGTCTACCTCTTCGGCGGCGGCTCGAGCGGCTTCAGCTTCCTCTACGGCGTGGTGATCCTCGCGGCGGCGCTGACCCTCGGCTCACGCGCCGCCCAGGTCACGACGGCGTCCGCGCTGATCCTCTACGTGGGCGTCGCCTTCGGGCTCGCCGGCGACTGGCTGCCCCACGCCGACGATCCGCACCCGCCGCCGCTCGACGAGGTGGCGCTGGCGGTGCTGCGCAACCTGATCGGCTTCGTGCTCGTCGGCCTGCTCGCGGGCACGCTCGCCGAGCGGCTCCGGCGCACCGGCGGACAGCTCGAGGAGGCGGTGCAGAGCGCGGCCGGCTACGCGCGGCTGAACGAGGACATCCTCCGCTCGCTCATCTCGGGCCTGCTGACGACCGACCCCGAGGGCGTGGTGACGCGCATCAACCCCGCGGGCGCCGCGCTGCTCGGAGGGACTCGCGAGGACTTCGAGGGGGCGGCCATCGACCGCCACCTGCCCCTCGATCCGCCGCGGGTCTCGATGATCGACCGGGGCGAAGGCGAGGCGACGCGAGTCGACGGGACCACCTTCCCGGTCGGCTTCAGCTGCTCGCCGCTCCGCGACGCCGAGGGCGAGGTGCGCGGCAGCCTGGTGCTCTTCCAGGACCTCACCGAGCTCAGCCAGCTACGGGAGAAGGCCGAGCGCGCCGAGCGCCTCGCGGCTCTCGGGCGCCTTGCCGCCGGCCTGGCCCACGAGATCCGGAACCCCCTGAGCTCGATCAGCGGCTCGGTCGAGATGGTCCGCGAGGCGCCGCAGCTGGTCCCGGAGGATCGCAAGCTGCTCTCCCTGGTGCTCGGCGAGGTCGACCGCCTGAACGACCTGGTGACGACGATGCTCGAGGTCGGTCGGCCGCGGACCCCGGACCCCATCGGCGTCGACCTCGGCGCGCTCGCCAGCGAGGTGACGCGGGTGGCGCGGCCGGGGGTGTCGGGGCGCGTGGAGGTGACCACGCCGGACGACCCGGTGCGGGTCCACGCCGACCCCGACCAGCTCCGCCAGGTGCTCTGGAACCTGGTGAAGAACGCGCTCCAGTTCTCCCCCTCGGACGGCCTGGTGCACGTGGAGGTCGGCTGGGACGACGAGGCGCGGCCGTGCCTCTCGGTGCGCGACGAGGGCCCCGGCATCTCCGACGAGGACCGCGCGCACCTCTTCGACATGTTCTACAGCCGCCGTCAGCACGGCGTGGGGCTCGGGCTCGCGCTCGTGCACCAGATCGTCGAGGCCCACGGCGGCGCGATCACGGTCGAGAGCCGCCCCGGCGAGGGGGCCACCTTCCGCGTGCACCTCCCGGCCGAGCCGCCGGCCGCTCGAGGCGCAGCCCTCGACGCGGGGTGAGGCCCCGCTCCGGAGGGCTGGAGGATCGCCGCCGGGACCCGCGCCCGCCAGCGTCGCCGCCCGGTCATCACTCGCGGGAAGCGAGGAAGGTCGGAATCTCGGAGACGAGGACGGGCAGGGAGAGGGGAGGCGGGAGGCGAGGAGGAGGTGTCGCTGCGCGACACGGGGACTGGGGCATGGGGCAGCGGGCTGGAGGATCGCCGCCGGGACCCGGTCCGCGCCCCCGCCGCCGCCGCCCGGTCATCACTCGCGGGAAGCGAGGAAGGTCGGAATCTCGGAGACGAGGACGGGCAGGGAGAAGGGAGGCGGGAGGCGAGGAGGAGGTGTCGCTGCGCGACACAGGGGCTGGGCATGGGGCAGCGGGCTGGAGGATCGCCGCCAGGCCCCGGCCCGCGCCCGCCACGGCCGCCGCCGCCACAGCGCGATGATCTGATTCCTCCACGCCTCCCACCTCCCCTCTCCTTCTTGGGACGAGACCTGGGGCGCGGCCGGGGTGCTGGGCGGGCGGGGACCCGGCGGCGAGCGCGCTCGACCCGCCCCCTGCTGGCCGCGGAGCGGCTTCTTCCTCCCTTCCATCCTTCCTCGCTTCCCGCGAGTGGGCAGGAGGAGACGGGCGCGCAGCTGACCGGGACCCGGCCCGCGCCCGCCACGGCCACCGCCGCCGCCGCGCGATGATCTGATTCCTCCACGCCTCCCACCTCCCCTCTCCCTTCTTGGGGCGAGACCTGGGGCGCGGCCGGGGTGCTGGGCGGGCGGGGACCCGGCGGCGAGCGCGCTCGACCCGCCCCCTGCTGGCCGCGGAGCGGCTTCTTCCTCCCTTCCGCCCTTCCTCGCTTCCTGCGAGTGGGCCGGGGGAGACGGGCGCGCAGCTGACCGCGGGGACCCGGGCCCGCGCCCGCCACGGCCGCCGCCGCCCGGTCATCTGATTCCTCTACGCCTCCCACGTCTCCTCTCCCTTGGTGGGGCGAGACGTGGGCCGCGGAGCGGCTTCTTCCTCCCTTCCGCCCTTCCTCGCTTCCTGCGAGTGGGCAGGGGTCACCGGAGGGCGGCGAGGACCCTGGCGTGCACCCCCGGGTCGAAGAGCATGGCGTTGTGCCCGAGCCCGTCGAACCACTCCACCTCGGCGTCCTCGAGGGCGGCCGCGCTGGAGGGCGGCGTCACCATCAGGTCGGCGGCCGCGACGAGCGCGGTGTGCGAGACGGCGGTGGCCCGGTGCCGGCCGGCGGCGAGGCGACGCACGATGGCGCCCTGGGGCTCGAGGGCCGCGCGGAGCGGGCCGGGGGCGATGCGCGCGCTGCGGGTGCCGGCGTGGGGGGTCGCGAGGGTGACGACCCGGCGGGTGCGCGCGGCGCCTCCCATCTCCTGGACCCACCAGCGCGCGACGAGGCCGCCGAGGGAGTGGCCGATCAGATCGAGCTCCGCGTCGCCGTGCCGGGCGAGCTGCGCGTCGAGCGCGTCGAGCACCCGAGAGAAGGGCCACGAGGAGCGGTAGCTGAAGTCCAGGGTCGGCAGCTCGAGCTCGGCCTCCACCGCGCGGCGCAGCGGATCGAAGACCGCGCCGCCGGCCCCGTAGCCATGCACGAAGGCCACCACGCGGGGGGCGTCGGGCTCGGGCCGCGGGCGGCGGCGGGCGAGGACCATGAGGGTGCCCTGGCGCGCCACCGCGCTCGCCTCGCGACCCAGGACTCTCAGCCTCTCACGCAAACCGCGGCACCCACTGCTCCGCCTGGTACCAGCGCAACACCTGACGCCAGCCCTCGGCGAACCGAGGATAGCGCGGGAGCCAGCCGAGCGCGCGCAGCTTGGAGGTGTCGAGGATCAGGTCGTCGTAGAGCAGCGTGAGCGCCTCGCGGTCGAGCCGGACCCGCAGCGCGGGCTTGAGGCCGTGGCGGAGCACCACGAGCTTCCACATGCCGAGCGCGACCGAGTCGGCCGCGTGGTAGGCGCCGGGCTGCACGAAGATCTTCGCGATCCGGTCGAGCACCGAGCGCGGCAGGCTGCCCGCGCCGACGGTGGGCAGGCCGTAGGCCCTCACCGTCTCGGTGATGCGGTCACCGAGGGTCAACGCGTCCTCGTCGGCCACGTTGTAGATCTCGTCCTTGGTGTCCTCGCGGCCGAGCACGAAGACCGCCGCCCGCGCGACGTCCTCGGCGTGCGCCATCGTCGCGGTGGGGCCGCCCGACGGCTGCGGCAGGATCGGGGTGACCAGCCGGAGCGTCGGGCCCACCGACAGCATCGCGGCCGCGAAGTGACGCCCGCGCCGGCCGTAGAGCGGGGCCGCGCGCAGGATGGTCCAGGCGGGGCCCTCGCCCTTGCGCGCCCGGAGCACCTCCTCGGCGCCGAGCTTGCTGCGGCCGTAGGGCCCGCGCGGCGCAATCTCGCTGGTCTCGGTCAGCGGCTGCGGCGCGCCCTGCGCGTAGAGCATGGCCGTCGAGATCTGCACGAAGCGCTGCACCTTCTCGGCGGTGGCCGCCTCGAAGAGCCGCGCGACCACCTCGGTGTTCACCTCGCGGAGCGCCTCCTCGGGCGCTCCCACGTCGAGGAGGGCGGCGGTGTGGATGATCGCGTCGCAGCCCTTCACGACCCGCGCGACCACCTCGGGATCCCGCAGGTCCCCGGGCCGCACCTCGCCGCGCACCGGCTGCTGCACGCCCTTGGCGGTCAGGTCGCTCGCGATCACCCGCCAGCCGGCGGCCTCCGCGAGCGCGATGGCGTAGTGCCCCACCGTGCCGGCGGCGCCGGTGATGAGCACCGTGCTCCCTCGCTCCAGCGTCACGCGTCACCTCCGACGAGCTCGGCGAGGCGCCGGCCGGGATCCTCCGCCCGCATCAGGCCCGTCCCCATCAACACCGCGTCCGCTCCGGTCTCCGCGACCGCCAGAAGCTCCGCCTTCGTCGACACTCCGCTCATGTACACCGAGACGCGGTCGTCGGGCACTTTTTGAATCGCGCGCGCGGCCGCGGCCGGGTCCACGCGGAAGGTGGAGAGATCGCGGGCGTTCACCCCGACCACGCGGGCCCGGGTGGCGAGCGCCCGATCCACCTCGGCCTCGTCGGCCGCCTCGACCACCGGCTCGAGGCCCCGCGCGAGGCAGCCGTCGACCAGATCGCCGAGGGCCGCGTCGTCGAGGGCCCGGACGAGCAGGAGCACCATCGCCGCCCCCGAGGCCCGGGCGAGGTCGAGCTGGATGGGGTCGAGCACGAACTCCTTGAAGAGCGTCGGCGCGGAGACGGCCGCCGCGACCCGGCGGAGCTCGAGGACCGAGCCGCCGAAGCCTCTCCGATCGCAGAGCACGCTGACCGCGGCCGCGCCGGCGTCGACGTAGCCGCGCGCGATGCGCACCCCGTCGCCGGCCGCGCGCGGGCGGATCGCGCCGGCGCTCGGGCTGCGGAACTTCACCTCCGCGATCACCCGGGGCAGCGGGCCCACGCGTCGCAGCGCCTCCAGGGCCGGCGGCGGGGTCGCCTGGACCGACGCCGGGTCGAAGAGCCCGAGGTGGGCGCGGCGCCGCGCGTTCTCGCGGGCCTTGCGCGCGAGGATCGGCGCGAGGAGGTCGCTCATCCAGCCGCCCAGCGCCCGAGGAGATCGCGGGCGCCGCCGCCGTCCAGCGCCGCCTCGACGCGCTCTCGCGCCGCGCGGGCGTCCGTCTCGGCGCCGGCGGCCAGCAGGGCGGCCGCGGCGTTGATCACCACCGCGACCCGCGGGGCTCCGGCCTCGCCGTCGAGCACCGCGCGGATGATGCGGGCGTTGGCGGCGGAGTCGCCACCCACGAGGCCGTCGAACGAGACCGGCTCGAGCCCGAAGTCGGCCGGCTCCACCGTGCGCTCCTCGATCGCGCCGTCGGCCAGCACCGCGACGTGGGTGGGGCCGCAGGGGGAGACCTCGTCGAGCCCGCCCTCGCCGTGCACCACCCACGCGCCCTGCACCCCGAGCGCCCGCAGCACCTCGGCGATCTGGCGCAGCCGCTTCGGGTCGTACACGCCGAGCAGCTGGTGGGTGGCCGACGCCGGGTTGGCGAGCGGGCCGAGCAGGTTGAAGAAGGTCCGCAGGCCCAGCTCCTTGCGCACCGGCGCCGCGTGACGGAGCGCCCCGTGGAAGGCGGGAGCGAAGAGGAAGGCGATGCCCAGGCGGCCCAGGCACGCCGCCGCCCCCTCGGGCGACTCGTCCAGCTTCACGCCGAGCGCCTCGAGCACGTCGGCGCTGCCGGACTTGCTGCTGACCGCGCGGTTGCCGTGCTTGGCGACGTCGACGCCGCACGCCGCCACCACGATGGCCGCGGTGGTGCTGATGTTGAAGGTGCCGCTCCGGTCGCCGCCGGTCCCGCAGGTGTCGAGGAGCGGCCCGTCGACCGAGAGCGCGATCGGCACCGCGCGCCGGCGCAGCACCCTGGCCGCCGCCGACAGCTCCTCCGCGGTCTCGCCGCGCATCCGGAGCGCGATGGCCAGCGCCGCGATCTGCGCCGGGGACGCGTCGCCGGCGAGGATCGTCTCCATGGCGCCCTCCATCGCGGCGCCGCTCAGCCCCTCGCCCGAGACCGCGGTCCGGATCGCCTCCCGGATCACGCCGCGCTCCGGGATCCGCGGCCGCCTCGCTCGGGGAGGCGCGCGAGGAAGGCGTCGAGCAGGTCGTGGCCGCGCTCGGTCAGGAACGACTCGGGGTGGAACTGCACGCCCTCGACCTCGAGCGTCCGGTGCCGCAGGCCCATGATCTCGCCCTCGGCCGTCCAGGCGGTGACCTCGAGGCACTCGGGGAGCGTCTCGCGCTCGACGATGAGCGAGTGGTAGCGGGTCGCGGTCATCGGGCTCGGCAGCGCGGCGAAGACGCCCGCGCCCTCGTGCAGGATCGGCGACGTGCGCCCGTGCATGAGGCGCTCGGCCCGCACCACCCGGCCGCCGTAGGACTGGGCGATCGACTGGAGGCCGAGGCACACCCCGAAGAGCGGGATCTCGCCGGCGAGCGCGCCGATGACGTCGAGGGTGATGCCCGCGTCGTCCGGGGTGCCGGGGCCGGGCGAGAGCAGGATCCCCTCGGGCGAGAGCGCCCGGATCCCCTCCACGTCGATGGCGTCGTTGCGGAACACCCGGACGTCCGCGCCCAGCTCCGCGAGGTACTGGACGAGGTTGTATGTGAAGGAATCGTAATTGTCGACGACGAGGATCATGAAGAGGCTCTTCCCAACGGAGTAGAGGCTGGGCGCGGAGGCGTCAACGCGCTGGCGGCGCCTCCGGGGGCTCGCGCGTCCCGGTGGGCGCGAGGCGCTCCATCTCGGCGTCGACCTCCAGCAGCGCCCGGTCGGCGGCCGACTGCGCGCGCAGCGCCCCCAGCAGCGCGTCCGGATCGCGCGCGCCGTCCTCGAGCACCGCGCGGTAGTCCTGGAGCGCGGCGACCCGGTCGCGGTAGCCGCGCACCAGCCGCCGCCGGAGCCGCTGCCCTTCGCGGCTCCCGACCTCCGCCCGCTCGGCGCGCTCGACCTGACGGCGCGCGCCGGGGAGCACGCCGGTCCGGAGCAGGCGCGCGGCCTCGTAGGGCCGGTCCTCGGCCACCCGCTCCACCTCCTCGAGGGGCTGGACCGCGGGGTCGTCGATCATGAGCAGGCGCAGCACCTCGATGTCGGCGACCACGTCGACCGGGGTGGTCGCCTCCTCCTCCCCGCAGGCGAGGAGCAGCAGCGCGCTAAGGACCGCTCGTCGCATAACCGCGCTCCCGCAGGAACTTCTCGACCCGCAGGTTCACCAGCTCCGGGTACTCGACCGCGACGTAGTGCGTGCCGCCCGGCACGACGAGCAGCTCGGCGCCGCGCACGTCGCGGACCATCTGCTCGGCCGCCGCCCGGGGCGTGAACAGGTCGCGGTCGCCGGTGATGACCAGCACCGGGACGTCGAGGGTCTCGAGCACGTCGCGGGCGTCGTGCTCCCCGAGCCGCTCGAGGGTGTGGAGGTAGAGGTCCATGTCCAGGTCGGCGAACGAGCCCGCGAGCTGGTGGAAGACCTCCTCGTCGAGGGTCTGCCCGGCCAGCCCGACCCGCTTCGCCCAGGTGACCGTCTCCGGCATGCGCGCGAAGCGAGCGGTGGCCGCCTGGGTGAGGCCGGGGAGCGCGCGCAGCAGCGAGAGCGCCGGCGGGATCAGCGCGCCCACCCGCGCCGAGCGGAAGGCGGTGGTCCAGGGCGCGCCGGCGACCCCGTTGACGAGCACCAGCGACCGGACCCGGTCGGGCGCCCGCCGAAAGATCTCGAGGGCGACCTGCACGCCCATCGACCAGCCGAAGATCGCCGTCGACTCGACGCCGGCCGCGTCCATCACCCGGAGCGCGTCCTCGGCGTGGTCCTCGACGTCGACCGCGTCCGCGTCGCCCGGCCGCCCCGAGCGGTAGAGGCCGCGATAGTCCCAGGACAGGAACCGGTAGCGGTCCCGGAAGTACTCGAGCTGGTGGGTCCAGGCCCGCCAGCTGCCGCCGAGCCCGTTGGCGAGCAGCACGGGCAGACCCTCACCCACTTCGTGGTAGGCCAGCTCCGTGTCGTCGAACGAGGAGACCCGGTGCTCTTCGACCTCGAGGCGCTTCATGGGGAGCGGGAAGGTAGCAGACCGCGGCCCTCGCGGGGGACTCCGCTGAGGCTGGATCGTTCGCGCTTTCGAGGAGATCGTGATACGCGTCCGAGGCTTGACACTCCGAGTGGCGCGCGGATACGTTCCGGCGTCCAAAAACGTCCACCATCCCAGCTCGGACGAGCCTTCGACGCGGTCCGCTGCGCTACCCCGAGGGGTGGTCGGTGGGGCCCGCACGGAGGGGGGCGAGGCCAGTCCGGTGGGGATGACCACGAGCGAGTCCTCTCGCTCCAGAGAAGAATGAGGCCGAGGCCCCACACATGGCAGACAAGCCCAAGAAGAAGAGGGATCTGAGAGCCCGCCTCGGGCGCACCATCACCCCCAAGACCGGGGGCGGCGCTCCGGCCCCGGGTGGCGCTGGCGGTGGAGCGGTCCCCCCGCCCAACCTCGGCGGCGCGCCCAGCGAAGCCCCGGCGGGCGCCACCCCGGCGCCCAAGGGTGTGACCCCGCCGCCCGGCGTGGGTGGAGGCGTCGCCGCCCCCCCCGCGGGCATCGGTGGGGGTCTCCCCGGCGGTGACGTCGCGCCCCCTCCCTTCGCGCAGCCGCAGCCCTCGCAGCCCGCGCCCGCGCAGCCGGCCGACCCGTTCTCGGCCGGGGGCGGCGCCGCCGCGGCCCCGCAGCAGCAGGTCGTCAAGCTCGAGTTCGACGACAAGCTCGTCACCGACCAGGAGGTCGGCAAGGGCAAGCGGATGGCGGTCTTCATCGTCGCCGCGGTCTGCCTCGCGGTCGGCATGGGCGTCGGCTTCTTCGGCGGCTCGACCTTCGAGAACAACAAGATCTTCGACAAGACGGTCGCGGACGCCCAGGACGTCTACGCCTCGGTCGACGACGCGGCCAGCACGGTCACCGCCGCCCAGGGCCACATCGACGCGCTCGTCGAGGCCGCGGCCGGCAACCAGGCCGAGGGCACGCCCCCCGCGGTGAACTACGAGGCCATCGAGGCGCTCCGCGCGCTCGAGAAGCCGTTCGAGCTCGGCGCGTTCACCGGCAAGAACTACAACGCGCTCCAGTCGAACACGGTCAACGACCTGTTCCAGTACGCGCTGAACATCGACGAGCTCTGGCGCGAGTTCCGCAGCCTGGCGGCGCAGACCCTCCCCGAGGCGCGCCGCGAGGAGCTGAACGAGACCGCCGCGGCCACCGCCGAGCAGTCGCAGACCCAGTACGGCGCGGTCCTCTCGCGGGCCGAGGACGGCCGCCTCTTCGGCAGCCTCGTCTTCCTGTCCGAGGGCACCGACGGCAACGTCATGGCGCGCGCCACCCGCGGCGGTCAGGGCCGCGAGTTCTCGCTCTTCAACGGCGGCGATCAGGAGATCACCGACAGCCCCGAGTTCGTGATGCTCGTCAACGGCCAGACCAGCCGCGGCGTGCTCGCCGAGCAGACCGGCGCCTTCGGCCTCTACCTGATGAAGATCCGCGACCTCAAGCTGAAGATCGACTCCACCGTCGAGATCCAGGGCCGGCTCCTGCAGGCCATCAGCGCGGCGCTCACCGAGGCCGGCGCGAGCGTTCGGCGCACCGAGTAGCCCACCAGCCCGCGGTTCCGCGGAACGCGAAGACGGCCTCCCGGGAGCAATCCTTGGAGGCCGTCGTGCTTTGGTGGTAGCGTTCGGGCGGAGAGGAGCCGCGTGGCGCGTTTTCGGCTTCGATACCAGAGCACCGATCTCGAGATGCCGGCGGGCGACTTCGTGGTCGGCCGCTCATCGAGCTGCCACCTCGCCCTCGACGACGCGCTCGTCTCCCGGCGCCACGCCGTGTTCCACGTCGGCGCCGACACGGTGAAGGTCGAGGACCTCGGCAGCCGCAACGGCGTCCAGGTCAACGGCGAGACCATCAGCGGCCAGCGCGCGCTCTCCCACCTCGACCGCGTGGTGATCGGCGCGCAGGAGCTGCTGCTCGTGCAGGTGCAGGGCGAGGAGCCGCGCGACCGCGGCAGCCGCCCCACCCTCGCCGGCATGACGCTCGACCTCCCGGTGCTCAACCCGGCGGCGCTCCCCGACGAGCCCACCGTGAACCGCTCGGAGTCGGTGCTCGACCGCATCGCCGACAAGGCGCTCGCCCTCGGCCGCTTCGAGGAGGCCGAGCGCATGCTCGGCAAGAAGCTCACCGCGATGCTCGACGAGGCGAGGGCCGGCAAGCTGCCCTCCGATCAGCGCCTCTTCGCGGCCACCAGCTACGCCCTCAGGCTCGCCGAGGGCACCAAGAAGGCGGCCTGGCTCGACTGGGTGTTCCAGATCCACGACGCCTCCGACAAGCTCCTCGACGCCGACGCCATCGGCCGCCTGCACGACCTCGTGCGCCGCATCCGTTACCCGGGCGGCAAGCACTTCAAGGGCTACATGGCGAACCTGCGCGGCCGCGCCGAGAGCCTGTCCCCCAGCCAGCGGTTCCTGCTCCAGCGGCTGGAGGGGATCGAGCGCGTCGTGGGCGCCTGAGCGCGCTGCTAACCGAGCATCTGCTCGAGCCGCGCCAGCCGCGCCAGGTCCGGGCTCGGCGCCGGCGGCGGGTTCGTCTTGTACCAGCCCACGTAGCTGTCGAGCACGACCGGCACGTCGGGGAGCGAGCCGAGGTCGATCTCGGCGAGGCGATCGATCACCTCGTCCGAGAGCATCTTGCCCTGGCGTCGGTGCAGGGTGAGCGCCCAGGCCACCCACTCGCTCCCGCCGACGAGGCGCGCGAGCCGCACCGCGAAGGTGGAGATCATCGAGATGTGCTCGGTGTCGAGGCGCTCGCCGGCGGAGAGCCGATCGTCGACCTCCTTGGCGGCGCGGCGCATCAGCCGGTCCGCCTCGGCGGCGCGGCCGGTGGAGAGCGCGCGCTCGATGACCTCGCCCAGGAGCTGGAACGTCCAGTTCCGGCGGGGCTCGACCATCATGCCGCTGACCGTGTCCTCCTCCTCGAGCGCCGGGGCCCCGCAGTGCGGGCAGCTCGGGCTGCCCTCGGGGTACGGCGTGCCGCAGGAGTGACAGACCCGCATGTAGCCGGTCGGGCGCGCCGGGCGATCCTTGCGCCGCACCACGCTGAAGAGGAGCTCCTGCGTGCCGAGTCGGATCCGGTCGCCGTCGGTGAGCGCGTGCTCGCCGTCGATGGATCGGCCGTTGACCCGGACGCCGTTCCGGCTCCCGAGGTCGACGATGCTCGCCTCCTGCTCGCGGATCGAGATCTTGGCGTGGCGCCGGGAGATCAGCGGATCCTCGATGGTGATGTGGCAGTCCGGGCTGCGCCCGAGGACCACCTCCGGACCCACCAGATCGAACTCCTGAAGCAGGAATCGCAGTCGAAAGCGCGGCAAGACCGTTCCTCTCCACCGGGAGTGTACGGAACTGCGTCTCAGTTTGCGACCACGGAAAGGGGAATGGCTAGAACCATTCGCGGACAAAACGAGAAAGGGCGACGCAACGCGCCGCCCTTCCTTCGAGACGAGGCGAGATGCCTCAGAGATCCGAGAGGTCCAGCCCGCCGCCGCCGGAGCCCGAGCCTCTCGCGCCCGACGATCCGGAGGAGCCGGACGATCCGGACGAGCCGGACGCGCCGCGCCCGCGGTCCCCGGTGGAGCCCTCGGGGGCCTGCTGGCGGCGGCGGATCCGGCCGGTGATCCGGTCGGCGATGTCCGCGTTGCCGTCGGCGGAGCTGCCCGTGTCACCGTCCTCCGGGAGGAGCACGGAGTCGACGAGCGCGTGTCCGTCGCCCTGGCCCGACTCGATGGTGTTCGTGCGCAGCTGGTCGAGTCGGCTCAGCGTGCCCTTGTCCTCGAACACCAGGCAGTAGAAGCCGTAGAAGCGGGTCTGGTCGATCGCGCGCAGGCGCGTGCTCTCGTCCTGCCACTCGAGCCAGTGCTCCTGGCGCCCGCCTTCGCCTTCACCCGTGCGCTCGCGGCCTTCGCCGAAGCGCCCCTGCACCGCCGCCGCGAACTGGTCGAAGCTCTGGCCCTGGAAGACGCTCGCGTCGAACGCCTTGAACCACTTCCAGAGGCGGCCGTTGATGAAGAAGTAGAAGTTCTGCGAGTTCTCGTCGCGGTACACGAGCATCGACTCGCGGTTGCCGTGGGTGAACTCGCCGCGCAGGAACGAGAGGTCCCAGCCGGTGCGCTCGCCGTCGAAGCGGACGTAGCTCTCGCGCAGCCGGCGGATCTCGTCCGACTGCGCGCGCCGGATCCGATCCTCTTCGATCGCGCCCGGCGCCTTCGAGAGGCGCTGGCGGTATCGCTCCTGGATCTGGTTCGAGAAGTAGGTGTGCACCGCGCGAGGCTCCATGCCCCAGCGGAGCTCCCCGAGCGCGCCCGCGATGGCGGCGCTGTTGGGAGCCGCCTGCGGCTGCTGTGTGGCCTGTCGGCGACCACGGCGGCGGCCGCGCTGCGCTTCCACGGAGACGGCGAGCAGGCAGAGCAAGCTCGCGATCACCGTGAGGTTGACGATGGTCTTTCTCCTCATGAGGTCCTCCAAGACCCAGCCCGAAAACGTGGGGGCTTGCGCACGAACCCCCGCCGGCGCCCGGGGAGCATATCCGTGGCCGGACGCCCCCTCAAGCGGGGCTCGACCGACATCGACGCGGCGAAAGCCGAAAGATTCAGCTGACCTGTTCGGACACGCCCGAAGGCTCGTCCTTGGCTCCGCCGAGGCTGCGTCCCTCGACGTCCAGGAAGAGCAGCGTGCCCCCCGCGACCGCCGCCGGCATGAAGAGCAGGTTCACGAGCGGGATGAAGAGGAAGAGCCAGACGCCGGTCCCGAACCCGAGCATCGGGAGGAAATGATCGGTCAGCAGGCCGAAGCGGTAGGTGATCGATCGATTCCGCCGCGAGGCGGGCCAGTCGAGGTAGTCGACTGCGAAGTAGAGGGCGGTGAACAGGAACGCGAAGACCGAGTAGATCACGTGCCCCACCGCCGGCAGGAGCTGCGCCAGCAGGAACAGCGGGATCATCACCGCCGCGTAGATCACGAGCTTCAGCAGCTCGAGCCCCATCGTGCGCACCGTGTCGCGGAAGATCACCTTCCAGGAGAAGGGGGGCCCCGCGCGCCCGGTCAGCAGCCGCTCGACCTCCTCGCTGAGGAAGTCGTTGAAGGGCGCGGCGACGACGTTGGTGAGCATCACGACGGTCAGCAGCCCGACCGCCCACAGCATCAGGAGCACCAGGACCTCGAGCGCGGAGTGCGCCCAGTGGCCCGCCTCGGCCCAGAACCCGGGCTCGAGCGTGACGACGAGGAGCTTGTCGCGCGGCTTGTCCTTGAGGCTCTCGAGCGCCACCGCCTTCACCGCGTCGGCGGCCTCGGTGGGATCGAGCCAGATCCAGTCGGTGACCGCCTCGTGCGCGGCCCAGCCGCCCCAGAGGGCGCCGGTGAGGAGCACGAAGGTGATCAGGATCGGCACGATCCAGAAGCGCGCGAGCTTCGGGTGCTGGAAGAAGACCAGCTTCGCGCCCTTGAACGGGTAGGCGAGGCCGCGCCAGAAGCCGACCACCGCCCCCTTCGGGAGCGCGACCGCCTTGCCCGCCACCGCCTTCGCGCCGTCCTTCAGTCCCATCGGCTCCCCTCGCGTACGTATCGCGGGAGGAGGCTATTTCAATCAGGCCGACCGCGCGACGAGGGCCTCCGAGACCACCGACGCCGGCCGCTCCGCCTCGAGGGCCGCCCGGAGGTGCGCGCCGAGGCGCGTCGAGAGGGCCATGATCATCAGCGTCGGGTGCGCGGTGCCGCCGGTGGGGAAGACCGAGCCGCCGGCCACGAACACGCCGGGCGCGTCGAACACCTCGCCGTCCGGGTCGACCACGCCGTGGCGCGGATCGGTGGCCATGCGCGTCGTGCCCATCGGGTGGGCGTGATCGACGAAGGCCTCCCGCCAGTCGCCCTCCCCGCGGGTCCACGGGCTCGGCGTGGGGCGCGGGAGCCCGAGCCGCGGCAGCTCCCGGTCGAGCACCTCCAGCATGGCCAGCGCCGCGTCCCGCTCGCGCGCGTCGGCCCGCCAGTCCACCCGCACCGTGGGCACCCCGAGCGCGTCGACCTGCTCGCTCAGCGTCACGCGGCTGTCGGCCGAGGGGATCTGCTCCGGGTTGCAGACGAGCGCGAGCCGGCGGAGCGGCAGCTGCTCGGGGCGATGGCGCGCCCGGCGCATCGCGGCCCGCACGATCTCGCCCGGTCGCCGGAGCACGTTGAGCGCGTCCCACGCCCGGTCGAGCGTGCCGCCTCCCCCACGGGTCAGCCGCCGGAGCGAGAGCCACCCGGCGTCCTCGCGAGGCTCCGCCAGCAGGTAGGCGGCCGCGTTCGGGAGCCGCCGCCGCACCTGCATGCGCTCCGAGAGCGCGACCCCGGCGGCGTAGACGTGCCTCCCCCGGTGGTCGTCGAGCCAGTAGTGCCCGAAGCGATCGAGCAGCCGCGGCGCCACCTCGACCGGCCAGGTGCCGAGCACCGGCGAGGGGTGGTCGAGCAGGTAGCGCCCGACCAGCCCGTGCGTGTTGCCCAGCCCCTCGGGCCTGCGCTCCCGGGACGCGAGCAGCAGCCGCGCGTTCTCGATCGCGCCGCACGCCAGCACCACCCGCGGCGCGCGGACCCACAGCTTCCGCCCCCCGAGCGACGAGGCCCGCACGCCCACCGCGCGGCCGCTCTCCGAGGTGAGCAGCGAGGTCGCGTTGGCGTGAAGATAGACCGTCAACTTGCGCGCGGTCTCCAGCCGAGGCCAGAGCTCGCGGGCCGCGTTCACGTACCCGCCGTCGGGCGAATGACTCCACTGCCAGAGCTGCGTCCGCAGGGTCGCCGGGTCCAGCTCGGGCCGCGGCCGCGGCACCCCGAAGAGAGGCCACGCGTGCCCGAGGTCTCGCTCGAAGAGCGGCCCGAGCCGCAGCAGCTTCGCGGCCGCCCGGAGGTGAGGAGAGACCGCGTCGGGCCCGAACGGCCAGCCCGAGCCGGGGACCCAGGGCCGGCGCGCGAAGTCCACGGGATCGAAGGTGGCGCAGCGCCCCGACCAGGCGGTCGACGAGCCCCCGAAGACGCGGACGCGCCGCTCGGCGCCGGCCTGCGCGAAGGGGAGCCCCACCGACTCGAGCGCATAGAGCGCCTGCGTCTCCGGCTCCCGCGCCCGCCCTCCCCCCTCGAGCACGACCACGCGTTTGCCGCTCCGCGCCACCTCGAGCGCGACCGCCACCCCCGCCGGACCGCTCCCCACGATGCACACGTCCGCGTCGACGACGAGATCCCCCGCCGCGTCCCCCAAGTCCCGCGTCTCCATGCTGCCCCCCCGGTCGAGGCCAGTTACGCACTCCAATCGGCCGAGCAATGTGCTCCGCCCGCGCCGCAGCACCTACCCGAGCGTGAGACCCAGAACACACTCTCGTTCCGAGCCCGAGGCCGAGCCCGAGTCCGAGTCCGAGTCCGAGTCCGAGTCCGAGTCCGAGCCCGAGTCCGAATCCGAGCCCGACTGCCGGTCCGAACGCAGCTCCTCGAGCTCCGACTTCGATGATTTGAATAGGATCGTCCCCGAAGCTGCGGCCAGGCGCGAGCTCCGACTTCGATGATTTGAATAGGATCGTCCCCGAAGCTGCAGCCAGGCGACGAGCGAAGCGAGGTCGCCGGAAAAGCGAACGCAGCCCGGCCAGGCGACGAGCGAAGCGAGGTCGCCGGAACGAACGAAAGATGGCCAGGCGACGAGCGGAGCGAGGTCGCCGGAACGAACGAACGCAGCCCGGCCAGGCGACGAGCGAAGCGAGGTCGCCGGACCGAACGACGAACACGGAAGGCGACGAGCGAAGCGAGGTCGCCGCACGCGCCATCTCCCGTCTTCGATCCCGCGGCAGCGGGCGGCCAGCGAGCGCGAAGCGCGAGCGCGAGCCGCGTGGCTCACGCGCGGAGCGCGGGACACCGGCGACGAGCGAAGCGAGGTCGCCGGCAATTGGGTGGGGGGGCCCCACGGAGCCGGCTGACCTGTGTCTGCGGAGGGTGCGGAGCACCCGGAGCGGACACAGGTCTGACGGCGCAGTGGGGGGGAGGGGCTGAAAGCCCCTCCCAGCCAACTACTGCGCCGCGCCGGCGAGCCCGCCGAGGAAGGGGAAGAGGCCGACGAGATCGCGGTCGTCGAAGCGGAGCATCGCGCCGAGGTAGAAGTCGGCGCCGTTCTGAGACGGGATGTTCGCGTCGATGTTGAGGATGTTGTCGAGGCCGCCGAGGAGATAGAGCGTGCGCACGATCTCGTAGTTGAAGCGCACCCGGAGGTTCGGGAAGGTCTGATCGCCGAAGCGGAAGAGGTCGGCGTTCATCTCGAAGCGGTCGTCGAAGAGGTGCAGGTCGAAGCCGATGCCGCCGCTGGACTCGAGGATGCCGAAGCGGAAGGTGACGAAGTAGAGGCGCTTGGCGAGCTGCAGCGAGAACAGGAGGCTCTCGGTGGTGGTCGCGCGGCGCTCCTCGTAGAAGGCCGGCTCTCCCTCGCGGGGCGGGCTGGTGCGCACCTGGGTGGTGGTGAACTGGGTCTGGCCGCGGGGGTCGTCGACGAGCTGGATGAGGAAGTAGCGGTCCTCGCTCGGGGCGATGCGTACCTCGAGGTAGTTCTTGAAGGCGTTGGCCAGGAACAGGTACTCGCTGCGGAGCGAGACGATCGTCCGGAGCCGCGCGAAGCCGCCGACGAGGTTGTTGATGCCCTCGACGACCTCCTCCGCCTCGTCGATCAGGTGCTCGTCCGAGGTGAGCCGGCCGACGGTGCCCTCCCCCGCCGCGGTGCGCTCGGTGATCTCGCCGACGTCCTCGAGCACCCGCTCGAGCTGCTGCGAGGCGCGGTTGATCGAGGCGATCGTCGGCCCGACCTCGCCGACTCCCTCGTCGAGCCCGTCGCGGTTGTGCTCGATGATGCTCCGCATGTCGCGGGTGACCGCCTCGACGTTCGAGAGGATCGAGGCCAGCTCGGGCTCGGCGTTGGTCGTGATCCGCTCGATGTTCTGGAGCGTGGTGGTGACCGCGGCCTCGTTCGCCTGGATGGTGCGGTTCACCGCCTCGAGCGCCTCGGTGAGGTTCCGGAGCGCCGCCGCCATCTGACGGCCCCCCTCGTCGGTGCCGAAGACGCGCTCGACCTGGGCGGCCACCGCGCGCACCGAGCCCGCGATCGCGCCGACGTCGGCCATGATGTCGGCGGTGTCGGGGGTCTCGGTCACCTGCGGGATGCAGCGCCCCTCGGTCAGCGGGGGCGCGGTGGCGTTGCCGGGATCGATCGCCAGGATGTACTCGCCGAGCAGCGAGGCGCTCCGGCGCTCGATCTGGGCGTTCTCGAAGAGCTCGACCCGCTCCTCGATCGTCATCTCCACCCGGGCCTGCGCGCCCTCGAGCTCGATCGAGTCGATGTAGCCGACGGGGATGCCGGCGATCGTCACCCGGCTCTTGGTGATGAGGCCGTGCGCGTTGTCGAAGACCGCGCACACCGGGCGCCCCTCGTCCGTGCCCGCGCGCTCGTCGACCAGGCGCCAGATGACGAATCCCGCCACCAGCGCGGCGATCACGAGCGCTCCGACCTTCGCCGCCTTGACCCTGTCGCCCATCGTCTACTTCGCGCGCGCTCCCCGAGCGTCGACGGCCGGCATCCTACACTTCCGAAGCGCGGACGTCTCGACCGGGATGGCTCTCGCGAGGCGCGGGCCGATCGGCCGTCCGCTTGGCCCAGAGATGCAGCGCCGCGGGCAGCGCGAGGACCGCGGCCGCGAGGCAGGTCACCTCGCTGATCGCCATGGCCGCTCCGAAGCTGTTCAGCGCCTGGTTGCTGCTCGTGTAGATGGAGATGTAGCCGATGACCGTGGTCAGCGAGCAGAGGATGACCGCGCCGCCCGTGCCCTCGACCGAGGCCCGGATCGCGTCCAGCGGGCTCTTTCCGTCCTCTTCCTCTTCGTCGACCCGGCGCATCACGTTCACGCCGTAGTCGGCGCCGTTGCCGAAGGTGATCGGGAAGGCGACGAAGTTGAGGAAGTTCAGCCGCATGCCGAAGAGGGCCATCGTGCCCGCCATCCAGACGATGCCGACCAGGAGCGAGGTCAGGGTGAGCCAGCGCTCGCGGTGCTTCCGGAAGGTCACCGCGAGGAGCAGCATCGTCGCGAGCATCGCGATGCCGATCGCCCGGGGGCCGTCGGAGAAGATCGTCTCGACCAGATCCACGAACACCACCGCGGTGCCGGCGACCGGCGGGGGATCGTCGCTCCCCTCGGCCGAGACGCCACGGGCCGCCTCCGCCCAGCGCGCCGTGTAGCGGCCGTCCCAGTTGTTCTCGTCCGGGTGGTGCTCGACGAAGACGAGCCGACCGCGCGTGCCGTCGCGCTCCGTGAAGGGCCGCGCGACCGAGCGCGGGAGCGCGTCGGGCTCGATCCGCTCGACGGTCTCCGGCGGGAGCTGCGCGTCGATGAGGCTCTGCATCTCCTCGTCGACGTGCGGGCGGATCTCGAGCATGAGGGCGCGCAGCGAGCCGATCATCTCGATCTTCTCGTCCTGGTCGTCGGGGACGAGCCGCTCGATCGACTGCACGTCGCCGTAGGCCTGCGGGTACTCGTCGCGGCGGGCCTCGAAGCGCGCCTTGAGCCGGCGGGCCTCGTCGCGGCTCGAGGCGAGGACGGCGAGCGCGCTTCCCGACGTGGTCTCGTCGAGGATCGGCAAGCTGGCCTGGAGCACGTACTCGACGTCCGAGTCGGGGTCGCGCTCCGAGCGGAGGTTGCGGAAGTCGTACTCGAGCGGGTCCTCGGCGATGGCCCACGCGACCAGGCCGCCGGCCGCGACGGTGAGCACCAGCGAGGTCGCGAGCACGATCTTGGGGCTGCCGAGGGCGATCTTGGCGAAGAGCACGCCGTAGAAGCCCTTGTGGTTGCGCGTCTTGCTGAACGTCAGCGGCTTGAAGCGCTCGAAGATCACCGCCAGCGACGGAAGCAGCGAGTAGGCCGCGATCCAGCAGAGGACCATGCCGATGCCGCCGACGATGCCGAAGTCGCGGAAGCCGCGGTAGTCGGTGCTCATCAGCGAGCCGTAGGCCACGCCGGCCGCGAGCGACGCGGTGAGCGTGCCCTTCCAGGTGCCGCGGTGGCTGGCCGCCAGGCTCTCGTAGACGCCCTTGCCCTCGCGCCGGAGCTCGAAGTAGCGGGCCAGCCAGATCACGTTCGGGTTGATCCCGTTGCCGACGACGATGCTGGAGAGGAAGGCGCTCGAGGCGTTGAGGTAGTCGACGAAGAGCTCGGCGAAGCCGAACGTCAGCAGGACCGGCGGGATCAGCGCGAGGCTGAGCAGCGGGATCGGCCGCACCCGCAGGAAGAAGACGTAGATCGCGAGCATCACCAGCGCGATCGTCAGCAGGGTCGCGTTCCGCACCGCGGCGACGAGCGAGTCGGTCTCGTCCCGCACCTCGATGAGGGTCCCGCCGTAGCGCACGTCGAGGCCGTCGATGGGCCCGATGTCGGCGATCTCGGCCTCGATGGCGTCGACGAGCGCCTCGGTCTCGGCGGTCTCGCCGCCCCGGATGTGGGTGTGCACCACCATCAGGACGAGCGTGCGCTCGGGGTGCTGGAAGAAGCCCTCCGGGAAGCGCTCGCTCATCGCGGAGCGGGCCTCCTCGGCGTCGCCTTCGATGCGCTCGATGGTCTCGCGCGGATCCGGCGGCGCCTCCTCGCCGAGGTCGATGTAGAACGGGTTCGCGCGCGCCCGCTCGTAGTCGAGGCGCTCCTGGAGCGCGTCGCGGATCTCGGTGAGGTCCTCGAGGTCGGCGTAGAGGTGGCGGTGCTCCTCGACGAACGTCTCGAAGGACGAGACGTTCCAGTCGACCGCGACGACCTTGCGCGCCTGCATCGCCTCGACCCGCGGGGCGAGCTCGCGCACGAAGTCGTGGAGCTCCTGCTCGTCGTCGGCCTCGACGGTCAGGGTCAGCGCCTGCTGGCCCCCGAAGCGCTCCTGGATCTCGTCCAGGTCGCGCACGCTCGGGGCGCTGCGCGGGAGGAGCGCCGTGAAGTCGCTGTTGAGCGTGAGGCCGTCGGTCAGGCCGGGCACGCCGACGATGAAGGGAAGCGCGGCGAGGCCGAGCGCGAAGGCGCCGATCACGAAGCGCCAGGGCCCGTCGAGCTGCGCGCGGGCGAGCCGCTCGTACCAGGCCCGCCCGGGGGTGGCCGGAGGCGGGGTCTCCGCCGGATCGCGATCCGCCATCACGCGGCTCCCTCACCGGCGCCGATCGCGCTCGCCTCGTCGGACGCCTCGGCCGGACGCCACAGGGCGCCGATGGCGAGGCTGGTGCCCGCGAGGAGGAACTGACAGACGCGGTGCACGAGCGCGATGCCGATCGCCTGCGCCTCGGTGAGGGCCGGCAGGTAGTCGAGGAAGACCCGGTAGGCGCCCTCGGTGATGCCCATCTGGTTCGGGACCATGTCTCCCAGCCCGGCGCCCACGAGGTGGATCGCCTGCGACACGAGCGCGGTGCCGATCGACAGGGCGCCGCCGACCGCGAGGAGGATGAGGCCGTACTGGAGCGACTGGAAGAGCCGCCCCACGAGCGCCGCGGCGATGGGGCGCGTCGGGACGGCGTTCATCTCCTTGAGCGACTCGTCGAAGTGGGCCCCGTGGTTGGCGAGCGCCTTGACGCGTCGGCCCAGCCAGCCGCCGATGCGCGACATGCGGGCGCCGAAGAGCAGCACCGAGCCGAGCACGCCGGTCGCGACGCCGTTGCCGGCCACCAGGAGCGCCAGCGTGCTGGTCGGCCCGGACGCGGCGGCGACCGCGAGGTAGCAGGGGATCGAGATGAGCGTGTTGCCCCAGAGCGTGACGCCCTGGAGGAGCGCCGCTCCCGCCGCCGCGCGCGCGCCGCCGATGTAGGGGGCGAGGTTGGCGGCCCGCATCACCTCGCCGCCAGCGCGGCCCGCCGGCAGCAGGATCATGATGCCGTAGGCCATCATCGCGCTGCGCAGCCAGACCGTCAGCGGTACGCCGCGGGCGCGCTCTCCGAACATCAGCCGGAGCGAGACGACGTCCATGCCCACGAAGCCGATCTCGCAGAGCATGATGAACGGGATGAAGACCCCGGCGCCGAGCAGGGTGGTCCAGACCGCCTCCGGACCGGCGTCGTGCACCAGGTAGACGAGGCCGCCCACCCCGAAGACGAACAGCAGCCAGCGCCCGATCGTCTTGAGGAGCCGGAACCGATCGCCGCCGTCCGCGGTCTCTTCGACCACGTCCACGTCGTCGGACGGGTTCTCTCGGGCTTCTCCGGCCATGCGGGGTTCTCAGAGCTCGGCGGCGATCTCGACCAGCTGGGCGCGCTCCGCCCAGACCTTGCGGAGAGCCTCCGCGTAACGGTCCACGGTCTCGGCGGTCTGCGCGATGAGGGGGCGCGTCTGGGAGAAGAGGACCACCGAGCCGTCGAGGAGCGCCCTCGTCCGTGGGAAGTTGGCCGGATCGTAGCTCGCGCGCAACGCGTCGGGGTCCTCGGCCAGCTGGAAGGGCCAGCCGCCGCCGAAGCCCTCGAAGCGGGTGAAGAGCGGGTGCTCGGGGAGCGCGTGGTCCTGCCAGAGCACGCAGCCGACGCCCTCGGCGGTCAGCGCCGCCTTGAGCGCGTCGCGGAGCTTGCGAGGCGCGAGGTCGAGCCCGGCCTCGGCGGCGTCGAAGAAGACGCGCACCTTGTGGTGCACGCTCTGACGGTCCTCCGGGATGCGCTGCATGCGGAGGCCCGGCAGATCCTCGAGGGCGGCGGCGAAGCGCGCGGCGTTCGCCTGGGCGGCGTCGGTGCGCGCGCGCAGCTTCGAGAGCTGCACCCGGGCGAAGGCCGCCATCATCTCGTTGCCCCGGTACATCTGGCCGGGGAACTGGCTCGTCAGCGCGCGCCCGCCGTCGAGGGGGCGGCTCGCGTCGTAGTGGGCGCGATCGGCAAGGCGCAGGTCCTGGCCGAAGTTCCGCGCCTGGTTGGCCCGCTCCATGAGGCCGTCGTCGTCGGTGACGAAGACGCCCCCCTCCCCGGCCGAAAGGTTCTTGCTCGACTGGAGGGAGAAGCCGGCCGCGGCGCCGAGGGTGCCGGCGCTCCGGCCCTTGTAGGCGGCGCCGTGCGCCTGCGCGGCGTCCTCGATGACGACCAGATCGTGCGCCTTGGCGACCGCCAGGATCTCGTCCATGTCGGCAGGGTTGCCGTGCACGTGGACCGGCATGATCGCGCGGGTGCGCGGGCCGATCGCGGCCTCGAGCAGCGCCGGGTCGAGGTTGCCGCTCTCGGGGTCGACGTCGACGAAGCGCGGGATGGCGCCCTGGTTCAGCACGCAGAGCGCGGTCGCGATGAAGGAGTAGGCGGGGACGATCACCTCGTCGCCGGCCTTCACGCCCGCCGCGGCCACCGCGATCTGGAGCGCGCTCGTGCCGGCGTGGGTGAGGAGCGCGTGCTTGGTGCCGACGAACTCGGCGAACGCCTCCTCGAACGCCCGGGCCTCCGGCGCGTCACCGCCGCTCAGGATGCCCCGGTCGAGCACGGCCATCACGGCCTGCCGCTCCTCCTCCTCGACGCGAGGCCAGGTGAGGTGGTCTTCGACGGTCAGCACCGGGGTGCCGCCACGGATCGCGAGCTTCGACATGCGCGGGTTCTCCGAGAGGGGGCGTAGATGCACGTAGATGCACGGACGGGGTCTCGTGGGTCACACGAGACCCCGTCGGTCTGCCCGCGGGCGCGGGCGGGGGCAAGGGGCAGCGAGAAGAAGACGCGGCGCTAGGCGCCGAGCCTCACTTGTCGGCGTGCTTCTTGGCCCACTCCAGGAGCATGGTCTCCTGGTCGAACAGGTTGTGCTGCGCCTGCTCGCCCGGGGAGGTGTAGGGGCTCTTGAAGTAGATGGACAGCTGGCGCTGGATGCCCTTGTCACCCTTGCGCTTGGCCGCGTCGCAGAGGCGGACGAGGTCCATGACGAGCGGGGCGGCGAGGATCGAGTCCTGGCAGAGGAAGTTGATCTTCATCTGCATCGGCACGCCGGCGAAGCCGACCATGTCGATGTTGTCCCAGGCCTCCTTCGCGTCACCGCGGGGCTTGTAGTAGTGGATGTGGACCTGGTGGTTCTCGACGCGGTAGCCGACGATCGAGTCGAGCACGGCCGCCTTCGAGAGGACCTTGGTCTTGTTCGAGGCCGGCGAGTCGAGGACGAGGCCGTCGTTGTTGCCGAGGAAGTTGACCGAGTACCAGCCCTCGACCTTGATGTTGCGGACCTTGAACATGGCCGCGAGCGCGGTCTTGAGCAGGGTCTGGCCGGTCTTGCCGTCCATGCCGGCGTAGGGGTTGCCGAGCTCGTTCGCCTGCTCCTCGAGCGCCGGGACGTTCGTGAGGCTGGGGGCGAAGTTGACGTACGGGCAGCCGAGCTTGTTGGCCACGTAGAAGTAGCGCATCGCCGGCGAGATCGACGGGTCGTTCGCGTCGAGGCCCTTCTCGAAGGCCGCGAGGCTCTTGTGCGACTCGCTGAGCTCCATCCAGCGCTCGGTCGAGGCGAGGTTGACCATCACGACGGTGTCGAGACCGTGCTCGGCCTTGAACTTCTCGATGCAGCCGGTGATGTGCTCGAGCTCGCCGCGGAAGTTCTCCGCCTTGACGATGTTGTCGCCCTTGCAGTTCTCGGCGTACTCGCCCGAGAAGACGGCCGGCCAGGGCTTCATGCCCTGGAGCTCTTCCTTGATCTCGTCGAGCTTCTCCTTCGGCAGGACGTTGTGGTGGACGGCGGCGTCGTAGACGTTGCCGTGCGCCAGGTCCCAGCCGCCGAAGGCGATCTCTTCGATCTTCGGGAACTGGAGGTAATCGGTCACCTGCTCGCCGGGGGCGGGGTTGCCGCCGGGCTCGGTGAGCATGCCGAGGCGCGGGGCCAGACCACGCGCCATCAGGCGCGCACCGGCGATGAGGGTCGAAGCGACGGCGCCGTTGACGCCGATGATGGCCACACCGAGCTTGTTCTGCATCGGACTCACTTTTCTCGAAAGGGACGTTGACTAAAACTCGTATCGCGCGTCAGCGGAGATACGAACGGAGAATCTCTTTGCGATCGTCGTCCAGGATCCGGGGGAACTTGGTCTGGACGCTGTGGTTGCCGATGTCGCCCATGAAGCGGCGCACGGAACCGGGGGGCAGGACGACGAGCTCGGGGCGGAGGATCGCGATGTCTCCGTCTCGGTGCTCTCGGTAGACGCGGTTCTGCTCGGAGAGCTTCGCGTCGAAGGCGTCCACGAACTTCTCGCGGTCGAGCGCGCCGGCGTCGCCGATCAGCTCGACGAAGACCACGTACCGGCTCTTGGCGGTGCCGTCGATGCCGACGTCCGCCGCCGCGCCGTAGTCCACGCTGCGGGCGCCGGTGGCCTCGAGGGCCGCCTCGACCGAGCGCTGGATCTCGACGTGGGTGGTGAGCTCCTGGGTGGTGCTCAGGCAGCCGCTGAGGCGGCCGGCGAACTCCACGCGGAGGGGCTCGAGCGAGGGGAAGCGGACGAGGTCGCCGAGGCGGTAGCTGTAGAGGCCGCTCGGGGTGGTCACGTGGATCGCGTAGAGGCGGTCCTTCTCGACCTCCCAGAGGGGCACGCGGGTGGGCCACGGGTCGTCGGCCTCTTCGACCGGGACGAACTCGAAGAACACGCCGCGATCCGGGATCATCAGCATGCCGGGCTCGCCGCTGTGATCGGTGGCGGCGAAGATGCCGCCCTCGGTCGCGTTGTAGGTGTCGACGAGCACCACGTCGTCGCGGCCCATGCGCTCGCGGATGACGGGGAGGTAGGGGTCGGCGCTGACGCCGCCGCCGACGAGCACGCGCAGGTTCGGCCAGATCTCGCTGACGCTGTCGACGTGGCGGCCCTTGTCGCGCGCCTTCTCGAGCAGCTTGTCGAAGAGGAGCGAGAACCAGCAGGTCGTGCCGGCGACCGCGCGGATGTCGTAGTCGAAGTAGCGATCGACGATCCGCTCGAGCTTCGTGTCGTAGTCCTCGATCTCGCGGATGTCCTTGTCGGGCAGCTGCGCGGGCTTCGCGAAGGCCGGCATCTTGAGCGACTGGAGCGACGGGTTGGTCGTCACCCAGGTCGGCCCGTCCTTCTTCATCGTGGTGGGCGGGAAGAGGCCGAGGGTGAAGCCGCTCGTGAAGTCGTTCTCGCCGCGCCAGACGAGGTAGCGGTAGAGCGAGTCGGCGGCGCTGCCGCGCTGGAACTTGATCTGCCGCTCGGCGATGGGCAGGAACTTCGACTTGCCCTTGTTCGAGCTGCCGGAGCTGTTGCCGAAGTACTTGATGAGCTCGGGGACGAGCACGTTGCGCTCGCCGCGGCGCATGCGCTCGATGCTCGGCGAGAAGGAGTCGTAGTCGCCGACCGGGACGCGCTGGCGGTAGTCCTCGTAGCGGCGGATGGTGCCGAAGCCGTAGCGCTTGCCGTACTCGGTGTCCTGGGCGTGGCGCACGAAGCGGAGCAGCGTCGACTCCTGCGCGTCGCGGACCCGGCGGAGCGCGCGATCCCAGGTCTTGACCCGCACCTGCGCGGTGGCCCACAGCGCCTGCCCCACCACCGGCGGGTAGATCGTCTTCTTCAGCTTGCGACCGGGATCGACGGGCCTAGTGGCTCCGTTGCTGCGCGCGGGGCTGGCTGCGCGCTTCGGCTCGGTCGAGCTGACGGACGCTCGGGGCTGGGCTTCGCTGGACTCCATCGGAACTGCTTCCTTCCGGCGGCGGCGGGCTCTTGCCACCTATCGTGGCCACGCGCCAGCCGCCCCCCACCCGGTCTGGACCGGGCGCGACTATGTCACCTGTGTGATCGGAGGCAAGGCGCGGGCGTGCGCCAGCGCATCCTGCAAGGGCTGATGAATTCGGCCGTTCGTGGCCACGATCTGTCCGAGACGAGGGGCATCGGCGAAGCGCACCGGCGCTCCCGTGAAGTCGGTGACGCGCCCTCCGGCCTCCTGGACGAGCAAGATGCCTGCCGCGAGGTCCCAGGGCTTCAATCCGGCGTCCCAGAAGCCGTCGTACGCGCCGTCGGCGACCATCGCCAGCTCGAGCGCGGCGGCTGCGCAGCGGCGTACGCCGTGGCTCCGGGCGTCGAGCGTCACGAACGGCCGGTAGTTGTTGTGGGGGTTGCGGGCGCGGTCGTGCGGGAAGCCGGTCGCCATCAGCGCCGCGTCGAGGGACGCCGTGGTGGAGACGCGGACCGCGCGACCGTTGCGCCGGGTGCCGTGGCCTTTCGCGGCGGCGTGGGTGAGGCCCATCGCCGGCGCGTGCACCACCCCGACGAGCGGGGCGTCGCCGTCCCAGAGCCCGATCGACAGGCAGAACCAGGGGTGGCCGTGCGCGAAATTCCCCGTGCCGTCGATGGGATCGACGTACCAGGCGAGGCCCCCCGGGGCGTCGTCGGCCTCCTCGCCCACCACCCGCGAGCCGGGCAGGAGGGCCCCGAGCCGCTCGCGCAGGAGCGCCTCGCAGCGGCGGTCGTAGTCGGTGACCACGTCGCCGCCCTCCCCCTTCGACTCCACCTCGGCGTCGTGACGGAAGCCCTCCATCAGCAGCGACCCCGCCTCGTGGGCGAGCGCGACGGTGGACTCCAGGAGCGAGGGGAGCTCGGACACGCCCCGCACAGTTGCAACCGGCAGACCAATCGGCGCGCGGACCAATTTCGGCCACCTGGCCGGAAGTGGATCCGAGACCGGGGATTCACGCTGTGAATTCCGGGCGTCACGGCGCGAAATCGATTACGCGCCGCGCGCCGACCGCGAAGCCGATTACGCACCCCGAGGGCATTTCGGAGGGGGGCTCGTCTGCGGTATTCCTGACCGGTGCGATCCCTCCTGGCGGCCCTCGCCCTGCTCCTCGCGGCCTGCAGCTCGGCGCCCCCTCCTTCGGGGGCGGCGGCGCGACACCAGAACCTCGAGGTCCCGATCACGCGCTTCTGCGCCTGCGGCGCCTGGCCGGCGGAGGGCTGCCCGCCCTACCGGCTCAACGACATCGAGGCCCTGTGCTTCGACGTCGTGTACGAGACCTGGACCGAGCAGGTGATCGACAACACGATCTGCATGGAGCGCGCGCGCCTCGCGCTCGACGACTGCTTCTTCGAGGGCGTGGACTGCCTGACCTGCCGCGATCGCTGGGCGGCGCAGACCAACGCCTGCCCGCGCATCGGCGAGCGCGCGCAGCGCGAGCTCGACCGCTGCATCGACGAGCGATGAGTTCTTGGAGGGTTTGGTGCAAACCCTCCCCCCATTGGGCAAAGCGCCAATGGGGCCCCCCTCCCGACTCCGCCGGCGACTCGCGCTGCGCGCTCGCGCCGCGACCCCAGCGACGGGGCGCTGGGGGCCCTGCGGCTCGCGCTCGCGCTGCGCGCGAGCTGGCCGCCCGCTGCCGCGGGATCGAACGACTCGAGTGGCGCGTGCGGCGACCTCGC
>Ga0310345_10000486_pt1 | contig 58853 bp, 54 predicted proteins | sample HC15DNA20500_MG_FD_204667 | JGI IMG/M metagenome (GOLD analysis project Ga0310345, IMG submission 204667) | Marine microbial communities from station ALOHA, North Pacific Subtropical Gyre - HC15-DNA-20-500_MG | ecosystem: Environmental > Aquatic > Marine > Oceanic | place: Pacific Ocean: North...
CATGCCGCGACGGCCCCGGGTGTTCTTCTTCTTGGCATTTGATACGGACATGTCGAATCCGAAGGGATCAGGCTTGGGCATCGCGCTTCCTTTCCGAGTCAGGCGGTGCAGTTTAAGCTCTCTGAAGCCAGATTGAAGGGGTGAGACAGAAAAATATGTCCAGAACGGCAGAGATCCGCAGCCAGCTCGAACAGGCCTTCCAGCCGCGCGAGCTGGAGGTCGTCGACGACAGCGAAAGCCACCGGGGCCACGCCGGTTATCAGGAGGGGGGCGAGAGCCACTTCCGCGTCAGGATGCGCGCCGCCGCGCTCGCCGGGATGGGGCGGCTGGAGCGCCACCGCGCGGTGCACGCGGCGCTCGGGCCCGACCTGATCAGGCGCATTCATGCGCTGGCTCTGGACCTCGGGGAGTAGGGCTCAGCCCGCCGGGCGGTCGCCGGGCCGCTTCGGCACGTCGAGCGGAGGAAGCTCCGGCTTGGCCCCGGGTGCGGGCGCCGGCTGCGGCGGGGCTGCGGGGGGCGCGACCTGCGGCTCCGGCTCCGGCGCGGAATCGAGCAGTTTCGGCTGGAAGGGCGAGGGATCGCTTTCTTCCGGGCGCCGGAAGACGAGCAGCGTGCGGAAGGTCGTCGTGCTCGAGGTCAGCCCCTGCCGCTCTTCCGACGGCAGGGTGTCGGCGCGCAGGTATTCCCAGCCCTCGCCGGCGAGGTCGTTCATCACCGTCTCCACCGCGTGGGCGAAGCGGGCCTCGGCGGTCTTCAGGCCCTTGGCCTTCTGTCCGCGGCTCGGGGCGGGGATCACCCGGTATTCGTAACGCATCGCCTCTCCTTCGCTGCCTGGGGCCGCCGGGGCCCGGGGTGGCGACGAGGTTTACCCGCCCCTTCGGCAGGTTCAACCGGCTCCGGCACCCGCTTGCGCGGGATGCGGGGCGGCGTGCCGTTCCGGTCACGGCTCGGACGGGGCCGGGGGTGGGGGCACGGCGGTCATGCCCGGCGTCAGCACATGCCGCAGCAGCGCCACCGGATGCGCCTTGAGCGACAGGCGCATGGCGACGAAATCCTCCACCACCTCCTCGCCCAGCGTCATCTCGGGCAGGAGCGCTGCGGGCTCGGCGATCCCCTCGCCGTCGATGTCGCCGGAGAAGAGCGGCAGTTCCCTGCCGGGCGCAAGCGCCTTCGCCTCCCAGAGCGCCTCGCGGCGGGAGAGGCGGAGCGTGGCAAAGGCGTCGGCCTCGGCCAGCCGCTCCAGCATCGCCGGAGAGACCCCGGCCCGCCGCCAGACGTCCGCGACCGAGCGGTAGCCGTTGCCGCGCGCGGCGGCGATCCACTGCGCCTCCTCCTCGGCCAGCCCGCGGATCTGGCGGAAGCCGAGCCGCAGCGCCAGCGTGCCGCGCTCGGTCCGCTCCATCGCGTTGTCCCAGTAGGAGGCGTTGACGTCCACCGGCCGCACCTCCACCCCGTGCTCGCGCGCGTCGCGCACGATCTGGGCGGGGGCGTAGAAGCCCATGGGCTGCGAATTGAGCAGGGCGCAGGCGAAGATCCCGGGATGGTGCCGCTTGATCCAGGACGAGGCATAAACCAGCCCCGCGAAGCTGGCCGCGTGGGATTCGGGGAAGCCGTAGGAGCCGAAGCCCTCGATCTGGGAAAAGCAGCGTTCGGCAAAATCCGCATTGTAGCCGTTGCGCTTCATCCCGCGCATGAAGCGTGAGCGGAATTCGCTGACATTGCCGTGCTTCTTGAAGGTGGCCAGCGCCCGGCGCAGGCGGTCGGCCTCCTCGGGGGTGAAGCCCGCGCCGATGATCGCGATCTGCATCGCCTGTTCCTGGAAGAGCGGCACGCCGAGGGTCTTGGACAGCACACGGCCCAGCTCGTCCGACGGGAATTCGACCGTCTCCTCGCCGTTCCGGCGGCGGATGTAGGGGTGCACCATGTCGCCCTGGATCGGGCCGGGTCGGATGATCGCCACCTCGATCACCAGATCGTAGAAGCAGCGCGGGCGCATCCGGGGCAGGAAGTTCATCTGTGCGCGGCTTTCCACCTGGAAGACCCCCACGGTGTCCGCCTTGCAGAGCATGTCGTAGACCCGCGGATCCTCGGGCGGGACGGAGGCCAGCGTGTGGTCGATCCCCTCGTGGCTCGCCAGCAGGTCGAAGGCCTTGCGGATACAGGTCAGCATGCCCAGAGCCAGCACGTCGACCTTGAGGATCCCCAGCGTGTCGATATCGTCCTTGTCCCAGCAGATGACGGTGCGGTCCTCCATCGTCGCGTTCTCCACGGGCACCAGTTCGTCCAGCCGGCCTTCTGTGATGACGAAGCCGCCGACATGCTGGCTCAGGTGGCGGGGAAAGCCCTCGATCTCGAAGACCAGGGCCATCGTCTGCCGCAGCCGCGGATCGGTCGGGTCGAGCCCGATCTCGCGGAAGCGCCGTTCCTCCACCGCGTCGGCCGAGAAGAAGCCCCAGAGCTGGGAGGACATCGCCGCAATGGTGTCCCGGCTCAGACCCATGGCGGCGCCCACCTCGCGGATCGCGCGCTTGCCGCGGTAGTGGATCACGGTGGCGCAGAGCCCCGCGCGGTGGCGGCCGTAGCGCTCGTAGATGTGCTGGATCACCTCTTCGCGGCGTTCGTGCTCGAAATCGACATCGATGTCGGGCGGCTCGTCCCGCGCCTCGGAGACGAAGCGTTCGAAGACCATGGTGCCGACTTCCGGAGAGACCTCGGTCACGCCCAGGCAGTAGCAGACGACCGAGTTGGCCGCCGAGCCGCGCCCCTGGCACAGGATGTCGCGCGAGCGGGCGAATTGCACGATGTCGTGCACGGTGAGGAAGTAGGGTTCGTATTTCAACTTGCCGATCAGGGCGAGTTCATGGGCCAGCAGGTCCTTCACCTTCTGCGGCGCGCCGTGCGGGTAGCGCCATTTCATCCCGGCATGGGCGAGGCGGGAGAGCCGGTCCGCCGGCGTCTCGCCCTGCGCGATCTCGGAAGGGTATTCGTAGCGCAGCTCGTCGAGCGAGAAGGTCAGCCGGGCGGCCAGCGCCCCGGCGCGGTCGACGGCGTCCGCGTGGCCGCGGAAGATGCGGCGCATCTCGGCCTCGGACCGCAGGCGCTGTTCGGCATTGGCGAGCGCCCCGCGGCCGAGCGCGTCGACGCGGGTGCCGGTGCGGATCGCGGTCAGCACGTCGGCCATCCGGCGGCGCCGGGCGACATGCATGATCGGCCGGGCCGAGGCGAGGGTGGGAAGGGAGAGGCGATCGGCCTCCCGCGCCAGCGCGGTGAACCGGGCCTCGTCCTCGCCGTCGTAGCGGGGGGAGAGGAGGAGGTGCAGCCGTCCCGGGAAGAGCGCGGAGAGGCGGGCGGCATGGCGGCGCCAGGCGGAGAGGGGCAGGGGAACGGGCCGCTCCTCAGCCGCCGGGTGGGATCCTTCGTCCCTGACGTCGGGGGTGTCCGTCCTCCCGGGCTCGGAACCACTCCGGGCGGATCGGAGGGCGTCCGAAGCCAGCGGGCGGGGAGAGATCGCGGCGCCCCCCCTTTCATTGCCCCCCTCCGTTTCAAGCGCATATTCCGCCATCCCTTGCCCCGCCCCCCAGGGCGGGCGCGATTGGGCGGGGTCGGCGCCGCGCTCGCTCGTTCGGGGCGTCAGGGTGCTGTCAGTGCCAAGTTCGACGCCGCCCTCGGGGCCGGGCGCGATCCGATGTTGCGCTGGCGGGAGGGGCGGGGCGCAAGGATGCGATGGAATGTGCCTGAACCGGTCTTCCGCAGGCGGTGTTTCGACCTCCCCGGGCGCCTTCCCTTGCGGCGAAGCGCCTCCCCCTCCACCCCGCGCAACAGGTCCCCTCTCCCTCCGGGGGAGAGGGTCAGGGTGAGGGGGCGCCCCCCGGTCATCAGGAGGAGAGACCACCCCCACCCCCTTCCGCCCTGCCTCCACCGGATGCAGCAGCGCCTCCAGCCCCGCCGTCCCCAGCTCCGCCAGGTCCGAGAGCCGCACCAGGCACGTCCCCTTCTCCGCCCTCAGCCGCCCGCGCGAGATCAGCCGGCAGAGCCGTCCCCAGCCGGCGCGGTCGGCGGCCAGCAGGGTGACCTCCACCCCCTCCTCGAAGCGCATCCGCGCCGCGGGGATCAGCCGGGGCGCCACCATCTCGGGCGGCGGGGGGCACCACGGGGGCGCTGGCGGCCCGATCAGCCCGTGTTCGGCATCGAAGGCGCGACGCGCCTCCACCTTGCGGCGAATCTCGCGCGCCTCCTGATGCGCCCGGACGATCCCGGCGACGGAATTCTCGTCGGCGATCGCCACCGCCCCGATTCCCAGCTCCGCTGCCCGCGCGACATGTTCCTCCGGGTGCGAGGCCCCGGTGAGGAAGGTGAAGTTGGAGGTGATGCAGAGTTCGGCGAACATGCCGGCAGTATATTCACGTTTTGTTCTATTTTTGGAGTCCCTCCGCGCGCTGACGTCACGCCGCCGCGAAGGGCGACGTTCCCGCCACGACAGGTTCCGGCCCGCGCCGGAGCCTCCTCGGGAAAAGCGCGCCGCCCGCACCCGTCCTCCACCCAACGACCTCGGGCGCAACGATGCTGCGCTGCCGCATTTTTGGGCGGGCCGCCCGGACTTTTCGGCAGGCGGCCCGCCACGGACCTATCCCCCGCCTTTACTTGACCGGGGCCCGGTGCTGTAGCGTCAGGCCATGCCGAACAGCCTTTCCATCATGGTCGTGGAAGCCGATCGCGGGCGCGCCATGCAGACCGTGGACAGCCTCCGCGAGGCGGGCGATTACGACATCCAGGCCATGGTCGGGCTGGACTGGGTGCGCGAGCGGATACTCGACCCCGCCACCCGGGCCGGGCTGATCGAACGCTTCGACCTGTCGCAGTCGGTCTACCAGCGCGATCCCTGGGCCGATCACGTGCAGACCCGGCGGGCGGCTTACGCTCCGACGGCCGACCTTTCGCTGGAGGCCGTGGAATGAGCTGGATCGACATCGGCGCGCCCGAGGACGTGCCCCTGCGGGGCGCACGGCTGGTCCGGACCCGCGTGGGCTGCATCGGCTTTTTCCGGACCGGCGAGGCAGAGGCCTTTTGCCCGCACAAGGGCGGACCGCTTTCGGAGGGGATCGTGCACGGCCGCCGGGTGACCTGCCCGCTGCACAACATGGTCTTCGATCTGGAAACGGGGAAGCGCAGGGCGGGGAAGAGGCGCGCATCCCGACCTATCCGGTGCGGGTGGACAACGGGCGCATCCTGCTCGACACCTCCGCGCTGGCTGGGCGGAGCGCGGCATGACGACGGCTTCGTCCGTCCCGGACCGGGCGGCGCCCCCGCCGCCACCCCGGAGGCGAGGGGGCAGGCCACCCGCTCGACCTTCGTCTATTGCGGCGTCGGCTGCGGCGTGCTCCTGACGCCGGACGGGCAGGGCGGGCTGGAGATGCAGGGCGATCCCGAGCACCCGGCGAACCACGGGCGGCTCTGCTCCAAGGGGGCGGTCCTGGGAGAGAAGGTGGGGCTGGGCAAGCGGCTGCTCACGCCCCTGCACCACGGGCGGGAGGTCGGCTGGGACGCGGCGTTGCAGACCGTCGCCGACCGGTGTGCAGACAGGATCGCCCGGCACGGTCCCGACAGCGTGGCCTTCTATGTCTCCGGCCAGCTTCTGACGGAGGACTACTACGTCGCGAACAAGCTGATGAAGGGCTTCATCGGTTCGGCCAACATCGACACCAATTCGCGCCTCTGCATGGCCTCTTCCGTGGCGGGCCGCCGCCGGGCCTTCGGCACCGACACCGTCCCAGGCACCTACGAGGATCGCCCCGCAAGCCGAGTACTGGGCGCAGCGGACGGCCGCGGGCTGGCGGGCGGAGCTGGCCGGGCTGACGCCGGTCGCGGACTGGGAGACCGAGGCGCGCATGCTCTTCGGCCTGCCCGGGGCGCAGGTTCAGTCGCTGATCGATGCGCGGCGGGGCAGCGCACGGCTGGCGTTCTTCGAGGGCGACCGGTTGGCGGCCGCCCTTTTCGTGTCGCGCAGGCCGGTGGCGGTGATGCGCGATCACCTCGCCACGCTGCCCGGCGCGCCGGTGGAGGAGGCACTGACCGGTCGCACGCCCGCCGACCGGCCCGACCCGGGGCCGGTGCTCTGTTCCTGCTTCGGCGTGGGGGTGAACACCATCCTCTCGGCCATCGAGACGCGGGGGCTGATGAGCGTGGAGGCGGTCGGCGCCGCCTTGCAGGCCGGCACCAATTGTGGATCCTGCCGGTCCGGGATCGCGGCCCTTCTGGACCGCGCGCAGCACCGGGAAGCGGCGGAATGACCCTTGCGCCCCATGTCAGGACCCTCGGGCGCGGCCCCGGCCGGTCCCGCTCCCTCACGCGGGAGGAGTCGGCGGAGGCGATGGCGCTGATGCTCTCCGGCCGGGCGGAGCCGGAGGCCACCGGCGCGCTGCTCATGCTGCTCCGCATGAAGGGCGAGGCGCCGGACGAGATCGCCGGTTTCGCGCAGGCCGCGCAGGCCGCGCTGCCGCCGCTCGGGGCGGTGGACCTCGACTGGCCCAGCTTCGCCGCGGGGCGGACCCTGGGGCTGCCGTGGTTCCTGCTTTCGGCGCGGCTGGTGGCGCAGGCGGGGCACCGGGTTCTGCTGCACGGCTGGAACGGTGCGGACGGCGCGGTGCGGGCCGGGTTGGTGGCGGCCGGTGTTCCGGTGGCGGAGGGGCCGGAGCGGGCGGCGGAGATACTCGATCACGCCCGCATCGCCTATCTGCCGCTCGAAACCCCGTCGCCGCCGCCGCTTCCGGCTGCTGGGGCTGCGGCCCGTCTTCGGCCTGCGGTCCTGCATCAACACGACCTGCCGGATGCTGAACCCCGCCCGCGCGCCCGCCGGCGTGCAGGGGGTGCTCCATCCGCCCTACCGGCTGCTTCAGGCGGATGCGGCAGGGCTGCTCGGCTGGCGGGCGCTGACGGTCATCAAGGGCGGGGGCGGCGAATTCGAACGCCATCCGGCGAAGGAGATCGCGGGCTTCGGCCTGCGCGGCGGCGCGGCGTGGGAGGCGACCGCGCGCCCCCTCGTGGACGAGACCCGTCGACTGGACGACGGGCAGGACGATCCGGCGCTGCTGAACGCGCTCTGGCGCGGCGAGCGGGACGATCCCGTCGCCGTCGCGGTGGTCACCGGCACCGCCGCGCTGGCGCTGGACACCCTGGGGGTCCGGGACCCGGAACGGGCGGCGCGGGACCTCTGGGACCGGCGGCACGTCGCGCGCGCCGCGTGAGCGTCAGTCCCGGTCGCCGAAGAGCCCCGTCAGCGCCCGCTTGATGATGCCCGCGACCGAAGGGCGGGGCCGGGCGGTGAAGGGCAGGGGGCGGCAGACCTCCATCGCCGCGACGCCGACCCGGGCGGTCAGCGCGCCGTTCACCACGCCCTCGCCGAAGCGGCGGGACAGCCGGGCGAGCAGCGTGCCGCCCAGCACCGAACCGATGGTGTCGTCGCCGACCGCCACCGCGCCGGTCGCCACCAGATGCGTCATCACCGCCCGCGTCAGCCGCCACGAGCCCAGCGTGCCGGAGCGTCCGCCGTAGATTTCCGCGATCCGCCGGATCATCCGCAGGTTCGAGGTCAGCGCCGTCGCCACGTCGGCCAGCGCCAGCGGCACCACCGCCGTCACCGCCGCGACCTGCCGCGCCGCCGCCTCGATCTCGCGCAGGGCTGCGGCGTCGAGCGGGGCCAGAAGCTCGGCCTCGGCCAGCCCCAGCACCGCCTCGGCATCGAATTGTTCGGGCTCCCGCTCCCGGAACCGCTCCAGCCCCCATTTCAGCTCGTCGCGCGGGGCGTAGAGCGCGGTCAGCCGCCCGGTCAGCGCGCGGGCGCGTTTCAGCTCGCCCGTGGCCAGCACCGCTTCGGCTTCGGAATGCAGCCGGTCCATGCGCGACAGCCGCGAGAATGCGGCGATTTCCTTCACCACGATTGCGAGGCAGACCAGCAGGAAGACCGCGATCAGCAGCGTCACCGCGTAGCCGAGCAGCGGGTAGGCGAGGATCAGGCCGGTCACCGCCTGCCATGCTGCGATCGAGATGAAGGTTGCCAGCAGCGCGCCCGCCAGCGTCCAGAACCACCGGGCGAGTCGCGAGGGTTTTCGCGCGGCCAGCACCGCGACCGTCTGCATCGCCCGCCCCTCGGGGCGCTGCGGCTCCGGATCGGGCACCGGCGGCGCCTCGCCCGGGCCGGGGGCCTCGCCCGCCCCCTCGAGGTCGATCAGCACCGGACCCCTGCGCCTGTCGTCGTCCGCCATGGCCTCAGCCCCTTTCCCAGACAAGCCGGATGTCCGGCAGCCCTTCGTCGTTTCCGGTCCCGTCGGTGCGCGTCATCTCGTGAAAGCCGCGCGCCCGGTAGAATTCCCGCGCCGTGCGGTTCGCCTGAAAGCACCACAGCGACAGCCGCGCGTTGCCCGCCTTGGCCGCGCCGAGCAGCCGGGTGCCGATCCCCAGCCCCCGCGCCCCGGGCGCGAGGTAGAGCGCGTGAATCTCCTCGCCCGCCTGGGCGAGAAACCCCGCCACCCGTCCGCCGTGGATTGCGACGGTGGTCCAGCCCCGGTCGATCAGCGTGTCCGCGAAGGCGACCTCTTCGGCGCGGGAATGGATGCGGGGCATCCATTCCGTCTCGTCGATGAAGCCCGAGAGGATCCCCGCCATCGCGCCCGCGTCGAGCGGGCGGGCTGGGCGCAGCATCAGCCCGCTCACAGCCGATCCCCGATCAGGAACTGCGCCGCCCGGTCCAGCCGGATGTGCGGCGGCCCTTCGCCAGGTTTCAGCCGTAGCGGCGCGGGGGCAAAGGCCATCACGTTGTAATCGGCATCCAGCCAGTGGTCCGCCAGCGACCGGGCCGGGTTCAGCAGGCGCTTCGGATCCTCGGGCAGCTCACCGGGATAGAGCGCCGCCTGCTTGCCGGTCGTCAGCAGGCGGCCCCGGACGCAATCCACCTCGGCCCCGGCGTGGGTGACGGTTTCCTCGACCGTGGCGCGCAGGGCGGCGATGGTCATCGCCCGCGTCTCGGCCCCGGCAAAGGCCGCGCGGTCCGAGGCGTCGCGCAGCAGGGCTTCCATGATGGCGGTCAGCCGCCCGTGCTGGGAATGGTGCAGGTGGTCGGCCTTGGTGGCGGCGAAAAGGATCTTCTCGACCCGCTTGCCCATCAGGAGGTTCGCGAGGAAATTGTTCCGCCCGGGCCGGAAGGCGCCGAGGATGTCGGCCATCGCGCGGCGCAGCTCCTCCACCGCCAGCGGGCCGCCGTGGATCGCCGAAAGCGCGTCGACCAGCACCACCTGCCGGTCGATGCGCGAGAAGTGATCGCGGAAGAAGGGTTTCACCACGCGATCCTTGTAGGCCTCGAACCGCCGCTCCATCTCGCGCCAGAGGCCCCTGCGGGGGGCGCTCTCCTCCACCGGCAGGGGCGCGAAGGTGAGGGCGGGCGATCCCTCCATCTCGCCCGGCAGCAGGAAGCGGCCCGGGGTGATGTCGGCATGGCCCGCGTCCCGCGCCGCGATCAGGTAGGCCTTGTAGGCGTCCGAGAGGGCGCGTGCGTCGGGCTCCTCCCACGTCTCGCGGCCGCTGGCGGCGCTGGCGGCGGCGAGGAAATCGCGCGCCTCCTCCCGCTTTTCGGCCCAGTCGAGCACGTCGCGGGACCACCTGGCATAGGATTTCTCCATCAGCCCGAGATCCAGCAGCCATTCGCCCGGATAATCCACGATATCCAGATGCACCGTGCGGGGGCCGGAGAACCCGCCGAGAAGGCCGGTGGGGCGCACCTTCAGCGACAGGCGCAGCTCGCTCACCGTCCGGGTGCTTTCCGGCCAGAACGGGTCGGCGGCCGTGATCGCGGCGAGGTGGTTTTCAAAGTCGAAGCGGGGGACCGTGTCGTCGGGCTGAGGCTGGAGGTAGGCTGTGACGATCCGGCCGTCCGCCTGCGCGACCAGCTGGGTCATCCGGGCGCGGTCCATAAGGTTGGCCACCAGCGAGGTGATGAAGACGGTCTTGCCCGACCGCGCCAGCCCGGTCACGCCAAGCCGCACGACGGGTTCGAAGAAGGCGCCGGAAATGCTGTCCCCGACCGCCTCGACCCGGCGGGTCACCCCTTCGGCCAATGCGCCTATCACCACGTGCCTGTCCCGTTCCTGCGTCTGCCTCTCGGGTTCAAGATAGACGCGGCGGGCGGCACTTGCCAGTCCGGGGGGCGCGCGGTAACCGAAGGCCATGCCGCGCTATGCCCTGAAGATCGAATACCATGGTGCCCCCTTCGCTGGCTGGCAGAGGCAGGCCGACCAGCCCTCCGTGCAAGGCGCGGTGGAGGCCGCGCTGGCGCGGCTGGAGCCGGGCCCGCACACCATCGCCGCCGCCGGGCGGACGGATGCGGGGGTGCATGCGACAGGGCAGGTGGCGTCCTGCGATCTGGTGAAGGACTGGGACCCCTTTCGCCTGGCCGAGGCGCTGAACTATCACCTCAGGCCGCAGCCGGTGGCTGTGGTCGCCGCCGCCCGGGTGGATGACGACTGGCACGCCCGGTTCTCGGCGGTGGAGCGGCGCTATCTCTTCCGCCTGCTGATGCGGCGCGCGCCCGCGACGCACGACGCGGGGCTGGTCTGGCAGGTGAAGCACCCGCTGGAAGCCGAACCGATGCGCGCGGCGGCGGCGCATCTGGTCGGGCACCACGACTTCACCACCTTCCGCAGCTCGATCTGTCAGGCGGCAAGCCCGGTGAAGACGCTGGACGAGATCGCCATAGACGAGGTCGCCGGCATGTCGGGGCCGGAACTGCAGTTCCGCCTGCGCGCCCGGTCCTTCCTGCACAATCAGGTGCGCTCCATCGTCGGCACGCTGGAACGTGTGGGTGCGGGGGCCTGGGCGCCGGACGATGTGAAGGCGGCGCTGGAGGCGGCCGACCGCACCGCCTGCGGGCCGGTCTGCCCGCCGCAGGGGCTCTACCTCGCCGGGGTGGGCTATCCGGAGGATCCCTTCGCCTGACGGTTCAGCCCGCGGGGGCGCCGGTGCCGAAGGGGGCTTCGGCCTGGGTTTCCTTCGCCTGCGCCTCGATGAAGATATGCGCGACCTCGGGGAACGCGTCGCGGATCCGGGCCTCCAGCCGCGCGACCGTCGCCTCGACCTCCCGCAGCGCGGTCGTATCGCGGTAGTCGAGGCTGACGTTCAGCAGCACGTTTTCCGGGCCGAGGTGGACCGTCCGCATCTCGTTGAGCGCCTCCACCGCGGGCTCTTCGGCGATGAGCGCACGGATCGCGGCGCGTGTCTCGGAGGATGCGGCCTCGCCGATCAACAGGCTCCGCGTTTCAAAGGCGAGCCCGGCGGCGGCCAGCGCCAGCACGATGGCGATCCCGATGGAGGCCGCGCCGTCCGCCCGATGCCAGCCCAGATGCTGCGCCGCGAGCAGCCCCGCCAGCGCGATCAGCAGGCCGAGCAGCGCGGCGGTGTCCTCGAACAGCACGGTGAACATCGCCGGGTCCTTCGACCGGCGCACCGCCTGCAGGATGCCGCGCCCGCCGCGCACACGGTTGAAGGCGCGGAAGGCGACGAACCATGCGCCACCCTCGAACACGATGGCGAAGCCGAGCACGAGGTAGTTGACGAAATAGCTGGTCACCGGCTCGGGATGCGCCAGGTGGCGGACCCCTTCGTAGAACGAGATGCCGGCGCCCAGCCCGAAGATCAGGATGGCCACCACGAAGGACCAGAAATAGACCTCCATGCCATAGCCGAACGGGTGCTGCGCGTCCGGCGGGCGGCGCGAGCGCGCGAGGCCGAGCAGCAGCAGAAGCTGGTTGCCGGTGTCGACGACGGAGTGGATCGCCTCGGATAGCATGGCGGAGGAGCCGGTGTAGGCAGCGGCGAAGAACTTGGTCACCGCGATCGCGGCATTGCCAGCGAGGGCGGCATAGATCACGGGCTTGGAATCGCCGGCCATGGGGACATCCTTCTTCGGGGGCGGGTGCGGTCAACCGGCGCGGACGCCGCACGGTTCCGGGCGGATGGTAGCGCGGGGGCGGGGCGGTCGCCAGACGTGGACGGGCCGGACCCATCCCCTGCCAGCCGCCTCTGGACCCTCGGGGAGTCGGCGCGTATAAGCCGCCGCATGGTCCGGGACGTGACGCAGATCCACCGAATTAGCCGCCCGGCGGCCTGACGGCTCGTCGGGACGCCGGGACAAGGCGCATGGGAGCGCCCGCGCCGCTTTCCCCCTCACATCGCGACAAGACGAAGGACCGGACATGTCCGCCGAGACACCCGACTACAAAGACACCCTGAACCTGCCCAAGACCGATTTCCCGATGCGCGCGGGGCTTCCCAAGCGGGAACCCGAATGGCTCGCCCGCTGGGAACGGATCGGGGTCTACGACCGCCTGCGCGAGAAGGAGGGCCGGGCGCCCTTCACGCTGCACGACGGCCCTCCTTACGCCAACGGTCATCTCCACATCGGCCACGCGCTGAACAAGATCCTCAAGGACATGATCGTCCGCTCCCGCCAGATGATGGGCCATGACGCCCGCTACATCCCGGGCTGGGACTGCCACGGCCTGCCGATCGAATGGAAGATCGAGGAGCAGTACCGCGCCAAGGGCATGGACAAGGACAAGGTGGACGTCGTCGATTTCCGGCAGGAATGCCGCCGCTTCGCCGACGAGTGGGTGGACGTCCAGCGGGCCGAATTCAAGCGCCTCGGCGTGACCGGCAACTGGGCGGATCCCTATCTCACCATGGCCTTCCACGCCGAGCGGGTGATCGCCGAGGAGTTCATGAAATTCCTCATGAACGGCACGCTCTACCAGGGATCGAAGCCGGTCATGTGGTCCCCGGTCGAGAAGACCGCGCTGGCCGAGGCCGAGGTCGAGTACAAGGACAAGGAAAGCCCGACGATCTGGGTCAAGTTCCGCGTCGCCGAATTCGAGATGCCCGATATCATCCCCTCGGACGAGGAGGAGATGGACGAGGCGCGCGAGGCCGTGGCCGAAGCCGCCGCGCAAACCGCCCGCGACCTTGAAGGCGCCTACGTGGTGATCTGGACCACCACGCCCTGGACCATCCCGTCGAACAGGGCGGTGGTCTATGGCGAGGATATCGCCTACGGGCTCTACGAGGTCACCGCCACGCCCGAGGAATGCTGGGCCAACGTGGGCGACCGCTTCATCCTCGCCGACAACCTCGCCGCCGAGGTGATGGGCCGCGCCCGGCTGGAGGATGGCCAGTACCGCCGCGTCCGCGACGTGCGCCCCTCGCAACTGGAAGGGATGCGGCTGAGCCACCCGCTGGCCGGGGCGGAGGGTGCGAACGGCGAATGGGACGATCTGCGCGATTTCCGCGCGGCCGACTTCGTGACCGACACCGAGGGCACCGGTTTCGTCCACTGCGCGCCGTCCCACGGGATGGAGGAATACGAGCTCTACCGCGATCTCGGTATGCTGGAGCAGGTCATCACCTACAACGTGATGGACGACGGCTCCTTCCGCGCGGATCTGCCGTTCTTCGGCGGCAAGCGCATCCTGCGGGCCAAGGCCAAGAAGGACGACTGGGAGGGCGACGCCAACGCCGCCGTGATCGCCAAGCTGGTCGAGGTCGGCGGGCTGCTGGCGCGTGGCCGGATCAAGCACTCCTACCCGCATTCCTGGCGCTCCAAGGCGCCGGTGATCTACCGCAACACGCCTCAATGGTTCGCCGCCATCGACCGCAGCGTCGGCGACGGGCAGGACGAGAACGGCACGACGATCCGCGAACGCGCGCTGACCTGTATCGACAAGGTGGAATGGACCCCGAAATCGGGCCGCAACCGCCTGCATTCGATGATGGAGGCGCGGCCCGACTGGGTGCTGTCGCGCCAACGCGCCTGGGGCGTGCCGCTGACCTGCTTCGTCAAGAAGAGCGCGCTGCCGACAGATCCGGACTTCCTGCTGCGCGATCCGAAGGTCAACGCCCGCATCGCCGAGGCGTTCGAGACCGAGGGCGCGGATGCCTGGTATGTCGCGGGAGCCAAGGAGCGGTTCCTGGGCAGCGACTACGACCCGGACGAGTGGGAGCAGGTGTTCGATATCCTCGACGTCTGGTTCGACAGCGGTTCGACCCACAGTTTCGTGCTGCGCGACCGGCCGGACGGATCCGAGGACGGGATCGCCGATGTCTATCTGGAAGGCACGGACCAGCACCGGGGGTGGTTCCACTCCTCGCTGCTGCAATCGGTCGGCACCACCGGCCGCGCGCCCTATCGCGCTGTCGTGACCCACGGGTTCACGCTGGACGAGAAGGGCAACAAGATGTCCAAGTCGCTGGGCAACACCATCATCCCCGAGGAGGTGGTGCAGCAATACGGCGCGGACATCCTGCGGCTCTGGGTGGCACAGGTCGACTTCACCGCCGACCAGCGGATCGGGCCCGAGATCCTCAAGGGCGTGGCCGACAGTTACCGCCGCCTGCGCAACACGATGCGCTTCCTGCTGGGGTCCCTGTCGGACTTCCGGGAGGAAGACCGCGTCGCACCGGAGGACATGCCCGAGCTGGAACGCTGGGTGCTGCACCGGCTGGCGCAGCTGGACCGGACGGTGCGCGAGGGCTACGCCGCCTACGATTTCCAGGGCACCTTCCAGTCGGTCTTCAACTTCGCCACGCTGGAGCTGTCGGCCTTCTACTTCGACATCCGCAAGGACGCGCTCTACTGCGACGGCGACACCACCCGCGCGAAGGCCGCGCGGACGGTGCTCGACCTGCTGTTCCACCGGCTGACCACGTGGCTTGCGCCGATCCTCGTCTTCACCATGGAAGAGGTCTGGCTGGAGCGGTTCCCGGGCGATGACAGCTCCGTCCACCTCGTCGACATGCCCGAGACACCCGCCGCGTGGCGGGACGAGGCGCTGGCGGCGAAATGGGCGCAGGTCCGGGCTGCGCGGCGCGTGGTGACGGCGGCGCTGGAGGTACAGCGCACCGACAAGGTGATCGGCGCCTCGCTCGAGGCGGCGCCGGTGGTCCATGTCGAGGAGCCGGAGATGCTGGAGGCGCTCATGGCCGTGGCCTTCGAGGACATCTGCATCACGTCGGGCATCACGCTGACCGCTGATCCCGCCCCGGCGGAGGCCTATCGCCTGCCGGAGGTGCCGGGCGTCGGGGTCGTCTTCGAGAAGGCCGAGGGCGAGAAATGCCAGCGCTGCTGGAAGATCCTGCCCGACGTGGGGACCCATGCGCATCCGGGCGTCTGCGGCAGGTGCGACGCGGCGCTCGGGTGAGGGGCTGGCGTGCGGGGCACGCAGCCTGGGGGTTTGCGGGGCGGGGGCGACCTCCGCCCCGCGGTTGTTTCAGGGGTAAAGGGCCGGATCCGGGACGATCGGGGGCTGGTGCCTCTGACGGTCGGGAGCTTCCCAAGGCCCGGATCAAGCCGGAAGAGCAGAGGGCAAGCGCCGATCCGGTGAGGAGGATCGGGAAATGGTCCGGTGCACCTTTCCCGAAGAACGCGGGGTGCCGCTCCGAAAGGCGAGTTCTTCCCGATGCCCGGGACAGGGCCGAAGACTGCCGCTTTGGTGACGCCGGCGCAGAGTGTCGGCATGGGAGCTTTCACGGCTGGCATCAAGCGCGAGGCTCGGGGGCGGCATGCGCATCCCACGGGCCGGCGCATCCCGGCTTGATGGGAGTGATTTGCGGGACGGCGGGTTAAAACCCGCCCTACGAGCACGCTGTAAGGCCGGGTTGATCCCGCTTTACGGGTGATCCGGTTCGCGCCCGGTGACAGGGTAGGCCGGGCCCAAGCCCGGGGCCTACGCCCCCTACTACCGCCGGGCGCGTTGCGCGGCGACGTCCTGCGCCACCATCTCGCGATAGAGCCGCTGGATCTCGGTCGTCACCGGCCGCTCTCCGTTCCCGATGCGTTTCCCGTCGATCTCGGCCACCGGTGTCTGGGCGCCGAAAGTGCCGGTGAGGAAGGCCTCGGACGCGCCATAGGCCTCGTAGAGCGAGAAATTCTTCTGGTAGACCGGGAACCCGTTCGCCTCGCAGATCCGGATCACGTTCTCCCGGGTCACCCCGTTCATGCAGTAGTCCCCGGTCGAGGTCCACACCTCGCCCCGCCGGACGATGAAGAAGTTGCAGGCGTTAGTCGTGTTCACGAAGCCATGCGGGTCGAGCATCAGCCCTTCGTCGGCGCCCGCCTGTTCCGCCTGCAGGCAGGCGATCACGCAGTTCAATTTGGAATGGCTGTTGAGCTTGGCGTCCTGCGCATGGGGCAGGCCGCGCACCTGCGGCACCGTGGCAAGGCGGATGCCGTCGGACTGCAGCGACCCGACGGGCCTGGAATGCTCCATGATGATGACCAGGGTGGGGCCGGAGCGGCTGAGGCGGGGATGCTGGAAGGGCTTGGCTTTCAGGCCCCGGGTCAGCATCAGGCGGCAGTGGACATCCGTTTCCATCCCGTTGGCGCGGGCAGTTTCGGTCAGCGCCGCGTGGATCCCGGCCCGGTCCATGCCGACGTCGAGGCTGACGGCGTGGCAGGAATCGAAGAACCGGTCCATATGGGCGTCGAAGAAGGCCCATTCCCCGTCATGAAGGCGCATTCCCTCCCACATCCCGTCGCCCAGAAGGAAACCGCTGTCGTAGACCGAGACCTTGGCCTCGTCGCGGGGGAGGAGCTCTCCGTTCACGTAGATCAGGATGTCGCGGTTGCGCGGATCCTCGTCGGCGTCGTGGGTGGAATGAGCGGTCTCGGGCATGGGCGGTCCTTCACTGGCGTCAGGCGGCAGGCTGGCAGGTCGGGGCGGTTTGTCAATCGCGGGGCACCGTGGCGTCGGCCTTCACCCCCCGCCCTCTCCCTCGTCGGGGAGAGGGGGCGACATCGGGCGGGGCCGGTCGGTCCGCGGGCAGGCGTGCGGGGTGCACCGTTGCGAACGGGGGCGCTGCCCCCGTCGGCGCGGGGCGCGCCGACTCCCCCGGAGTATTTCGGACCACGGGAAGCAGGCGGGCTGGCGCTTGCGGAGAGGGCCGAGGCGGCGCAGGGTGCGTAGATGAATGTGAGCCGTGTCGATACCCCGGTCGGGCCGCTCTTCCTGCAGGAGGAGGGCGGGCGGCTGGTGCGCGTGACGTGGCGCGAAGCGGCTTCCGGGGGCGGCTCGGAGGTGCTGGAGGAGGCGGCGCGGCAGATCGACGATTACTTCGCGGGCGCGCGGCAGGGCTTCGATCTGCCGCTGGAGGTGCGGGGGAGCGATCTGCAGCGGGCGGTCTGTGCCGAGATGGCGGCGATTCCGTTCGGGAAGACCGTGACCTACGGCGAAATCGCCCGGCGGCTGGGGGTGCCTGCGCAGGCCGTGGGGCAGGCCTGCGGCGGCAATCCCCTGCCGGTCGTCATCCCGTGCCACCGCGTGCTGGGCGCGAGCGGGCTCGGCGGGTTTTCGGGCGAGGGCGGGGTGGAGACCAAGGTCGCGCTGCTCCGGCACGAGGGCGCGGCGGGGCTGCTGATCTAACCGGGGAAGTGCCGTGCGCGGGCGGCGTCGAGGTCGAGCGTCGCGCGCCGCAGGAGGCCTTCCGCTTCCAGCGCGGAGAGGAGCGCGGGCCGGGCGGTGCAGACCGTGTCGAAGAAGGCGCGCAGCCCGGCCTCGCCCGCCTCGGCCTCGATCGCCGCCAGCATCTGGTGGAGGGTCATCCCGCCGTCCTCTGCCGGACGCGCCGGTTTCAGATCGGGCCGGTAGGACCCGCGCGCGTGGCGGAAGCGGTAGTGGGCGAGCCAGCGGTCCGCATCCGTCGCGTGCATGTGGCAGAGCGCGATCGCGCGCAGTTCGGTGTGGCCGGGATTCTGTTCGCCGTCGCGGAGCACGTTGTGGATGCGGAACTCCGCCCCGGCGAGGCTGGTGCGGACGAAGAGCTTGCCCGCCACATGGCTGAGGAACCCTCCGTCGAGGCCCCGGGCATAGGCAGGAAAGAGCCGTTCGGTCTGGGCGCGCCGCGTCGCGCGGTCGAGCGTCACCGCCTTGAGCGCCCAGTCCGGCGGCGCGATGCCGGCGGCGGGGGCCAGCGCCTCTGCCGGGCGAAGGCGGGCGCAGAGCACGGCATCGGGCAGCGTGGCGAGGGTTTCGGCCACGGGGGCGTCGGGCAGCAGGAATTCGTCCACGTCGATATGGGCGAGCCAGTCGACCTCGGGCCTCCGCGCCAGCACCCGGGTCGCGTTGACGGTCTGGCGGACCTGGTGCTTTTCGGGGCGGCGGCCGCCCTGCTTGGCCCAGTAGCCCGGGCCGGTCAGCGTCGCGCGGATCTTGGGGTGGGCCTTCAGGCCGGCCAGCAGCTCCGCATCCGGCGCGTCGAGGTGGATGTAGAGCCGGTGCGCGCCCAGATCGAGGTGCCAGGCGGCGAAGGCCAGCACCTCCCGCGCCGGGGCCTTGACCGTGGCGACGAGGCCCCAGCGGATCACGGGCGCTCCGGCGGCAGGTCGCCGAACACTGCCAGCACGGCGGCGTCTAGGTCCATCTCGCGCGTGACCAGCATGTCATGCGCCGCCAGCGCCGAGATCAGCCGCGGCGTGGCGGTGCAGACCTCCTCGTAGAAATGCCGCAGCCCGGCTTCGCCCTCGGTCTCGTCGAGGTAGTCGAGCACGTCGGCCAGTCGGAAATCCTGCGCCTCGCGCTTGCGGTAGGAGCCCTTGGTGCGGCGGAACTCCATCTTGTCTCGGAACATCTCCCAGCTGGGCGCATGGGCGTGGGCGAGGTATGCGCCCTCCAGCGGCGCCATGTCGGCCAGCGGCGCGCCGTCGCGCAACGGGGCGTGGATGCCGAGGCGGAGATCGGGCAGGCCGATCCGCACGATGTACTTGCCTTCGAGGTGGCTGATGTAGCCGCCGCGCAAATGGGCGCCGTAGGTCGGATAGATCTCGGGCAGGGTCGAGCTGTCGCGTCCGGCCATCCGGGCGGTGGTCTTGAAGAAGGCAGGCGCCGCGGGATCGGCGGGCGCCAGAAGTTCCACCGGCGGCAGGGTCAACGCCGCCGTGGCATGTGGCGTTTCGGCGAGGAGCGGGGCGAGGGGGCCGGGCGGCAGCAGGAATTCGTCCGCGTCGATCTGAGCCAGCCAGTCGAGGTCCGAGGCGGCATAGACGCGGGTGGCGTTCGCGACCTGCCGCATCTGGTGCATCTTCGGGCGGCGGCCGTGCGCCTGCCAATGTGCCTTGTCGCAGAGGATCACCTCAACCGACGGGTGGCGGGAGAGCCAGGCGGCCTTCTCCGCATCCGCGTCGTCGAGGCAGAGCGTCACCCGCGCCGCGCCGAGCTGCAGGTGCCACGCGGCGAAGCGTGCGAGGTCGGGCAGAGGGGAGAGGGCGGTGGTGACGGTGCCCCAACGAAGTTTCGCGGGATCGGTTTCCACCTGCGCCGCGGCCGCCGCGCGCTTGGCCTCGCGCGCCTCGCGCATCAGGCGCAGGCGTTTGAACACGTTGCGGCCGTCGGCGTTCAGCGCCTCCAGCAGGTGGTGCGCCAGCGGCGCGATCACTGGGTCCTCGGCGGCGTCCAGCCAGATCCGACCCAGCATGTTCACATCCAGCCCGCCGCCGACGATGGCATAGGCGTCCATCTGCAGCGCCAGGGGGCCGGCGGCCTTCGGCCCCTCGAAGGGCGTGTCGGGCGCGGTGCCGGAGAACAGGCGCTCGGTCTCGTGCAGCTTCATCGTATTGAAGAGCACGTTCATCGCCGTGCCGGTGACCCGCTGCGCCTGTGTCAGCCCGTGGTCGCCGAAGGTGGTGATGGAGGAGACCAGCCACCGGGCGTCGAGATGGGCGATCAGGAAGTCGGCATGCTCCGCCCAGAGCTGGGCGAACAGTTCGGCGGTTCCGGGCGGCTGCGCGCGGCGGCGGAGGCATGCGATCAGCGTGGCGTTGAGAAGGCAGAGCGCCGGGCGGCCTTCGAACTCCCTGTGCAATTCACGGGACTTGGCGGCGAAAGTTGATGTGGACGTGCGGAGCGACCGGGACGGCTTGCCGATGGTTTCGTCCTTGAGGTGCGACAGGTCGGTGCCGGGCGGGGGAAAGCCCTCTCCGTGGGCGAAGGTCATCGGCGCGCGCCGCCCTTCCATCTGGGCGAGCACGGCGTCGAAGCCGCCCGGATAGGTCAGCCGCTTTGGCCCTTGCTCCTGCATGGGGCGAAGATGCTGCGGCCCGCGGGGGGGCGCAAGGCAGACCGGCGCAAGCGGCTCAGGTGATCGCGGCGGTGGCGCTTTGATGCAACTGGGGCCGGTATCCGCCCGCAAGCGCCGCGACGTTGGGCGCGGGGGTGAGGACGGTGACGGGGCCGCTCGGGCGGGTGAGGATCGGGCCGTAACCTTCTGAACTGTATGGGTGGATCGCCTCTTCCGTGACAAGGTGGGGTGTCCCGTGCCACAGGATGAATGCGCCTGGGGGCAGATCCTCGGCCCGTGTCTTACGGCGGATCTGCGTCCGGTCCCGCCGAACGCGTGATTTGTGCAAGACAGCGTCCATCTCGGGCGCGGAGGGTTCGGCGGTAGTTGAATTTGTCCAAGCGGATCGGAATGCGTTGAAGGCGGCGCGGCGGCAGTAGGCGCAGGGCCGGTGACCGGCAGCCAGTGCGACGGCCTCGTCCAGGAAGAAGAGCTCGGTCCATCGCCCCGGCGTCATAGGCACGCGCCGGATCCCCTTGAATTGCAACGCGCAGACGATCCACGCCTTGTGCCGCCACCGCGCCGTTCCGAGCCGTCTCTGGTCGTCGTGCAGAATACCGCGATTGCCGGTGAAGGTGCCCCGGGCCGCGATGGCCACGATCTCTCCGGTCGGCAGGACTCGGTTCTGCAGCGTCACACCATCATTTCCTTCGTCGCCGTAAGCGTGATCTCGGGATGATCGCGTTCGACGCGGTCGATGTCCCACTGCAGACGGGTCAGGTAGACCGGATCGCCGTCGTTGTCGTAGGCGATGTGCTGCTTGTTGAGATTGGAAAACTTCTCAACGGCTTGCCGGTCGCCCTTGATCCAGCGGGCCGAGGTGAATTGCGACGGCTCGAACCGCACCGGCAGGCCGTACTCCATCTCGATGCGAGAGCCCAGGACCTCGAACTGCAGGGTGCCAACGACGCCCACGATGAAGCCCGAGCCGATCATCGGCTTGAAGACCTTGGCCGCGCCTTCCTCGGCGAATTGCATCAGCGCCTTTTCCAGGTGCTTGGCCTTCATCGGATCGCCGGCCCGCACGCCCTGCAGAAGTTCGGGCGCGAAGGAAGGGATGCCGGTGACCTTCAGCGCCTCGCCTTCCGTCAGCGTGTCGCCGATGCGCAACTGCCCGTGGTTCGGGATGCCGATGATGTCGCCGGCCCAGCCCTCTTCCGCCAGTTCGCGGTCCGAGGCGAGGAACAGCACAGGCGCCGAGACGGTCATCGGCTTCTTCGTGCGCACGTGGGTCAGCTTCATCCCCCGGGTGAAATGCCCCGAGGCGAGGCGAACGAAGGCGACGCGGTCCCGGTGCTTCGGGTCCATGTTGGCCTGCACCTTGAAGACGAAGCCCGAGACCTTCGTCTCTTCCGGCGCGATCTGGCGCGGCTCCGCGGATTGCACCTGCGGTTCGGGCCCATAGCTGCCGATCCCGTCCATCAGCTCCTTCACCCCGAAGGAGTTGATCGCGGATCCGAACCAGATCGGCGTCATGTGGCCTTCCAGCACCGCCTGGGGGTCGAGCGCGGGCAGCAGCTCGCGCGCCATCTCGACCTCCTCGCGCAGCTTCTCCAGCAGGTGTGGGGGGACGTGCTTTTCCAGCAGCGGGTCGTCCATCCCGTTGATCTCGATCGAATCCGCGACCTTGTTGCGGTCCTTGCGGTCCATCAGCTCAAGCCGGTCGCGCAGCAGGTCGTAGCAGCCCAAGAAATCCGAGCCGACGCCGATCGGCCAAGAGGCCGGGGTCACGTCGATGGCCAGGTTTTCCTGGATCTCGTCGATGATGTCGAAGGTGTCCCGGCTTTCGCGGTCCATCTTGTTGCAGAAGGTCAGGATCGGCAGGTCGCGCAGGCGGCAGACCTCGAACAGCTTGCGGGTCTGGCTCTCCACCCCCTTGGCGCCGTCGATCACCATCACCGCCGCATCCACCGCCGTGAGCGTGCGATAGGTGTCCTCGGAGAAGTCCGAGTGCCCGGGCGTGTCCACCAGGTTGAAGCGGAATTTCTTGTAATCGAACGACATTGCCGAGGCCGAGACAGAGATCCCCCGGTCCTTTTCCATCTGCATGAAGTCTGATCGGGTGCGCCGCGCCTCGCCCTTCGCCCGCACCTGTCCGGCCATCTGGATGGCGCCGCCGAACAGCAGGAATTTCTCGGTCAGCGTCGTCTTGCCGGCATCCGGGTGCGAGATGATCGCGAAGGTGCGGCGGCGCGCGATTTCGGGCGGCAGGGCGGGGCGGTTCTGGGCGGTGTCGAGCATGTCCGCGCATATATCAGGCCGCCGGAAAACGGCAAGCGGCCGCCGCGGGAACAGGGGGCGGGGGGCAGGGGTTTTCCTGGCAGACACGAAGGAGTGACGATCATGGTCAAGAACCACGCCAACAGCGTCAAGGACGACAAGCTCTACGAGGATCTGCGTGACGAGGGCTATTCCAAGGAGAAGTCGGCGCGCATCGCCAACGCCAAGGCGAACCCCGATCAGCACCCGTCGAAGAAGGGCGGCAAGCAGCCGGCCTACGAGGACTGGACGAAGGACGAACTCTACGACCGGGCGCAGGAGCTCGACATCGAGGGCCGGTCGGACATGACCAAGGACGAACTGATCGACGCGCTGCGCTCCTAGGTGGGTTTTCGAACCCGCCGACTGGCGCGGCACCGGGAGGGTTTGAAACCCGCCCTATCCCTCCGACGCCGCCCTGAGCACGCGTGCCATGTCGGGGCGCTTCAGCACGCTTTCCTGCACCTCGAAATCCAGATGCACCGGCCGGCCGTGGCCGGGCAGGGCGGCGGCCAGCTTCGCATCCAGCTCTGGCGGCAGGGCGGCGCGGGTGCGGGTGTCCACCAGAAGGGTCTCGGCCGCGATCCCCTCGGCGTAGATGATCTGATGCCTGTCAAAGAGCAGCTGGTAATACTCCACGAACCCGCCATCCAGCCGTGTGATCGTGTCGCCGTTCAGAAGGTGGCGCACGCGGACCAGCAGTTCGGACCGCCCGACGCCAAGCGCATCCGCCCGCTGGTAGATGAAGAGCCGATGATCCGGGCTCACCACCAGGTCGCGTTCGTTGTTCAGCGTCCCGGCCCGGAGCAGGACCGGCGCGAATTCCCCCGTCGCGCGGACGGTGGAATGGCCGATCCAGCGGACCTCCTGCACGCCGTCGTCGCGGGTGAGCACCCGGTCCCCGACCGCCAGATCCTCGATCGGTTTCTGGAGGCCCGAACCCATGGTGATCCGCGTGCCCCTGGTGAATGAGACGCAGGCGACCTCGGCGAAGCGGCGGGCGGCGCCTTCGGTGTCGATGCCGACGAGGCGGTAGTCGGTGCGCGGGCGCAGCGGCACCAGTGGCAGGGCATAGACGCGGGCGGCGTGGCCGCTGCCATCCACCTCGACCAGCACGAGAACCTCGGCCGTTTCGCCGGTGTCGGCCATGAAGGTGAGGCAGGAATCGAGGTGCAGCGCATGGCCCGGCGTTCCCGTCTCGGTGTCCGCCCCGATGCGGATCGCGCCGCCCTCGGCGGTCTCGATCTCGATCCGGGTGCGGGTCGCGCCCTCGGCCATCCAGTAGACGTCGTCGGGGATCAGCTCGGCCGCGAAGCTGAGTTCGTCCCCCGCGTTGACGCCGTGTTCGACGACAAGGTCGGCGGCCCGGAAGACGGGGACCGATGCGGCGGGTCTGGCGATGGCACTAATCATTCTCTCTGCCCGGATTCTGTCTGTCTCGTCCCGTGCGGGGGCGTTAGGGTCCCCGTGTAGCGGCCGAATGCGGCGGCAACCGGGCGAGTTTTCGGAACTTTGCCGACGCCGCGAAGGCCGGGACGAACAAGATTGAGCCGAAAGGAACGGTAGATGGATCTGGGGATCAAAGGCAAGACGGCGCTGGTCTGCGCCTCGTCGAAGGGGCTGGGCCGGGGCTGCGCCATGGCGCTGGCGGGCGAGGGCGTGAACCTTGTCATCAACGCGCGCGGGGCGGAGGCGCTGGAGGCGACGGCGGAGGAGATTCGCGCCGCGCACGGGGTGGAGGTGACGGCGGTGGCCGCCGACATCACCACCGGAGAGGGACGTGCCAAGGTTCTGGAGGCCTGCGACCAGATCGACATCCTCGTCAACAACGCGGGCGGCCCGCCGCCGGGATTCTGGCCCGACTGGGAGCGCGAGGATTTCATCGCCGCGCTGGACGCCAACATGCTGACCCCGATCGCGCTGATCAAGGCGCTGGTGCCCGGCATGATCGACCGGGGCTGGGGCCGGGTGGTCAACATCACCTCGGCCAGCGTGAAGTCCCCGATCGCCCAGCTTGGCCTGTCGAACTCGGCCCGCGCCGGGCTGACCGGGTATGTCGCCGGCACCTCGCGGCAGATCTGCGGCAAGGGGGTCATCATGAACAACCTTCTGCCCGGCAGCCATGACACCGACCGGATCAAGGCGCTGACCGAAAGCACCCGGCAGCGCGAAGGCACCACCTGGGAAGAGGCCGTCGAAAGGCGGAACGCCGCCAACCCCACGGGCCGGATCGGCACGGCGGAGGAATTCGGCGCCACCTGCGCCTTCATGTGCTCGCAATACGTGGGGTTCATGGTCGGCCAGAACATCCTGCTGGACGGCGGGGCCTTCAACGCCACGCTCTGATGGCACAGGGCTTTTCGCTCAAGGATCAGCTGTTCAACCCGGCCAAGGTCGCGCGCCTTGGCCGGGAGATCCATGCGGCCTGGGACGCGTTCGACCCGCCGAGATTCGAGGCCCGCGTCTGCGCGCGCCTGCCCGAACTGGAGCTCAAGGCCCGGATCGCCTGGATCGCCGAGGTGCTGGACGAAATGCTGCCGCAGGACTTCGATCACGCCGCGCGGGTGATCGAGGCCGCGCTGCCTCCGCCGCTCGACCCCGCGCTGAGTGACGGCGATTTCGGCGACTTCATCTATGCGCCCTATGGCGAGCTCGGAGTGCGGCGCGGGCTTGAGACGCATCGCGACCGGCTGCTCGACCTGCTGGAGGCGGTGACGCAGCGGTTCTCGATGGAATACGCGATCCGGCCGGTGCTGAACCGCTGGCCGGAGGCGGGCTTTGCCCGGCTGGACCTCTGGGCGCGGCATCCGAATTACCACGTCCGGCGGCTGGCGAGCGAAGGCTCGCGCCCGAAGCTGCCCTGGGGCATCGGGCTGAAGGGCGACCCGCTGCGCGGGTTGCCCCTGCTCGACCGGCTCCATGCCGACGCGACGCGCTACGTCACCCGCTCGGTGGCGAACCACCTGAACGACATCGCGAAGATCGACCCGGGGGTGGCGCTGGCCCGGCTGAAACTCTGGCAGGATGCGGGTGCGCAGCGGGAGGCAGAATTCGCATGGATCGCCAGCCATGCCCTGCGCGGGCGGGTCAGCAAAGGGGATGCCGCGGCGCTCGGCTTTCTGGGGTTCGACGCGGCGGCGCCGGTCTCCGCGCGGCTGGAGGTCGCGCCGGAGGCGATGATCGGCGGCACGCTGGATTTCACCGTCACGCTGGAGGCGGCCAAGGATGTGCCGGTGCTGGTGGACTGGCTGCTGGAATTCCCGGCGGGCGCGGGGCGGCGGGGGCCCAAGGTCTTCAAGCTGAAACGGGCCCGGGTCGGACCCGGCGCGCCGTTCGTCCATGCAGCCCGGCACCGGCTGAAGGGCGATGCCACGACCTTCCGCCTCACCCCCGGGCCGCATGCGGTGGCGGTGCAGGTGAACGGCCGGATCGTCGCCCGGCAGGCGTTCGAGCTGCGCTGAGACGCCCGGTTGCGCTTCCGCCCCGGCCCGCGTAATCCCGGTCCGACCCCGAGCGTTTCGCTCGGGCATGAGGTGAAGAGGACGTGACGGGGCAGGTGCCGAGACTGGAGATCCGCAATCTCTCCCGCAGCTACGGCGGGCGGGCGGTGGTGGACGACGTCTCGCTGTCCGTCAAGCCGGGACAGGTGACCTGCCTGCTTGGCCCCTCGGGCTGCGGCAAGTCCACCACGCTGCGGATGATCGCGGGGGTGGAGGAACAGGACGCCGGCACCGTGCTCGTGGATGGCGAGGTCATCGCCGACGGCAGCCGCACCCTGCCGCCCGAACAGCGCCGCATCGGGCTGATGTTTCAGGACTTCGCGCTCTTCCCGCACCTGAGCGTGGCGGACAACGTGGGCTTCGGGCTGAAGGGCCCGCGGGAGGAGACCCGCGCCCGCGTGCGCGAGATGCTGGAGCGGGTGGACCTTGCCCGGTTCATCGACGCCTGGCCGCACGAATTGTCGGGCGGTGAACAGCAGCGCGTGGCGCTGGCCCGGGCGCTGGCGCCGCGGCCGCGGATCATGCTGATGGACGAACCCTTTTCCGGCCTCGACAACCGCCTGCGCGACGGCATCCGGGACGAGACGCTGGACGTGCTGAAGGAAGAGGGGACGGCCGTCCTCCTCGTCACCCACGAGCCGGAGGAGGCGATGCGCATGGCGGACGAGATCGCGCTGATGCGGCGCGGGAAGATCGTCCAGATGGGCGCGCCCTACAACATCTACAACGCCCCGGTGGACCGGGAGGCCGTGGCCTTCTTCAGCGACATCAACGTGATCCGGGGCACGGTGCGCGGCGCGCTGACGGAAACGCCCTTCGGCCAGTTCCTCGCCCCCGGCGTGCCGGAGGGGGCCGAGGTCGACATCGTGATCCGGCCGCAGCACCTGAAGATCGACTTCGACCGGGGCGGCACCGGGCCGCTGCCGACGGCGCAGGACGGCACGCCGGCGCGTGGCGTGGTCCAGAGGGCGCGGTTCATGGGCAACGAGAGCCTCGTGGAATTCCGGATGGATCACGACGGATCCCTCCTCAAGGCGACGGTGCCCAACGTCTTCCTGCCGCGCCCGGGCAAGGCGCTCTGGCTGACGATCCGCCGCGACCGCTGCTTCGTCTTTCCGGCCACCGGCTGAGGCTGGACGGGCCACGCCGCCCGGCTTTGCAAACCGAATTTGCCCGGTTTGCAGACATGCCCTTAGGTCATCCGGACGCTTGTCCACCCCTGTCGCACGGCGTTACAAAACTTTCACCGCCGGTTCACATGACCGTCTTCCCCCCGCCGTAGCACGCCGCCACGGACTTGGGGGACACCAGTGCTGCAGATCGAGCAACTGACAAAGACATTCGGCCGGAACACGGCCGTGGACCGCGCGACCATCAACGTGGACCGGCCGATGATGATCGGCATCATCGGCCGGTCGGGGGCGGGGAAATCCACCTTGCTGCGGATGCTGAACCGGCTGACCGACCACACCAGCGGCACGATCCGCTTCGAGGGCCGCGAGATTACCGCGCTCCGCGGCCGGGAGAAACGCGCGTGGCAGGCCGAATGCGCGATGATCTTTCAGCAGTTCAACCTCGTCCCCCGGATGGATGTGGTGTCGAACGTGCTGCACGGCACGCTCAACCGCCGCTCGACGCTCGCGACCCTGTTCAACCTGTTCCCGGCGCAGGACATCCACCGCGCCATCGACATCCTCGACCGCCTCGGCATCGCCGAGCACGCACCGAAACGGGCCGAGGCGCTGTCGGGCGGCCAGCAGCAGCGCGTCGCCATCGCCCGAGCGCTGATGCAGGACCCGAAGATCATCCTGGCCGACGAACCGATCGCCTCGCTCGACCCGATGAACGCGCAGGTGGTGATGGAGGCGCTCCGCCGCATCCACGAGGAGGACGGCCGCACCGTCATCGCCAATCTGCACACGCTCGACACCGCGCGGCGCTATTGCGACCGGGTGATCGGGATGCGCGACGGGCGGATCGTCTTTGACGGGCTGCCCGCCCAGCTCACCACAGGGGCGGCGCGCGACATCTACGGCGCCGACGCCGATTTTTCCGAGGCCGCGACCTCGACCTCCATCGAAAGCCTGAGCCGTCACCAGATCGCGGAGATTCGCAAAGTCGAGGCGCAGGCCTGAGAGCACACGCTTCCAACCGCCGCGCGGGGGGAAGCCCGGCGGCTCAATGAAGAGGGAAACCTGAGATGAAGACACTGATCGCCGCCGCTCTGGCGACCACCGCCCTGACCGCGCCGCTGGCCGCGCAGGAGATCGAGGAATTCCGCATCGGCATCCTCGGCGGTGAAAACGCGCAGGATCGGCTGAACAGCCACGAATGCCTGAAGACCTACACCGAGGAAGAGCTGGGCGTGCCGGTGAAGCTGTTCGCGCCCGCCGACTACAACGGCGTGATCCAGGGCCTGCTGGGCGGCACCATCGACATGGCATGGCTGGGCGCGAGCGGCTACGCCAAGACCTTCCTCGACGATCCCGAGGCGGTCGAGCCGGTGCTGGTCAAGATCAACCTAGACGGCTCCTACGGCTACCATTCCATCGGCTTCGCCCGGAAGGACAGCGGCATCACCTCGCTCGAGGACATGCAGGGCAAGAAATTCGGCTTCGGCGACCCGAACTCGACTTCCGGCTACCTGATCCCCGCGATCGAGATCCCGCAGCAGACCGGCGCCTCGATGGAAAACGGCGACTACTTCGGCGAAGTCGTCTTCACCGGCGGTCATGAGCAGACCATCGTCGCGGTCAACAACGGTGACGTGGACGGCGGCGTGACCTGGGCCGACGGGCAGGGCAACTGGGAAGACGGCTACAACTCGGGCGCGCTGCGCAAGGCCGTCGATGCGGGCCTCGTCGACATGAACGACCTCGTGGAAATCTGGCGCTCCAAGCCGATCCCGGAAGGCCCCGTGGTGCTCCGCAAGGCGCTGCCGGAGGAGGTGAAGGCGAAGATGGTCGCACTGGTCGACGGCATGTACGACACCGACCCGGAATGCACCTACAACATCTCGGCCGGTGAGTCGCTGGGCTTCGATCCGATCACCCACGACGCCTATCTGTCCATCATCGAAGCACGCAAGGCAGAGTCACAGTAAGGGCGACACTGCTGCGGGCGGGTTCCCTCGGGCCCGCCCGTTTTCCATCCGACAGAAGGGGCCTTTCCGGCATGGCTGACCTGACAAGCGACGGGTATCTCCGCGACATCCGCGAGGAGTACCTCGCCCTGACCCGCCGCAAGCGCCTCTATTCCGGTATCTTGCTGTCCGTCTTCGTGGCGCTGATGGTCTCGGGCTTCATGATCGCCGACGACCGCAACGCCGGCGGGTTCTGGGACGGCTTCACCAACGTTTTCGACTTCCCGAAGATCGTCACCGCCGAGGCGTGGGAGAAGCGGGGCGAACTGCCTGCGCATGTCGTGGAATTCTTCCCGGCGCTGCTGGAAACCATCAACATCGCTGCCGTCTCCACCCTGATCGGTACGATGATCGCCATCGTCCTGTCGATGCTCTCCACCCGGGGGCTGGCGCGCTGGCCGCGCCTGATCCCTGTCTTCCGCCGCACGATGGACGTGATGCGCGCGGTGCCCGAGATCGTGATCGCGCTGATCCTGATCTTCGTCCTCGGCGGCGGGCCGGTGCCGGCGATGATCGCCATCGCCTTCCACACCTCCGGCGCGCTCGGCAAGCTGTTCTCGGAGGTAAACGAGAATGCCTCGCTCAAGCCGGTGGAGGGGCTGGCCTCGGTCGGCGCGAACTGGTCGCAGCGAATGGTCCTGGGAGTCGTGCCGCAGGTTTCGCCGAATTACCTCAGCTACGCGCTGCTCCGGTTCGAGATCAACATCCGCGCCTCCGCCATCCTCGGCTTCGTTGGCGCGGGCGGGATCGGCTACGAGCTGAAGAATGCGATGACCTGGGGGCAGGGGCAGTACGACGAAAGCGCGGCGATCTTCCTGATGCTCTTCTTCACCATCATCGCGGTGGACCAGATCTCCTCGGTCGTGCGCCACCGCCTGACCTTTGGCCGCGCCTCGGAGATGCTGGCATGACGATGACCGCCGACACGATGGGCATGAAGCCCCGGGCCGAGGCACTGTTCCGCCGCAAGCGCCTCGTCTCTTTCGCGCTGCCGGCGCTGGTGCTGGCCTACCTGACCTACGCCTTCTTCGCCTTCGACGTGCCGGGCCTGCTGGGGCGGGCCAGCCTCGACAACGCGAAGACGCTGGTGGCGGACGCCTACAGCTACAAGACGCACGTGACGCGGGACAATGCCAACGGGGCGGTGAAGATCGCCATCGAGGGCGAGCGCAAGGGCACCTACGCGGAAGGCGCGGCCCCGGACTGGGTGCGCCTTGGCGACGAGACGGCCGTCGATCTCGGCGACGGGAGCGTGGTGATCTTCGGGCCCGAAGCGGTCAGCATCGACATCCCCGGCTACGGCGTGGTGCGGGCGGCGCCGGGGCGGGGCGGGGCCAACGCCACCTTCCCGGACGGGCCGATCCCGGAGTTCATCAACGCCTCGAAGAACCGCGTCACGATCACCACACCGAACGGGCGGCTCACCATCACTCGCCGTGCGTCCGAGGCGTTCCGTTATGCGACGGGGTGGGAGCTGTTCTTCTTCACCCTCGACAGCCCCTATCACGGGATGAGCGTCGGGCAGCTCGCGACGCGGGCCGCGGCGGGCGAGGGCGGCGCGATCCTGCGGGACTTCTGGCACAACCCGATGTGGCGGCACGGTGACGTGGCCTGGGCGCTGTTCGAGACGATCCTGATGGCCTTCCTCGGCACCTTCGGCGCAGCCATCCTGGCGTTGCCGCTCGCGTTCCTTGCGGCGAAGAACTTCACACCGCTGCTGCTGGTCCGGCAGGCGGCGCGGCGGCTCTTCGACTTCTTCCGCGGCGTGGACGCGCTGATCTGGACCATCGTGCTGGCGCGGGCCTTCGGGCCGGGGCCGCTGACCGGGGCGCTGGCGATCCTGGTGACCGACACCGGCAGCTTCGGCAAGATGTTTTCCGAGGCGCTGGAGAATGTCGACGGGCGCGAGATCGAGGGCGTGCAGTCCACCGGCGCCAAGCCGGTCCAGCGCTACCGCTTCGGCGTGATCCCGCAGGTGACACCGGTGCTGCTGAGCCAGGTGCTCTACTTCTTCGAGAGCAATACCCGCAGCGCGACGATCATCGGCGCGATCACCGGGGGCGGGATCGGCCTGCTGTTGACCCAGGCGATGATCACCCAGAAGGACTGGGAGGAGGTGACCTATTACATCATCCTTGTGATCCTCATGGTCTTCGCGATGGACTGGTTCTCGGGCTGGCTCCGCCGCCGCCTGATCAATGGCGGCGACGGCGGCCGGGCCTGATCCGGCGGAGCGGCCCGCAGGGCGGGCCGCACACGAAGCTTTGCGATTTGCATTGGCAAATCGCGGTTGCCTCCGGCGGGGATACATGGACCAGAGGAAGACAGGGGCGCGGCTCCTGCTTTCCTCTGGTCCATGTATCCCGGGGGGAGGCGGCCAGCGGCCGACGGGGGGCAGCGCCCCGCTCCGCCCGTGCCGTTCAGCGCACCGGGAACAGGCGGGGCCTGACCCGCGACGGCGTGTTCTGCGGCAGGGCGCGGTTCAGGTGGCGGTTCACCCGTCCGAAGATCCAGATGATCACCAGCGTCAGCGCCATGAAATAGACCGCGAGGATCGGGTAGGCGACGAACGGGTTGAAGGTCTTGTCCGCGAGGTAGCTGGCGTAATAGAGCGCGTCGCCCTTCTGCTGCCACGCCGGGAAGGACGAGAAGAAGACCAGCGTCGTCGCGTGGAAGAGGAAGATCGCCTCGTTCGTGTAGGCCGGCCAGGCCAGCCGCAGCATGGTGGGCCATGTGATGCGGCGGAACTTGCGCCAGCCGGAGAAGCCGTAGGCGTCCGCCGCCTCCAGATCGCCCTTGGGCACCGAGCGCAGCGCGCCGTAGAAAATCTCGCCGGAATAGGCGGAGGTGTTGAGGAACAGCACCAGCAGCGCCCCCGCCCAGGCCTTGGTCAGCCACGAGGTCGCGACGGTGATGGTGAGCAGCCCGAGGTTCACCTCGATCCCCGCGCGGGGCAGCAGGGTCAGCGCCTCGTAGGCCAGGAAGAACTGGATGAAGAGCGGCGAGCCCCGGAAGACGAAGGTGAACCACTCCGCCGGCTTGCGCAGTGCGGCGACGTTCGTGTTCCGCGCCAGCGCGATCCCGGTGGCGAGGAAGAAGCCCAGCCCGAGGGCGAGGATCGCGAAATAGAGGTTCCAGAGCAGGCCGGAGCCGATCAGCACGAAATGGTCGCAGAGCGTGAAGTCGCTGCGCGGCAGCAGCCGTTCGCCCAGCCCGATGGAGCGGAGCGCATAGGCCTGGATGGTCTCGACACAGCTCATGCGCGGCGCATCTCCTCGCCCGCCATGGTGGCCTGCCCGTGCGAAAGGCGGCGGGTCAGCCGGGCGAGGAAGACCTCGGAGACTTTGGTGAGCAGCAGGTAGAAGACCAGCAGCGCGAGGAAATACCAGAGCCGCCAGTCGGCGTGCGGGTAATCGTAGGCCTGGGTCTTCATCCCGCCCAGTTCGCGGCCCCAGTAGACGATGTCCTCGATCCCGAGGATGAAGAGCAGCGGCGTCGCCTTGATCAGCACCATCCAGAGATTCGACAGGCCCGGCAGCGCGTAGATCCACATCTGGGGCACGAGGATGCGCCAGGTGGTCTGGCGCGGCGACATGCCGTAGGCCTCGGCGGTTTCCAGCTGCGCGCGCGGCACCGCGTTCATCGCGCCCGACAGGACATAGGAGGCGAAGGCGCCGAAGACGAAGGCGAAGGCCGCGATGGCGAGGATGATGCCGTAGCTTTCATGCACCCACTGCGGCGCGGAGGACAGCGGCAGCTTGGCGGCTGAGCAGACCACGAAATCGTTGCCCTGCCGGATGGGCTGATCCCAGTCCGGGCATTTCGCCTGGTGGCGCAGCCACTCCAGCCCCTGGTCGAGGGCGAGAGGCACGAAGAGGAAGAAGGCGATGTCCGGCACGCCGCGGACGAGCGCCGCGTAACCCTTGCCCATCCAACGCAGCGGCGCGACCGAGGAGCGCGCGGCGAGCGCGCCCGCGAACCCCATGCCGAGCGCGCAGGGCACCGTGACGAGCATCAGCCCGATCACGAGAAGGAAGCTCTGGTAGAACAGGAGGTGCTTGCCGGTGGTCAGGTAGCAGACCATCCAGCGCGCGCCCTCGAGGCTTTTCGGATCAGCGCAGAAATCGAACATCGGGCGCGGGCGTCGCGGGGCCCCGGAGGGCCCCGCTCAGGGTCTCAGTAGGTGGTGGTGTCTTCGCCGAACCACTTCTTGAGCAGTTCGTTGAGCGAGCCGTCTTCCTTCATCGAGGTGATGGCGGCGTCGAGCTTTTCCTTCAGCTCGGTGTCGCTTTCGCGCAGGCCGAGGCCGACACCGCCGCCAAGCTGCACGTCCTCGCCCACGAACATCAGCTCGCCGCCGGATTCCTCGACGATCGGCTTCAGGTAGTCCTTGTCGGCGAAGACCGCGTCGGCTTCGCCGTTGCGGACGGCGGCGACGGTTTCGTCGGGGGTGGCGAATTCGACCAAGGTCGCGCCGGTTTCGGCCACGTGGTTGGCCTGGATCGTCGCGGTCTGCGCGGCGACGACGCCGCCTTCGAGGTCGACGCCCTCGTCCATCGCGACATAGGCGGAGGAGGCGGGGGGGAAGTAGTTCTGGGTGAAGTCGATGACCTCGTCACGCTCGTCGGTGATCGACATGCCCGCGATGATCACGTCGTAGTTGCCCGACACGAGGTTGGGGATGATCGAATCCCAGTCGTTGGTGACCCATTCGCAGGTCAGTTCCGCCCGCGCGCACAGCTCGTCGCCGACTTCGCGTTCGAAGCCGCCGACTTCGCCGTTGTCGTCGATGATGTTGAACGGAGGATAGGCGCCCTCGGTCCCGAGGCGGACGGTGTCCTGCGCCAGAGCCATGCCGGCGCTCAGCGCCACTGCGGCGGTGGAAAGGATCAGGGTCTTCATATCTTCACTCCCGTTGAATTGGGCGGCTCGTGCGGCCGCTTCTGGTGTCCGAGACTCCGCGGATATCGCCGGTAACACAAGGAATTTCTAGCACGACATGACGTGCGGGCGGGCTGACGACGCGTCAGAGCGCATTCGCGGGGCCTCAGGCTGTGGCGGTGGCGGACAGGAAGGTGCGGAGGCGCTCCGTCTCGGGCGCGCCGAACAGCCGGTCGGGGGCCCCTTCTTCGATGATCTTGCCCTGATGCAGGAAGACGACCAGGTCCGAGACATCCGCGGCAAGCCGCATGTCATGCGTCACGAGCAGCATTGTCCGGCCCTCGCTGGCGAGGTCCTTGATGACCTTGACCACTTCCTGTTCGAGTTCCGGGTCGAGCGCCGAGGTGGGTTCGTCGAAGAGCAGCGCCTGCGGCTCCATGCAGAGCGCGCGGGCGATGGCGGCGCGCTGCTGCTGTCCGCCGGATAGCTGCGCGGGCCAGGCGTCGGCCTTGTCGCCGATGCCGACCTTGTCGAGGTAGTGGCGCGCCTTTTGCTCGACCTCCGCGCGGTCGCGGCCCAGCACGGTGACCGGGGCCTCCATGACGTTCTGCAGGATCGTCATGTGGGACCACAGGTTGAACTGCTGGAAGACCATCGAGAGGTTCGTCCGGATCCGCAGCACCTGTTTCGCGTCTGCGGGCCGGCGGGCCATGCCCTGGCCCTTCCAGTGCACCGCCTCGCCCTTGAACAGCACCTCGCCCTTCTGGCTGTCCTCCAGCAGGTTGGCGCAGCGAAGCAGCGTCGACTTGCCCGAGCCGGAGGAGCCGATCAGCGAGACGACCTCACCCTGCCGGGCGATCATGTCGACGCCCTTGAGCACCTCCAGCGCGCCATAGGATTTGTGCAGGTCGCGGATCTCGATGACGGGCGGCGGCTGTGTCACGGGGTCTGTCTGGTCCGGCTTGTTGGCGTTCGGGGGAGTAGGGCGCAGAACGCGGCGAAATGCAACGTTTCCGGGCGCATGACGTGACGCACCGCCGGGAAATCAGGCATCCCGCCGGGCCGTCGCGGGGGGCAGGTCCGGGATCGGCTGGGCGAGGTAGGCCTCGGGCGGGATCCATGTCAGCCCGTTCAGGCCCAGCGTGCGGCGGTCGGCTTCGTTCAGCGCGCCGATGGCGCGGTGCACGGCTGCGGCGATCGCCTCGGCGTCCGCCCCGGCGGCGGAGATCAGCGGCAGGCCCGGCGTCGGTTTTGTCCGTCCCACTTCCATCACCTTCGGAGCGAGGCTGTCCCACTGGCACATCAGCCGCCACGTCTGCGCGTCGACGAAGCAGATGTCGGCCCGCGCCTCCGCCACCGCCCGGACCGAGGCGCGGTGCGCTCCGGTCTGCAGGTAGTCGCCGAACCGGGTGCCGTGGCTGCGGGCGGCTTCCATCGCCACCGCCCAGCCTGATTGCGACAGCCCCTCGTTGAAGGCCAGCCGCAGGCCGGGCCATTCGGAGGCGTCGATCCGGTCGGCGTCCGGCTGCATCAGGATGACGGAATTGTAGTGCCCCGGGGGGCAGCCGGGTAGGGCGAAGTCCGGCGTGCCGATCAGCGTGACGCTGTCGTGCAGCGCTTTGCGGTAGGGCAGGCCGCAGGTCTGCGACAGCACGAGATCCGGGTGCCGCCAGTGATCCCAGAGCGATCCGGCGCGGGTCAGCCGATCGGGGGCCGTGATGCCGCCACGGCGCAGCGCATCGCGGATCGCTTCCCAGAGCGCGTTGGTCGATCCTGCGATTTCGGCCCGGTCGTACATCGGCAGCGAGGCGAGTGGACCCGCCGGAGTCACTGCGGGGCGACCCTGAGCCTTGCGGCGTTGCTGTCCTGATCGGTGATGCCGAGCAGGCTGGCCACCAGCCGCATGAGCGCGTCTTCCTCGCCGTGTCGTCGCCCGTCGTCCAGCACGACGGCCCACATCGCCTCGATCACGCCGATTCGCTCCTCGAGCGGGATCGCGTCCTTGATGGCGCGGGTGAAGCGGACCGTGTCCGGCGCCTCGCCCTCCAGCGCCTCGGCGTCGGCACGCAGCGCCTCGGCCTCGACCCGCGAGAGGCGATAGCGCGACTCGACGATCGAGAGGATCCGGGCGCGTTCGCCCGCGTCGTAGCGCCCGTCGCTGCGCGCGATGCGCACGAGCAGGGCGGTCAGGGCCAGACGGGCATCCGTGTCGGGAAGCTGCGCGGGCTCGGGCTGGGTCAGGCGGGAGATGAGATCGGCGAACATGATGCGGACAATAGGGTGCGAACCGGGCGCCGCCAATCGACAAAACGCTCACGCGCCGTAACCTTGGCGAAAGCATTGCCATCGTTTGGCCCCAATCCGTCCGAAAAAATATCTGATTGTCTGATCAATCTCAGATTGCGGGAATGATGAAAACGGAGAGGGACAATGCCCCATCGTGACACCGGTTTCCAAAGCGGACGCGACGCGGAAATTCTGGACATGCTGAAGGCCCTATCGCCGGTAGAGCTGCGCGAACTGGCGCGCAAGCTGGACCGGTCCACCATGACTCCCGCGGTGCTGAGCTGGATTTCCGCGCAGCGCAACCTCGACCTCGGCACGGCGATGACCATGTTCATCAACGCCGATCCCGAGACGTTCAACCACATGGCGAAGGACGACGTGCCGGAGCAGTACCGCCGGCTCTGCGCCTCGCTCGATGCGCTCTGCCAGCGGATCAACTGCGGCTATTATCTGCCGGATCCGGAGCGTCCGCTCGACAAGGTCCGCGATTTCGCGCTCTGGATGCGTCGGCAGGAGGCCGATGAACGTACCCGCGAGAAGGGGCGCTGGATCTTCAACCCCGTGACCGTCGCGCCGATGATCTCCGACATCCGCTTCGACGGCCGCCGGCGCAAGGCGAAGCCGGCCCGACCCGAACGCCCCGGGCTTTTCCGCAAGGTCATCAGCCCGCTGATGGCCTGACCCGGGCGGAGTCTGCCGCCGCATCGGCCCCGCGGGGCCGGCGCGCGGTTCAGTATTTCGACGGCACGTAGAGGTCCGGCGGCAGGGTCGAGCGTTCGTAATGCGCGTTGAACACCCGCTCGGGCAGGTGCACGTCCTCGTGCGGGACTTCCTCGTAGGGGAAGAGCGTCAGCAAGTGGTCGATGCAGTTCAGCCGCGCCCGCTTCTTGTCGTTGCCGGGCACGATGTACCAGGGCGCCTCGGGGATGTTGGTGCGGGCGAACATCTCTTCCTTGGCCTTGGTGTAATCCTCCCACCGGATGCGGGACTGCAGGTCCATCGGCGACAGCTTCCACTGTTTCAGCGGATCGTGAATGCGGATGAGGAAGCGCATCTGCTGCTCCTCGTCGGTGATCGAGAACCAGTATTTCACCAGCCGGATGCCCGACCGGACCAGCATCCGCTCGAATTCGGGCACGTCGTGGAAGAAATCCTCGACCTCCTTGTCGTCGCAGAAGCCCATCACGCGCTCGACCCCGGCACGGTTGTACCACGACCGGTCGAACAGCACGATCTCGCCCCCCGCCGGCAGGTGCGGGACGTAGCGCTGAAAGTACCACTGGGTCTTTTCGCGGTCGGAGGGGGCGGGCAGGGCGACGGTGCGCACGACCCGTGGATTCAATCTCTGGGTGATCCGCTTGATGACGCCGCCCTTGCCGGCACTGTCGCGCCCTTCGAAGATGACCACGACTTTTTCATTGTTCGCCATTACCCAGTCCTGCAGCTTGATCAGCTCGGCCTGTAGATGCAGCAAGGCCCGGAAGTATTCCGGCCGGGGGATCGAGGGGCCGTGCGCCTTGCGATAGATCTCGCGGATCTTCATCGAGAGGATCGCGTCCTCCATCTCCAGTTCGACCTCTTCGTCGAAACTGTCCATGAGTTCCGCTTCCAGCCAGTCCTCGGCCGTCTTCTCGGTATCGGCGGGTGCCATTTAGACCTTCCTTCCGGGCATGCGCAGAGGGCCCGCGAAGGGGCGCCTTCGGGCCCCATAGAACATGCTTCTGTGACGCTTTTGTAGCCCCTCGCTGTGCGCCGCTGCGGAATTGCCGGATCGACGCCGCCGCGCCTAATTTGTCCCCGACGCCGCAGAGGAGACCACCGATGAGCTGGAACCCCGCACTCGACCCCGACTGCCCGAAGGGCGACGCCGTGGACGCGATCGAGACCCTGATCGTGCCACGCGCCCGCGACCTCGGCGGCTTCGAGGTCCGCCGCGCCCTGCCGGCGCCCAAGCGCCAGATGGTCGGCCCCTTCATCTTCTTCGACCAGATGGGCCCGGCCGAGTTCCTGACCGGACAGGGAATCGACGTCCGCCCGCATCCACATATCGGTCTGGCGACGGTGACCTACCTGATGAAGGGTCGGATCCACCACCGCGACAGCCTCGGCACCGACCAGTGGATCGAGCCGGGGGCGGTGAACCTGATGACGGCGGGCTACGGGATCACCCATTCCGAACGGGTGGACGGCGAGACGCGGGAAAAGCCGCATTCGCTCTTTGGAATCCAGACGTGGCTGGCATTGCCCGAGGATCGCGAGGACTCCGAGGCCGCCTTCCTCCACGTCGGGAAGGAGGCGCTGCCGGTGCTGGAGGGCGAGGGCAAGCGCGTGCGCCTGATCCTCGGCGACGCCTGGGGCGAACGGGCCCCGGTCGAGGTCGCCTCGGAGATGGTCTACGCCGACGCCATGCTGGAGCCCGGGGCGGCGATCCCGCTGCCCGACAACCACGAGGATCGGGGCGTCTACGTGCTGGAGGGCGAGGTGGAGGTCGCGGGGCAGGTGTTCGAACCGGGCCGCATGATGGTCTTCCGCCCGGGCGACAGGATTGCGCTGAAGGCGGGCGGCAAGGGCGCGCGCCTGCTGATCCTCGGCGGCGCGACGCTGTCGGGGCCGCGCTACATCTGGTGGAACTTCGTCGCCTCCTCGCGCGAGAAGATCGACGCGGCGAAAGAGGCGTGGCGCGCGGGGGACTGGGCGCATGGCCGCTTCCGGCTGCCCGCGGGCGACGATCAGGAATTCATCCCCGCGCCGGAGGACGTGCCGGGGGCGTCGCCCCGCCCGGTGCGCTATCCCTGAGCGTTTTCGCGGTAGCCGCGTGCAGGTTGACGCTCGAGGACCGAGAAGGACCCGTCGCTTTCGAGGATGATCGCACCGACCTCCTCGGGCCGGCTCCGTCGCCCGTGGGACCGCAGAACCGTCATCAACTCCTCATGCGTCACCCGGGCGCGGCGCATGGCGTCGGGCAGGGGCTCTCCGTCGCGCAGCAGCAGGGTCGGTTCGGACCGGACCAGCCGGGCGAAGCCCTGCGAGCGGACGGAGAGGAAGGCGACCACGTATTGCAGCCCGGCCAGCAGGGTCAGCGCGGTGACGCCTTCGGTCAGCCCGACGGAGTTCGACAGCAGGATCGTCGCCAGCGTGGAGCCGATGGCCACCGTCACCACGAGGTCGAAGGCGTTCAGCTTTGCCAGCGTCCGCTTTCCGGTCACGCGCAGCAGGAGGATGAGGTAGACATAGGCGAGCGTGCCCACGATCAGCACACGGCCGACCCCGGACCAGCCCTGGAAGAGGATATCACCGGACATGGGGAGGTAATCATCGCGGGCGCGTGTTGTTCCCGGACTGCGGGGATTAGGCTCGCCACCTCGCGCAAGCCGGGCCAGCGCCAGCCCGCGGGGACGGGCCGGCGCTTGCCCGGCGGCCTTCGGCCTTGTTCCGGGCCGGGGGCAGGGCTCCTGCGCGGTTGCGAGGCCACAACGGAAAAAAGGGCCGACCCGTCGGTCGACCCCTCACCAATCGCTCGGAACCCTGCTTAAACCAGCCGCGACACGTCCCGGGCCGCCCGCACGAAATCGCGGAACAGCGGGTGCGGGTCGAAGGGTTTCGACTTCAGCTCCGGGTGGAACTGGACGCCGATGAACCACGGGTGGTCCTTCACCTCCACGATCTCCGGCAGCCGACCGTCCGGCGACATGCCGGAGAAACAGAGCCCGCATTCCTCCAGCTTCTTGCGGTATTTCACGTCCACCTCGTAGCGGTGGCGGTGGCGCTCCTCGATGCTGCCCGCGCCGTAAACCTCCGCGACCTTCGACCCGTCGGCCAGCGTGGCGGTGTAAGCGCCGAGCCGCATGGTGCCGCCCTTGTCGTCGTCCACCTTACGCTGCACCGCGTGATTGCCCTGCACCCATTCCTTCAGGTGGTAGACCACCGGCTCGAACCGCCGCTTGCCGGCTTCGTGGTCGAACTCCTCCGACCCCGCCGTCTCGAGCCCCGCGAGGTTCCGCGCGGCCTCGATCACCGCCATCTGCATGCCGAGGCAGATGCCGAGGTAGGGAATCTTGCGTTCCCGCGCGAATTGCGCGGCCTTGATCTTGCCCTCGGTCCCCCGTTCGCCGAAGCCGCCGGGGACGAGGATCGCGTGGAAGCCCTCAAGGTGCGGCGCGGCGTCCTCGTGATCGAAGATCTCGGCATCCACCCATTCGACATTCACCTTGATCCGGTTGGCCATGCCGCCGTGGGTCAGCGCCTCCTTGATCGATTTGTAGGCGTCTTCGAGCTGCGTGTACTTGCCGACGATGGCGATGTTCACCTCGCCGTCGGTGTTGTGGATGCGGTCGTAGACGTCCTGCCAGCGGGCAAGGTCGGGGCGTGGCGCGGGGGAGATCTGGAAGGCGTCCAGCACCGCCTGGTCGAGCCCCTGTTCGTGATAGGCGAGCGGCGCCTCGTAGATCGAGGACAGGTCGTAGGCCGGGATCACCGCCTCGGGCCGGACGTTGCAGAACAGCGCGATCTTCTCGCGCTCCTTCTCGGGGATCGGCTGTTCCGAGCGGCAGACGAGGATGTCGGGCTGCAGGCCGATGGAGCGCAGCTCCTTCACCGAGTGCTGGGTGGGCTTGGTCTTCAGTTCGCCTGAGGCGGCCAGCCAGGGCAGCAGGGTCAGGTGCATGAAGATGCACTGCCCGCGCGGCTTGTCCTGGGAAAACTGGCGGATCGCCTCGAAGAAGGGCAGGCCCTCGATGTCGCCGACGGTGCCGCCGATCTCGCAGAGCATGAAATCCACCTCGTCCTCGCCGATCGAGATGAAGTCCTTGATCTCGTTGGTGACGTGCGGGATCACCTGGATCGTCTTGCCCAGGTAGTCGCCGCGCCGCTCCTTGTCGAGCACGTTCTGGTAGATACGGCCGGAAGAGACGCTGTCCGTCTTGCGCGCCGCGACCCCGGTGAAGCGTTCATAGTGACCGAGGTCGAGGTCGGTCTCCGCGCCATCGTCGGTGACGAAGACCTCGCCGTGCTCGAAGGGGCTCATCGTGCCCGGATCGACGTTCAGGTAGGGGTCGAGCTTGCGCAGCCGGACGGTGAAGCCGCGCGCCTGCAGGAGAGAGCCCAAGGCCGCCGAGGCCAGACCCTTCCCAAGCGACGAGACCACGCCACCCGTGATGAAAACGAACCTAGCCATGTGCGCGAAGCTCCCGTGTAGTCTGGCGTGCCTGTCCGGATCATGCTCGGAAAATCCGGTGCCGAACGCGGTTCTGACACGCGCGTTCCACGGGATTTAAGAGCTAACAGATTCGCCCGGCCTTGGCAACAAGACCGCAAGATGATGTTGGGGCGGCCTGCGCCACCCTCAAGCATTGGTGGATCAGTCGGCCGAAGGGGTCAGCGACCCGTCGCTGCCGGAGGGCGGCGGCACAAGGCTGCCTTCGCCACCGGGCAGGGTGGGCGTGTCGTCCGCCGCCGGGGTTTCCGCCGAGGGGCTCAGCCGGTCGAGGATCGAACCACCCGCGCTCTGCTCTGCCGCGATGATCGTCAGGATCATCGAGGTGCAGATGAACGCCGCCGCGAGGACCCATGTGACCTTGCCGAGCGCCGAGACCGGCGGGCGCCCGCCCGCGGTCGAGGCGCCGCCCATGCCCAGACCGCCGCCTTCCGACCGCTGCAGAAGGACCACGCCGATCAGCGAAAGGGCGAGGATCAGGTGGACGATGAGGACGACGTTTTCCATGTCTTCGGCCTGTCGGTTTCCGGGGTCGGGTTCGTGACGGTCTTGCGCTGGCGCATGCCGGGACAATCGCCCGAAGCGCCGGCGCGGCGGTATCGGCGCTATCTAGGGCAGTGCCGGTCCGGCTGCAACCCCGGAACCGGAGTCGCGGCGACTCTGTAGGGGCGGGAGAGAGGTGCCCCACGTAGTGGTCCGGACCGGCTGTGCTCCTGCGCTCGGAATCGAGCCGAAGGCGCCGTGCGGGGCGGCGAAGTCGCAGGCCGGCTGCGTCTCTTTTGCTCTGGATCGCCCCTTCCCGGACTGTCCGCCGCATGCGCGGCATGGTCAGGCCCACATCCCCTTTGCCGGGCCCGGCGAGACGGGTGGTTCACCGGCGCGGGCTTCGGGTATAGGCTCGGGCAACGGCGAAGCACGGAAGGAAACCGGCATGGCGGACGGCAACGCGCGGAAGACACGGATCACGTCGAGCCACTGGGGCGCCTTCGAGGTGGACGTGGAGGGCGACCGCATCGTCGCCGCCCGGCCCTTCGCGGCGGATCCGCATCCCAACGACATCCCCTCGGCGGTGCCTGCGGCTGTGCACCACCGTTCGCGGGTGGCACGCCCCTCGATCCGGCGGGGCTGGCTGGAGCGGCGCGACCGCTCCGGACGCGGCTCGGACGGCTACGTCGAGCTGCCATGGGACGAGGCGCTGGACATCGCGGCGGAAGAGATCGACCGCGTCCGCAAGACCCACGGGAACGAAGCCATCTTCGGCGGGTCCTACGGCTGGTCCTCGGCCGGGCGTTTCCACCACGCGCAGAGCCAGGCGCATCGATTCCTTAACGCGGCAGGGGGCTATGTCGCCTCCTTCGGCAGCTATTCGACCGGCTGCGCGCAGGCGATCATGCCGCATGTGCTGGGGGTCAACTTCCTTCAGTTCCTCTACGAACACCAGGACGGCTGGCCGACGATCCACGCCCATACCGAGACGCTGGTGATGTTCGGGGGGATCAACCCGAAGAACTCCAAGGTTTCGATGGGGGGCGTGACCGAACACGAGACCGCCGGCTGGTTCGACCGCTTCGCCGAAAAGGGGATGCGCTGCATCAACATCGCCCCGCAGCGGACCGACGCGCCGGAGGGCTGCGAATGGATGCCGCTGCGCCCGGGCTCGGACACGGCGCTGATGCTGGCGCTCGCTTGGGTGATCGAGACGGAGGGGCTGACCGACCGCGCCTTCCTCGACCGCTGCACCGTCGGGTTCGGGAAATTCCGCCCCTACCTGCTGGGCGAGAGTGACGGCACCCCGAAGACGCCCGAATGGGCCGCGCCGATTTGCGAGACCGACCCGCAGGCGATCCGCGAACTGGCCCGGCGGATGGCCTCGACCCGCACGCTCATCACGCTGGCGTGGTCGCTGCAACGGGCCGAGCATGGCGAACAGCCCTACTGGATGTCGGTGGTGCTGGCTGCGATGCTGGGCCAGATCGGCCTGCCGGGCGGCGGCGTGGGCTACGGCTACGGCGCGATCGGCGGGGTCGGCAAGCCGCTGATCGGGCTGACCGGCATGACCCTGCCGCAGGGTGTGAACCCGGTGAAACGGGTGATCCCGGTGGCACGGATCGCCGACATGCTGCGCAATCCCGGCGCGGCCTACGATTTCAACGGCCGGCGCGAGGTCTATCCCGACATCCGGCTGGTCTACTGGGCGGGCGGCAACCCGTTCCACCATCACCAGGACCTGAACGGGCTGCACGAGGCCTGGCAATGTCCCGAGACGATCATCGTCAACGAACCGTGGTGGACCGCCACAGCAAAGCGCGCCGACATCGTCTTCCCCGCGACCACGCCCTACGAACGGCAGGACATCGGGCGGTCGCCACTGGACGATTACCTCTTCTACATGCCGCCGATGATCCCGCCCGTGGGCGAGGCGCGGGACGATTACGACATCTTCGCCGGCCTCGCCGAACGCATCGGCGTGGCGGAGACCTTCACCGAGGGGCGGCGCAGCGACGAATGGATCCCCGAGCTTTACGCCCAGTATCGCGAGGCCGCGGCCGGCAAGGGGATCGAGGTGCCGGCGTTCGAGGAGCTGAAGGCCCGCAACTGGGTGAAGCTGCCGATCCGGGACGAGGCGCCGAACCGCACCCTGCTGGCGCCCTTCCGCGAGGATCCGGAGGGCGCGCCGCTGCCGACGCCCTCGGGCAAGCTGGAGCTTTTCTCGGAGGTGATCGCGGGCTTCGGCTATGACGATTGCCCGGGCCACCCGGTCTGGCTGCCGCCGCAGGAATGGCTGGGGGCGGCCAAGACGCATCCGCTGCACCTCGTTTCGCCGCAACCCGAGGACAAGCTGCACAGCCAGCTTGAATGCGCGCTCGCGGATGTGGAGGGCGCGCGGCCCGTGGCGCTGGCGATCCATCCCGAGGACGCGGCGGCGCGCGGCCTGTCGGACGGCGAGATCGTGCGCGTCTTCAACGACCGTGGCGCGGCCCGTGCCCGGGCCCGCGTGACCGAGACGATCCGCCCCGGCGTGGTGGCGATGCCGACCGGCGCGTGGTTCGGCGACCCCGGCGGCAACATCGACCCCGACGGCAATCCCAACGTGCTGACGCGGGACGTCGGCACCTCGCGGCTGGCGCAGGGCTGCTCGGCGCACAGTGCGCTGGTGGAGGTGGGCCGGCTGGACGGCTGAGCCCGCGAAATTCCGGTTTCGCCCGCCGGGGCGCTTCGATAAGAGGGGCGCGGGTTTTCTCCGGGAAGGATTTGGTCATGGCCAACGTAGTCGTCGTCGGCGCCCAGTGGGGCGATGAGGGCAAGGGCAAGATCGTGGACTGGCTGAGCGAGCGGGCGGACGTGATCTGCCGCTTCCAGGGCGGGCACAACGCGGGCCACACGCTGGTGATCGACGGCGAGGTCTTCAAGCTGAACGCGCTGCCCTCGGGCGTGGTGCGCGGCGGCAAGCTCTCGGTGATCGGCAACGGGGTCGTGCTGGACCCCTGGCATCTCGTGAAGGAAATCCAGGCGATCACGGAACAGGGCGTCGAGATCACGCCCGAGACCCTGATGATCGCGGAGAACACGCCGCTGATCCTGCCGATCCACGGCGAGCTCGACCGGGCGCGCGAAAGCGCCAACAATGTCGCGAAGATCGGCACCACGGGGCGCGGCATCGGGCCGGCCTACGAGGACAAGGTGGGGCGCCGGTCCGTTCGGGTCGCGGATCTGGCGGACGACGCCACGCTCCGGTCGCGCGTCGACCGGGCGTTGGTGCATCACAATGCGCTGCGCAACGGGCTGGGGCTCGAGGAGGTCGACCGCGACGCGCTGATCGACGCGCTGCGCGAGATCGCGCCGCAGATCCTTCCCTATGCCGCGCCGGTCTGGAAGGTGCTGAACGAGAAGCGGAAGGCCGGCAAGCGGATCCTCTTCGAGGGGGCGCAGGGCGCGCTGCTGGACATCGATTTCGGGACCTATCCCTACGTCACCTCCTCCAACGTGATCGCCGGGCAGGCGGCCACGGGGGTGGGCGTCGGACCGGGGGCGGTGGATTTCGTGCTGGGCATCGTCAAGGCCTACACCACGCGGGTCGGCGAGGGGCCTTTCCCGTCCGAACTGCATGACGCGGATGGTCAGCGCCTCGGCGAGCGGGGCCGCGAATTCGGCACCGTCACCGGGCGCAAGCGCCGCTGCGGCTGGTTCGACGCGGCGCTCCTGCGCCAGACCTGCGCGACCAGCGGCGTCAACGGGATCGCGCTGACGAAGCTCGACGTGCTGGACGGATTCGAGACGTTGAAGATCTGCGTGGGCTATGATCTGGACGGCGAGCGGCTGGACTACCTGCCGACCGCCGCCGACCGGCAGGCCCGCTGCACACCGATCTATGAAGAGATGCCGGGCTGGTCGGAATCCACCGAAGGCGCGCGCAGCTGGGCCGACCTGCCGGCCAACGCGATCAAGTATGTCCGCCGTGTCGAGGAACTGATCGAATGCCCGGTCGCGCTGCTCTCGACCTCGCCGGAGCGGGAGGACACGATCCTCGTGACGGACCCGTTCGCGGACTGACACCACGGCGCGGGCGCGGCCCGCGCCTCCGGCCGCATGAAGAAGGAGGCCCGCGATGGCCCTGTCCTACAAAGCCCGCCGCCGCTGGTCGCTGGTGATCCTGCTGGTCGGGCTGCCGCTTTACATCGTCGTGGCGGTGACGCTCGTCGGGCTCCTGGAGCGGCCGAATATCCTCGTGGAACTGCTGATCTATGTCGGGCTCGGCGTGCTCTGGGCGCTGCCGTTCCGAGCGGTATTCAAGGGGATCGGCAAGCCCGATCCGGAGGACGAGGGAGAGTAGGAGGCCGCCCCCTCACCCTGACCTCTCCCGCGGGAAGAGGGATGTGTTGCGCGGGAGGGCGGTGTCGTTCGCGCCACAAGCCTGAATTCCTCCGCCGCCGCTCCGATCGGGGGTGTAACTTGGCCGTCGATCCGCGTAGGAAGCATGTGATTTTCACGCAATTCAGGCCCCCCGCATGGCCTTTCGCGCCGCGACGACACCGCCCCACCTCGCAACGCTCGTGATGCTGACCGGCACCTCGGTGCTCACGCTGAACATGTTCCTGCCCTCGCTCGCCCACATGGCCGAGGATTTCGCCGTGGACTACGGCGTGATGAGCCTCGCCATCGGCGGCTATCTCGCCATCTCGGCGGTGGTGCAGATCATCGTGGGCCCGCTGTCGGACCGCTACGGGCGGCGGCCGCTGGTGCTGGTCGGGATGTTCGTCTTCTTTCTCGCGTCGCTGCTCTGCGCTTTGACCACGGACGTCACGTGGTTCCTTGTCGGACGGATGCTGCAGGCGGCCTCGGCCACGGGCATGGCGCTCAGCCGGGCCGCGATCCGGGATCAGTACGACGAACGGGAATCGGCGTCGAAGCTGGCACTGATCTCCACCCTCATGGCGGTGGCGCCGATGATGGGGCCAATGCTGGGTGGCTTTCTCGACGCCGTCTTCGGCTGGCGCGCCAACTTCTTCGTCTATTCCGCGCTCGGCGCCATCCTTTTCGCGCTGTGCTGGCTGGACGCGGGCGAAACGCATCACAACCGCTCCGCGAGCTTCGGTGCGCAGTTCCGCGAATACCCGGCGCTGGTCGGGTCGCGCCGGTTCTGGGGTTACGCCTTCTGCGTCGCGCTGTCGGTCGCGACCTTCCACATCTTCGTCACCGCCGCGCCGCTGGTCGCGCCCGCCGTCTTCGGCATGGGCACGGCGGAGCTCGGGATGTGGATGGGCTCGATCACGCTGGGCTTCATGATCGGCGCGTGGATCTCGTCGCGCGTGTCGCGGCGGGCGGAGCTGACGACGATGATGATCGTGGGGCGGACCGTCGCCGTGACCGGGATCGGGCTGGGCGGGCTGCTGCTCTGGGCCGGCGTGGTGAACGAGGCGGTGTTCTTCGGGGCGATGATCCTCTCGGGGGTGGGCAATGGGCTGACCTCGCCGAATGCCACCGCCGGGGCCGTGTCGGTGCGCCCGAAACTGGCGGGCAGCGCGTCGGGCCTTTCCGCCGCGTTGATCGTCGCCATGGGCGCGGTGACGACCACGCTCACCGGCTGGCTGGTGACCGAGGAAAACGGCCTGCTGCTGATCCCCGGGCTGATGGTCGGCGCGAGCCTGCTGGGATTGGCCGCCGCGCTCTACGTGCGGCAGGTGAACCGGCAGGAGGCGGCCCTGGCCGCCGCCGCGCAGGCAGAGAACTGTTCGCGGGCGGCGGAATAGCGCGTCAGCATTCGTCCTCCATGAAATTCCAGCGCGTCGGGTCGGGGACCGAGGGGGCGCGGCTGGAATAGGGTATGTCGGCTTCGGTGATCATGGCGCGGGCCCCGCAATAGAGCCGCTGGCATTCCGCCACCGTCGCGGTCTCGAGGTGGAAGCCCGTCTCTTCCAGCGTCAGCACGAGGGTGCAGCCCTCCTGCCGCGACACCCAGGCCGCGCCTTCGCGCTGTGCCGTGAGAGTCCCGGTGCCGCAGGCGTGGCCGTTGGCGAGGAAGGTGGCATAGCTGAAGGTCGCCGTGTCGCCGGAGGGGGAAAAGCCGAAGCCGGTGGCACTGTCCGGGCAATAGGCACCGGCACGGCCGGTGGCATCGGCCGCGCTCATGGCGATGCCCGCACCGCCACCACCGGGCAGCGTGAGACCGGGCCCGCCGGGCGCGGGACGCGCGCCGCCCGGTGGGGTGATCCCGCCGCCCGGCGGAGTCGGCGCCGCGACAGGCGGCATGGCGCCGCCGCTGCCGGGCGGGGTCGGTGTGGCCACGGGGGGCATGGTGCCGCCGGGGGCGGTTCCACCCGTCAGTTCGGCGAGACGCTCCCGCATCCTTTGGGCGAGACAGGCGACATTCGCGCCGCAAAGGTTCCTCTCCTTGATCCAGGCGCGCTGCCGGTCGCGCACGCCGGGCCGGTCACGCGCGGCGCGATAGGCGTCGGCCAGCGCCACGTCGAGGCGGGCAAGTTCGTCGTTGTCGCAGATCGCGTATTCGGTGGGTGTCCCGGCGCGGGAACAGTCGAAGCTGGGCGTCGCGGCCGAGGCGGGGGCGGTGAGGAGGAGGAAGCCGATGAAGGAATGGCGCATATCTGTGAGCTCGGAAAAAGGGCTGGAGTATGCGCATAGCGTAGCAGGGTACGGGGGCGGGTAAAGCCCGCCGTGCCATATCTGGCAACGGGAGCTATGGTCGCTCCCGCCGCATCGATTGTGCGGTCGAGGCGGTCGTGCCGCCCCGCCTTACGTCAGGCCCTCAGCCCGTGCGCCGCTTGCCCTCGGACGCGCTGTCGGTTTTCAGCGCCTCTTCGGGCGGCAGGTAGTCATAGCCCAGATCCTCGGCCACCGCGCGATAGGTCACCTGTCCGGCGTGCACGTTCAGACCGGCCCGCAGGTGGGGATCGCGCGTCAGCGCAACACTCAACCCGTGGTTCGCCAGCGCCAGCGCGTGGGGCAGGGTGGCATTGTTCAGGGCGTAGGTCGAGGTGCGGGCAACCCCGCCGGGCATGTTGGCGACGCAGTAATGCACGATGCCCTCTTCGGTGAAGGTCGGGTTGTCGTGAGTGGTCGGGCGCGAGGTCTCGAAGCAGCCGCCCTGGTCGATCGCCACGTCCACCACGACCGACCCCGGCGCCATGCTGCGCAGCATCTCGCGGGTCACCAGCTTCGGCGCGGCGGCACCGGGGATCAGAACGGCGCCGATCACCAGATCGGCCTGCGCCACCGCCTCGGCCAGCACGGCGCCAGTGGAATAGAGCGTGCGGATGCGCCCGTGATAATGATGGTCGATCCGCTCCAGCACCTCGGCCGACCGGTCGAGCACCGTCACCTCGGCGCCCAGCCCGACGGCCATCTGCGCGGCGTTGAAGCCGACGACGCCGCCGCCGATCACCACCACGCGGCCCGGCGCCACGCCAGGCACGCCGCCCAGCAGAACGCCGCGCCCGCCGTGCACCTTCTCCAGCGCCGTCGCGCCCGCCTGCACCGCCATCCGGCCGGCGACCTGGCTCATCGGCTTGAGCAGGGGCAGCCCGCCGCCCGCGCCGGTCACCGTCTCGTAGGCGACGCAGCTCGCCCCGCTCTCCACCAGCTCGCGGGTCTGATCCGGATCGGCGGCGAGGTGGAGGTAGGTGTAGAGGATCTGGCCCGGGCGCAGCATTGCGCGCTCCCCCGCCTGCGGCTCCTTCACCTTCACGATCATCTCGGCTTCGGCAAACACCGTCCCGGCGTCGGGGGCGATGGTGGCCCCCGCGGCCTCATAGGCCGCGTCCGCCGCGCCGATGCCATCCCCGGCGCCGGTTTCGACCGTCACGGAATGGCCGTGACGGATCAGTTCGGACGCGCTTTCGGGGGTGAGGCCGACGCGATATTCGTGGGTCTTGATTTCCTTTGGGCAGCCGATACGCATGGTGTCCTCCCGGGTTCGCTCTGCGGGGCTGTGCGGGAGGATCGCACGGAAAGCCGGGGATGTGTGTGCATTACCGAGCGCCTGGCGCCATTCGTGCAGGATCGTATTGCGCGAACGGCCGCGGAAGGCGAAGAAATTTGCGCCGAACTTCGCCGCGGTGCGGTAAAGCTCCGAAATCATGGCCGGGTCCGGCGGACGGGACTGACACCGCGGCGGCTATTCGCTATGCCGGACCCGAACGGGCCGCAGGGGATCCACCGCCATGAAAATCGTCGCGACGCTTCTGATCCTTGCCCTTGTGCTCGCGCCGCTGCCGTATCTTGTGATCTGGACGCAGCAACCGCGCGGCGCCGCGTTGGCGGCAAGCGCGCTGGACTTCGACCGCATCCTCACCGGCGACGCGCTCCCCCTGGTTCCGCAGGAGGTGGTGGAGATGCGCGACGGCACACCGCTCCGCGTCCGCCACCTGGAGGCGGCAGAGGGCGCGCCGCTGCTCGTCCTGCTGCACGGGTCCGGCTGGCACGGCGGCGAATTCGCGCAGCTCGCGCAGGCGCTGAAGGGCCGGGCGCAGATCGTCATCCCGGACCTGCGCGGCCACGGCGCCAACCCGGAGCGGCGCGGCGATGTCGATTACATCGGCCAGCTGGAGGACGACGTGGCGGACCTCATCGCGCATTACGCCACCGAGGGGCAGGCGGTGGTGCTGGCCGGGCATTCCTCGGGCGGCGGGCTGGTCGTGCGCTTTGCCGGGGGCGCGCACGGCGACATGATCGACAGGGCGGTGCTGATCGCGCCCTTCCTGAAGTACAACGCCCCCACGACGCGGCCCAATTCCGGGGGCTGGGCGCATCCACTCACCCGCCGGATCATCGCCATCACGCTGCTGAACCGGCTGGGCATCACCTCGGCCAACGACGAGATCGTGATCGAATTCGCCTTCCCCGAGGCGGTGCTGAACGGCCCTGAGGGCGGCACGGCGACCACCGCCTACACCTACCGGATGAACACTTCCTTCGCGCCACGGTCTGACTACCTGTCCGACATCGCCGCCCTGCCGGAGTTCCTGCTGATCGCGGGCTCCGACGATCAGGCGTTCGTGGCGGAGGGCTACCAACCGCTGATGTCCGGGGTCACCGAAAAAGGCCGGTACGAGATCGTCGATGGCGCGGGCCACCTGGACATCGTCAACCACCCGGAGACGGCGGCGGCCATTGCGGAGGTGCTCGGTGCCTCACGCTGAGTTCGACGACGACCTCACCGCCTGCGCGGCACTGGTCGAAAAGGCCGACCCGCTGCGCTTCCGGTCGGCCATGGCGGCCCCGGTGGCGGCGCGGCACGTTCTGTTCCCGCTCTACGCTTTCAACGTGGAGGTCTCCCGTGCCCCCTGGGTGACCGGGGAGGCGATGATTGCCGAAATGCGGCTGCAATGGTGGCGCGACGCGCTGGAGGAGATCGCCGGCGGCGGGCCGGTGCGGCGGCACGAGGTGGTGACGCCTCTGGCCCGGGCGCTGACGCCGGAGGATGCGCGGGTCCTCGACGCGCTGGTCGCGGCGCGGCGGGCGGATATCGAGGCCGCGCCGTTTTCCGAGACGGAAGCGCTTACCCACTACCTCGACCGGACGGCGGCGGGGCTGCTCTGGGTTGCCGCGCGCCGTCTGGGGGCGCCGGAGGGTGCCGAGGGCCGGGTGCGCGACGCCGGTGTCGCGCAGGGGCTGGCCGGATGGTTCCGCGCGATCCCGAAGCTGGAAGCGGCGGGCAAACAGCCGCTGCCGGACGGGCGGCCGGAGGCCGTGCGCCAGCTGGCGCGGGACGGGCTGGCCCGGTTGCTGCGTGCGCGGGCGAACCGGGCGGACATTCCGGCGGCGGCGATGCTGCCGCTGGCGGGCACCGGCCATGTCCTGTCGCTTGCCGCGAAGGATCCCGGCGCCGTTGCGGCGGGGCGGCTGGACCCCTCGGCCTTCGCGGAGCGGGCCGAACTGGCGTGGCGGGCGATGTCCGGGCGCTGGTGAGGCGTGGTCCGGAGGGCGCTCAGGCCGCGACATCCTCGCGCGGGCGCAGCACCAGCCATATCAGCGCAGCGCCCGCCAGCGCGAGGAACGGTGCCATGGCGAGGTTCACCGCCGCCCAGCCTGCCTGCGGCGAGCCGCCCGAGCAGTTCATCAGCCCGCCCGACGCCAGAGAGGCGACTGTGACGCCGCCGAAGACAATCAGATCGTTCAGCCCCTGCACGCGGCCCCGCTCCTCGGGCCGGTGCGATCCGGCCAGCATCGCGGTTGCGCCGATGAAGCCGAAGTTCCAGCCGATGCCCAGCAGGACGAGCGCGACGAAGAAGTTGCCAAGCTCCACGCCCTGCAGCGCCACGGCCCCCGCGCCGCCGAGGATGGCGAGCCCGGTCGCCATGATCTTCTCGACCCCGAAGCGGTTGATCAGGTGCCCGGTGAAGAAGGAGGGCACGAACATCGCCAGCACGTGGCCCGACACCACGTCGGCCGCGTTCGACTTGTCGAAGCCACAGCCCACCACGGCCAGCGGGGTCGAGGTCATCACGAGATTCATCAGCGCATAGCTCACCATGCCGACGATCACGGCCACTGCAATGCGCGGCGTGGCCAGCAGTTCCAGCCGGCTGCGCCCCCGCGGCGCGTCATGCGCCGGCACCGGCGGGCGCGGGATGTCAAGCATCAGGAACAGCAGGGACCCCAGCACGTTCACCGCGATCACCGCGAGGTAGGTGCCGAGGAAGGGCACCACCATCGCGTCCGCCGTCACCTTCACCACCTGCGGCCCGATGATGGCCGAGGCGAGCCCCCCCGCCAGCACGTAGGAGATCGCCTTGGGGCGGAAGTCCTCGGACGCGGTGTCGGCGGCGGCGAAGCGGTAGAAGCCGTGCGCGGACATGTAGATGCCGGTCAGGAACGACCCGGCGAGGAAGATCGGGAAGGACGCGGTGTAAAGCCCCCAGGCCCCCACGATCCCGCCGAGCGTGCCGCCCGCCGCGCCCAGGAAGAACCCGGCCCGGCGCCCGAAACGCTGCATCACGGCGGACATCGGCGTGGCGGTGAGCATGGAGCCCAGCACGATGAGCGAGATCGGCAGCGTGGCGAAACAGGGATTGGAGGCGAGCGACTGGCCCGCCAGACCGCCGATGGTGAAGATCATCGGCATCTGCGCACCCAGCACCGCCTGCGCCATGACCAGAACCAGCACGTTCCTGCGGGCGCGCGAATCGTCGGTCATGGGAGGCTCCTTCCAGTCGTCCTCCTGCCGTATCGAACGCGTGTTTCGTTCGCAAGCGCACATCGCGGAAGTTGTTGTGCGCTCATGCGCGGGTCAGTCCGTGCGGTCGATCACATGTGCGAAGGACCCGGTCACGCGGCCCCGGCGCTGCCCCATCGGGGAGAGGGCGGCGCCCTCAGCGTCCCATGCGTCGTAGAGCGGCGGACCCTCGGCGCGCAGGGTGGTGGCATAGTGGAATTCGTGCGCTGCAAACGTGCCGCAAAAGGGGCCGCCATGCGCGCAGAGGCGGCGGTAGCCGAGGTGCAGGCGCCGGGTCTCGAACGAGGTCTCGAGTGGCAGAAGCCCCGCCATCCGGTGTCTCGTGCCGTCCGCGTCGGCCAGCGTCTCGCCCAGGACCATGTAGCCGCCGCATTCGCCATGCACCGGCGTTGTCTCCGCGCGCGCGCGCAGGGTCGGGAGGAACCGCGCGGACGCGGCGAGGCGACCGGCGTGCAACTCCGGGTAGCCGCCGGGCAGGAAGACGAGGTCGGCTTCTGGCACCGCGTCGTCGGCGAGGGGTGAGAAGGGCAGGATCTCCGCCCCCCGCGCGCGCCAGTCGGCCAGCATGTGCGGATAGGCAAAGGCGAAGGCCGCGTCCCGGGCCAGCGCGATCCGCTGCGCGGGCGGCGCGAGGCGGCGGTGCGGCCCTGCCGCCGGAAGGGGGCGGGCCAGCGCGGTGATCGCCAACGTGTCGCAGCCCTCCGCCAGCCGGTCGGCGGCCCGGTCGAGGAAGGCGTCGAGGTCGCCGCGCTCCTCCGCCTGCACCAGCCCGAGGTGGCGGGAGGGCAGGGCAAGGTCCGGGTCGCGGCGCAGCACGGCGAGGACCGGCAGGCCGGTGCCCTCCAGCGCCCGGCGCAGCATCGCCTCATGCCGGGGGGAGCCCACGTTGTTCAGGATCACGCCCGCTATGCAAACATCGGGGTCATGGTTTGCAAACCCGACACAAAGCGGCGCGACCGACTGCGCCATCCGCCCGGCATCGACCACCAGCACCACCGGCAGGGCGAGCAGCCGGGCGATATCCGCCACCGCGCCGCGGCCGTCCGGCGGTGCGCCGTCGAACAGTCCCATGGCACCCTCGATCAGCAGCATCCCGTCGCCCGCGGCAAGCGCGGCGATCCGGTCGGGCGACATCGCCCAGGCGTCGAGGTTCATGCAGGGGCGCCCGCAGGCGGCTTCGTGGAACCGGGGGTCGATGTAGTCGGGACCGGATTTCGCCCCCCGCACCGCAACCCCCTGCCGCGCCAGCAGCCGCAGAAGCGCAAGGGTAACGGTCGTCTTGCCTGCGCCCGAGGATGGCGCGGCGAGGATCAGGCCGGTCATGAGACCTCGGCGGGGAGTCCCCTCCGGAGCGGGTCGAGATCGCGCGGCGCCTCGCCCCGCGCCAGCGCCTGCCAGTCCAGCACCTGCCGCATCAGCACCGACCGCCCGACGCAGAGGATCGCGGGCGGTTCGAGTTCCCCCGCCGCGATGTCGGCGGCCATCCGGCCCAGCGTCGTCTCCAGTACCTTCTCGTCCGGCGTCGTGGCCGAGCAGACCACCGCGCAGGGCTCGTCCGCCGGACGGCCCGCGGCGAGAAGGGAGGCGGCGATCTGTTCCACGTGCTTCATGCCCATGTAGATCACCAGAACCTGGCTGCCCTTGGCAATCGAGTCCCAGTCCAGCGACTGCGGCGTCGCGCCGGACTGGTCGTGTCCCGTCACGAAGGTCACCGACTGGTTCACGTCGCGGTGCGTGACCGGGATTCCGGCATAGGCCAGCCCCCCGATGCCCGCGCTGATGCCGGGAATGATCCGCACGTGCACGCCGTGCTGGATCAGCGTCTGCGCCTCTTCGCCGCCGCGCCCGAAGACGAAGGGATCGCCCCCCTTCAGCCGCAGGACGCGCTTGCCGGCGCGGGCGAGATCCACCAGACGCAGGGAAATGTCGCGCTGCTTGGCCGACGGCTTGCCGCCCCGCTTGCCGGCATAAACATGTTCCGCCTGAGGCGCCCAGTCGAGGATCGACTGCTGCACAAGCGCGTCGTAGATCACCACGTCCGCCTGCTGCAGCCCGTTCAGCGCATGCAGCGTCAGCAGGCCCGGATCCCCGGGACCCGCACCGCACAGCCAGACCCAGCCGGGCTTCAGCTCCGGCCAGTCGCCGGGCAGGGAGGGCAGCGATTCGCTCATGGGGCACTATATGCGCATCGCCCGACGCGGGGGAAAGCCCGGCGCCGTCTGAAAGGAACGGGTGTCTGCACCCGGCGTGGCGCGCGGGTCACTTTCCGTGCAGGCGCCCCATGGCCGGAACGCTGTTCGGGCGGCCTTCCGGCGTTGATCACCAACGGCATTCTCCCGCCGGAGACGGCGAAACCTCTGGCCTGCCGGACGCGGGCGCTTATGCTCCGTCGCGATGAGCCGGACACCCGAAGGACCCCTGCGCCGTGGCTGGACCACCGGCGCCTGCGCCACCGCCGCCCTGCGCGCGGCGCTGATGGCGCTGTGGGGCGAGGGCCGGCCAGAGCGGGTGCGCATCACGCTGCCGCGGGGCGAACGGCCGGTCTTCGCGGTGGCGGAGTGGCGCGAGGGCCCCGGCTGGGCCGAGGCGGGCGTGGTGAAAGACGCGGGCGACGACCCGGACGTGACCCACGGCGCGCTGATCCGCGTGCGGGCGGAGGCGTCGGGCGGCGGCGTGATCTTCGCAGCGGGCGAGGGCGTAGGGATCGTGACGAAGCCCGGCCTGCCGGTCCCGGTCGGCGAGCCCGCGATCAACCCGGTCCCCCGGCGTATGATGCGCGATACGGTGGAGGATATGGCATCGCGGCTGGGCCGCGCGCCGGACGTTCTGATCACCGTCTCCGTCCCGGGCGGCGCGGCGCTGGCCGGGAAGACATGGAACCCACGGCTGGGCATCCGGGGCGGGATCTCGATCCTCGGGACCACGGGGATCGTGCGCCCCTTCTCCTGCGCGGCATGGATCGCGTCGATCCACCGGGGGGTGGACGTGGCGCGGGCGGACGGGCTGACCCACGTCGCGGGCTGCACCGGCGCGACCTCGGAAAAGGTGGTGCAGGGGCTGCACGACCTGCCGGATCACGCGATGCTGGACATGGGGGATTTCGCGGGCGGCATGCTGAAGTACATCGCCGCCCACCCGGTCGGCCGGGTCACGCTGGGCGGGGGGCTGGGCAAGCTGACAAAGTTCGCCCAGGGCGCGGGCGATCTGCACTCCGGGCGTAGCCAGGTGGATTTCGCGGCGCTGGCGGCGCGGTTCGGCGTGGCGGCGGTGGCCGGGGCCAACACGACGGCGCAGGCGTTGGATCTGATCGGCGGCGCCTATCCCGCGTGGGTGGCGGAGGCGGCGCTGGCGCAGATGCGCACACGGCTGGGGGCGGGGATCGGGGCGGACGTGGTGGTGATCGACCGCGCCGGCACGATCCTCGCGCGGGCATGATCCTGGTTCTGGCGGGAACGTCGGAGGCGCGGGAGGTCTGCGCCGCGATGGCGGCGGAGGGGATCGCCGGCCGCGCCTCGCTGGCCGGGGCGGTGCAGGCGCCCGCGGAGCTCGCGCTGCCGGTGCGGATCGGCGGTTTCGGCGGAGAGGCGGGGTTTCGCGACTGTGTGTCGGCAGAAGGCATCTCGGCCGTGGTCGACGCGACCCACCCGTTCGCCGCGCGGATCACCGCCCGCACCGCACGGGTCTGCGCGGATCTCGGCCTGCCGCATTGCATCCTGTCGCGCCCGCCGTGGCGCCCCGGGCCGAGGGACGACTGGACCGGCGTGGACGCGCCGGAGGACCTGCCGGCGGTGATCCCCCGCGGCGCCCGGGTGCTGCTGACCGTGGGGCGGACGGAAATCGACCGCTACCGCGGCCTTGCGGGGCGGGAGGTGCTGGTGCGCAGCATCGAACCGGCGGGCGATCTGCCGGAGGGCTGGCGAAGCGTGACCGCCCGCCCGCCCTTCGACGCGGCGGACGAGCGGGCGCTGCTGGCCCTCACCGGGACGGACTGGCTGGTGACGAAGAACGCGGGCGGCGCGGGGCGGGCCAAGCTCGACGCCGCGTGCGAGACGGGCGTTCGGGTGGCGATGATCGCGCGGCCCCCGCTGCCGGAGGGCGCGACGGTCCTGCCCGATGCGGCGGCGGCGATGGATTGGGTGCGGCGGCTGTGAGCGGACGGGTGATCGAAACGCTTCAGGACGTGGCGGAGGGGGCCGAATGGCTCGCCGCGCGCGATCCGGGCATGGCCCGCGCCTTCGCCCGCTGCGGGGTGCCGCCGCTGCGCCGCCGGGCGGACGGGTTCGATACGCTGCTGCAGGCGGTGGTGGGGCAGCAGGTCTCCACCGCCTCGGCAGCGGCGATCTGGGCGCGGATGGAGGCGGCGGGGCTGACCCTCTCCGAGGCCGTCGCGGCGGCGGACGAGAACGATCTGCGCGCCGTCGGCCTGTCGCGGCCCAAGGTGCGCTATGCGCGCGGCATCGCGGCGGCGGGGGTGGATTTCCCCGCGCTGCGCGACCTGCCGGATGCCGAGGTGCTGGCGCGGCTGGTGGCGCTGCCGGGGGTCGGACCGTGGACGGCGGAGATCTACGCGCTCACCGCGCTCGGGCGGCGGGATGTCTTTCCGCCGGGGGATCTGGCCTTGCAGGAGGCGGCGCGGATGCTCTACGGCTTGGAGGCTCGGCCCGACGCGGCCGGGCTGCGCGAGATGGCGCGGCGCTGGAGCCCGTGGCGGGCCGTGGCGGCGCGGCTGCTGTGGGCATGGTATCGGGCCGAAAAGACACGGGAGGGGATCACATGACGCGGGTGCTGAACGCGGGGCGGAAGGAACCGCAATCGGGAGTGACACGGTCGGTCGTGGTCTTCCTGCACGGCTATGGCGCGAACGGCGCGGACCTGCTGGGAATCGCGGATGTGCTGGGCGAACACATGCCCGACACGCTGTTCGTGGCGCCCGACGCGCCGGAGCAGGTGCCGGGCGCACCCTTCGGGTTCCAGTGGTTCCCGATCCCGTGGATGGACGGATCCTCGGAGGAGGAGGCCGAGCGCGGCATGATGGCGGCGGTCGAGGACGTGAACGCCTTTCTCGACGCGCTGATGGTGGACGAGGACGTGCTGCCGGAACAGGTTGTGCTGTTCGGCTTCAGCCAGGGCACGATGATGTCGCTGCACATCGCGCCCCGGCGCGAGGACCCGGTGGCGGGCGTGGTGGCCTTTTCGGGCCGGATGCTGAAGCCGGACCTGCTGGAGGACGAGGTGGTGAGCCGGATGCCGGTGCTGCTGGTGCACGGCGACGCGGACGATGTGGTCCCGCCGCAATCGCTGCCGGCGGCGGCGGAGGCCTTGCAGAAGGCGGGCTTCAAGGAGATCTATGCCCATGTGATGAAGGGCACCGGCCACGGCATCGCGCCGGACGGGCTGTCGGTCGCGCTGGCCTTCATGCGCGACAAGCTGAGCCTCTGAGTCATTTTGCGCCGGGCTGCGCCCGTCGCGACGCAGGGGGGCTCTGCCCCCCTCTTGCGCCTGCGGCGCAATTCACCCCCCGGAGTATTTTCAACCACAGGAAGCCGGGGACAGGCATCTGAAATACGGCGTGCCAGGCTTTTTGCCGGGCAGGCGGCGTGGCAGGGTCGCGCGAAGCAGCGGGAGGAGAGCGCAATGATCATCGTGACGGGCACCATGGAAGTGGGCGAGGCGCATGTGGAGGCGGCGAAGGAGGCCTTTCGGCTGGCCGAGGCCGCGACCGCCAGCGAACGGGGCTGCAT
>Ga0310345_10000487_pt1 | contig 58725 bp, 56 predicted proteins | sample HC15DNA20500_MG_FD_204667 | JGI IMG/M metagenome (GOLD analysis project Ga0310345, IMG submission 204667) | Marine microbial communities from station ALOHA, North Pacific Subtropical Gyre - HC15-DNA-20-500_MG | ecosystem: Environmental > Aquatic > Marine > Oceanic | place: Pacific Ocean: North...
CGCGCTGACGGCGTTCGGCAAAACGTTCGCGTAACGCGCGCAATGGAACTGTCGACCGCAATCCTGGCATGGACGTCGCTCGCGATCGTCGTGGCGGTGTTACCCGGGCCCGACGTGCTCCTTGTCCTAGGGCACTCGGCGCGGGGGGGACAACGCGCCGGCCTGCTGGCAGTCGCTGGCACGACCACCGGCGGCCTTTGGTACATGCTTCTTTGCGGGTTCGGCTTCCTCAGTGTGCTGACCGCGTCGCCGACTTTATATGCCATCGTTAAAACCGGCGGCGCGCTTTATCTCGCCTATCTTGGCTTCAACCTGATCCGGGGAGCCATTGTGCCTCCCGTTAAATCGGATACGCGGCGAGAACTGTCGACGCCCTTCCGCCAAGGCCTGCTGACCAACTTGCTCAATCCCAAGATCGCGCTCTTTTACCTGGCCGCGCTCCCGCAGTTTGTGGGACATGGGCCCGCCGCGCCTTATATCGGGATGGGTTTGATCGCGATACATTATGCGGTCGGCGGCGTTTGGCTCTCGTCGCTTGCGCTCGGCATGGGCCGCGCCAGCGGGCTGGTTAAAGCGACGCCCGCTTGGCGCTGGGCCGAGGGGCTGCTCGGCGCCGCATTCATGGGGCTGGCTGGAAAACTCGCTTTGGAGCGAAATTGAAATGGCATCGCTGAAAGCCCTTAAAATCCGCATCGGCTCGGTGAAGTCGACGCAGAAGATCACCAAGGCGATGAAGACCGTCGCCGCCGCCAAGCTGCGCCGCGCGCAGGACGCGGCCGTCGCCGCGCGCCCCTATGCGCAGCGGCTGGAGGCGGTGATGGCAAGCCTTGCCAGCAAGGTGACGGTCAGCGCCTCCTCGCCCAAGCTGCTGAGCGGCACCGGGCGCGATCAGGTGCATCTGCTCGTCGTCGCGACTTCCGAGCGCGGGCTGGCCGGTGGGTTCAACACCAATATCGTCCGCCTCGCCCGCCGCACCGCCGAAGAGCTTATCGCGCAAGGGAAAACGGTGCGCTTCTACCTGGTCGGCCGCAAGGCGCGGGTGCTGAACCGCTTCTACCCCGGCATGATCCACTTCGATCGCGACATGAGCGCGCTGCGCGCCCCCGCCTTCGGCGAGGCGCAGGCGCTGGCGCAGGATCTGATCGCCCGCTTCGAGGCGGGTGAGTTCGATGTCGCGCACCTATTCTATTCCACCTTCCAGTCGGCTTTGGTGCAGGAGCCCTCGCTTCAGCAGATCATCCCGGTGCCGCTCACCGCGAGCGCCGCGCCGGCGAGCGACGCGGCGGTGGAATATGAGCCCGACGAGGAAGCGATCCTCGCCGAGCTGCTGCCGCGCAACATCGCGATCCAGCTCTACCGCGCGATGCTGGAGAACAACGCCGGCTTCTACGGCGCGCAGATGACCGCGATGGACAATGCGACGCGCAACGCCGGTGATATGATCAAGCGCCTGTCGATCCAGTATAACCGCGCCCGCCAGGCGGCGATCACCACCGAATTGGTGGAGATCATCTCGGGCGCCGAGGCACTCTAACCGAAGGGAGTTTCGCATGGCTTATGTGACCAAGGCGACGACCAAGGGCGGCCGCGATGGCCGCGCGGTGCTGGCGGAGGGCGGCTTCGGCCTCGCCATGGCGATCCCGAAGGATATCGGCGGCAGCGGCGAGGGCACCAACCCCGAACAGCTGTTCGCGCTCGGCTATTCCTCCTGCTTCGGCAGCGCGATCATGGCGGTCGCGCGCAAGCACGGCGTCGATGGCTCGAAAGCGGCGGTGACGGCCGAAGTGACGCTCGACAAGGACGAGGTGAGCTTCGCGCTGTCGGTCACGCTCAGCGTCCATCTGCCGGGCGTCGATGCCGAGACGGGCGAGAAGGTGCTGCATGAGGCGCACCAGATCTGCCCCTATTCGCGCGCGACGCGCGGCAACATCCCCGTCAAGCTCCAGCTGGTCTGAGCGCGGGAACGAACGACCATCGAATGAACGCCGCCGCCACTATGCGCCTGTCCGTCCAGCGCGCTTCCGATCGCTTCGGAGGCGTTTCGCCGCGCGCGGGCGCGGCATTGCTGGGCGCGGCGCTGATCGCGGGCTGTTCGCCCCAGGCGGGCGGCGATCCGACGCTGAACGAGGAAATGGCCGCGATCGCCGAGCATCGCGCGCCGGTCGCGGCGAAAGTGTTCGCCGATCGCTGGCAGCAGATGTTCGGCAATCCGCAGGCGGTGATCGCGGCGGCGAACGATCTCGGTTTCCTGGTCGATGCTTATGCCAAGGCCGGCGATGCATATCGCGCGGACGGCGCCGCGCAGGTGGCGCCGCGCCCGGGCGCGGCGATGACGATCGCATCGGACTTCGCCGCCGTCGGGCGTGACGCGAAGCGGATCGACAGCATCGTCTTCGTCTTCGATATCACCCGCCAGGGCAAGGTGGACGAGCGCGCCGAGCGCGAGCTGCTGAAGATCCCGCGCCGCTTCCTGCGCGGGTTCCTCCAGCGCTTCCAGCTCGGCCCCGATGACCGGTTGATCGCCGGCGTCGTCGCGCCCAAATCGGTCGCGTTCGACGATCACGGTACCAAGATCGCGGTGAGCGAAACCGCGATCCCCGGTGGCAGCGGCGCGGGCAGCCACCATATCGTCGTCACCTTCACCCGCGCGGGCGCCAAACCCGCCCCCGCGCCCACCCCCGATCTCGACTCCGCCGACGCGCTCGCCGACAATGCGGCGCAAGGCCAGACTTCAAGTGCAAGGAAATGACCATGGCAACCGCTGCTGACAACATTCTGAGCGAAGGGCGCCCGACCGCGGGCACCAACAATGTCGGGCGCATCGCGCAGGTGATCGGCGCGGTCGTCGACGTGACTTTCGAGGACCAGCTCCCCGCGATCCTCTCGGCGCTGGAGACCGACAATAACGGCAACCGCCTGGTGCTCGAAGTGGCGCAGCACCTCGGCGAGAACACCGTGCGCACGATCGCGATGGACTCGACCGAAGGCCTGACGCGCGGCCAGACGGTGACCGACACCGGCAACCAGATCCAGGTGCCGGTCGGCCCCAAGACGCTGGGGCGCATCCTGAACGTCGTCGGCGAGCCGATCGACGAGCGCGGCCCGGTCGAAACCGATCTCAAGCGCCCGATCCACGCCAAGGCGCCGGAGTTCGTCGATCAGTCGACCGAAGCGGCGATCCTGGTGACGGGCATCAAGGTGATCGATCTGCTCGCGCCTTATGCGAAGGGCGGCAAGATCGGCCTGTTCGGCGGCGCCGGCGTCGGCAAGACCGTGCTGATCCAGGAACTGATCAACAACATCGCCAAGGGCCATGGCGGCACCAGCGTGTTCGCGGGCGTCGGCGAGCGGACGCGCGAGGGCAATGACCTGTACCACGAATTCCTCGACGCGGGCGTGATCGCCAAGGACGAGGCGGGCAACGCCATCTCGGACGGTTCGAAAGTGGCGCTGGTCTATGGCCAGATGAACGAGCCGCCGGGCGCGCGCGCGCGCGTCGCGCTCTCGGGGCTGACGATCGCCGAATATTTCCGCGACGTCGAAGGCCAGGACGTGCTGTTCTTCGTCGACAACATCTTCCGCTTCACGCAAGCCGGTTCGGAAGTGTCGGCGCTGCTCGGCCGTATTCCCTCGGCCGTGGGCTATCAGCCGACGCTCTCGACCGACATGGGCGCGCTGCAGGAGCGCATCACGTCCACCAACAAAGGCTCGATCACGTCGGTGCAGGCGATCTACGTCCCCGCCGACGACTTGACCGACCCGGCGCCGGCCACCTCGTTCGCCCACTTGGACGCGACGACCGTGCTGAGCCGCGCGATCTCCGAACTCGGCATCTATCCGGCGGTGGACCCGCTCGATTCGACCAGCCGCGTGCTCGAGCCGCGCGTCGTGGGCCAGGAACATTATGAAACGGCGCGCGCGGTGCAATCGACGCTGCAGCGCTACAAGTCGCTGCAGGACATCATCGCGATCCTGGGCATGGACGAGCTTTCGGAAGAAGATAAGCTCACCGTCGCCCGCGCGCGCAAGATCCAGCGCTTCCTGTCGCAGCCGTTCCACGTCGCGGAAGTCTTCACCGGCATCCCCGGCAAGTTCGTCCAGCTGGAAGACACCATCCGCAGCTTCAAGGCCGTGGTCAACGGCGATTATGATCACCTGCCCGAAGCCGCCTTCTACATGGTCGGCGGCATCGACGACGCCGTCGCCAAGGCCGAGAAGCTGGCGGCGGAGGCGTAAGCTGCCTTAGGCCCTCTTCCCCTTGGGGAGAGGGAGAACACCCCCTCTCCCCGACCCTCTCCCCCGAAAGGGGAGAGGGAGAAGGACCAGAAAATGCTCCACTTCGAACTCGTCACGCCTGAAAAGCTCGTCCGCAGCGAGGACGTGTATATGGTCGTCGTTCCCGGCAGCGAGGGCGATTTCGGCGTGCTCGAAGGCCATGCGCCGCTGATGTCGACCATCCGCGACGGCGCGCTGCACATCTACAAGAGCGACAAGGCCGAGCCCGAAATGCTCGCCATCGCCGGCGGCTTCGCCGAAGTGAACGCGCGCGGGCTCACCGTGCTCGCCGAACGGGTCGGCTGAGCGGTCACGCCCCCAATAACAGCCGTCCGCGTGGGCCGAGCAGCGCGCGGCCCAGCGCCAGCACGGCGAGCGAGACGGTCAGCGTCGCCACCCACAGCATCAGGCTGAGCGACCAGGGATCGCGATAAACGGCCACCAGGCCGAACGCCCGCTTCAGCCACAGCAATACCGGCTGGTGCACGAAGAACAGGCCGAAGCTTCGCTCGGCGAGCGGCGTCAGCGGCGTGACCGGCCGATCCAGGAAGCGCGACAACAGCCCGATCAGCAGCGCGATCAGGATCATCTTCCGCACCACGATCAGATCGCGCGCGCCGAACATCGGCTCGGGCGCGCCGAACTCGGTGGGCACGCCGATGCGATATTGCGCCGCCATGCCAAGCGCGAGCAGCAGGCCCAAGCCCGCGAGCACCCAGCCGCGCCGCACCGTGGCGCCCAGCGCCGCCTCATGCCGGGCCCAGAAGATGCCGAAGGCATAGAAAAGCGCGAAATGCGGCACGTTCTGCAGCAGGATATAGGGGTGTCGCGGAACCGTCATGCTGACCGCCAGCAACACCCCGAGCACCGCGAGCTGCGCGCGACGCGGCAGCGTGGCGAAGCGCGCGAAGGCGGGCGTGAACAGCAGCAGCGCCAGGATGAACGGCACGAACCACATTGCCGGCCCGGCGGTGCCCGTGATCAGCCAGAGATTGATCGCGGCGAGGGGCGATTGGCCCGCCGTCGGCGCGATGGTGCGGATCCCCGGCTCCAGCCCGCTCGCGATCAGCACCAGCGAGATGAACAGATAGGGCGGCAGCAGGGCGGCGGCGCGCTGCTGGAGCAACTGCCCGGTCGAAAGCCGCTGCCGATAGACACGCTCATAGAAGAAGCCGGCGATGAATACGAAGATCGCAGTCGCGCCGCCGATCAGGCTCACCAGCGGCTGATGTTCGTTGAACAGCGTGCCGCTCATCAGATTGGCGGGCGGGAAGCAGTGGGTCGCCACGACCATCATGATGGCGATGGCGCGCAGGTTGTCGAAATAGGCGATACGGCCGCGGCAAGCCGTGCCTTGGATGCGCGCCGGGGCGATGTTCGAAAGCAGATAACCGCGTGCGACGAGCACCACTTCCCCCCGGCACCATGGATCGTTCGAATATCATAATTCTTGCCCGGCAAGAGTTTAACGTAGGTTAAGTCTCCGCCCTCGCGCGGCATGGGCTGGTTAGCGAAATATCAAAGCTTGGCGGGTAGCGCTTGGCGCCAAGGAGACGGTTGACGATGAGTGCATTTGGTCGGCGCAACAACCCGAGCGGCGCATCGGCGCCTCGGCCCGCCTTTGGCGTCGCCCGACCGATGCAAGGAACGCCGGCACGGGCGAGCGACCTCGACAGTCCGCAATTCCCGCCCGCGTCCGCGCTGCCGCCCGAAGGCGATCCGCTCGCCGCGACCATCCCCGGCAGCACGATGGACGCGATGCAGCGCCTCGCCGAGCGCCAGGCATCGTCGGGCGATGCCGGCCAATCGAAGATGGAAGGCTTCGAAGCCTCGATCCACAAGATCAAGGAACAGGTGCTGCCGCGCCTGCTCGAACGCGTCGATCCCGAAGCCGCCGCGACGCTGGACAAGGACGAGCTGGCCGAGGAATTCCGCCCGATCATCGGCGAAGTGCTGGTCGAGCTGAAGCTGACGCTCAACCGGCGCGAGCAGTTCGCGCTGGAAAAGGTGCTGGTCGACGAGCTGCTCGGCCTTGGCCCGCTCGAGGAACTGCTGAGCGATCCCAACATCTCCGACATCATGGTCAACGGCCCCGAGCAGACCTATGTCGAGCGCAAGGGCAAGCTGGAGATCGCGAACATCCAGTTCCGCGACGAGGAGCATCTGTTCCAGATCGCGCAGCGCATCTGCAACTCGGTCGGCCGCCGCGTCGACCAGACCACGCCGCTCGCCGACGCCCGCCTGAAGGACGGCAGCCGCGTCAACGTGATCGTGCCGCCGCTGTCGTTGCGCGGCACCGCCATCTCGATCCGTAAATTCTCCGCCAAGCCGATCACGCTCGATATGATGGCGGGCTTCGGCTCGATGAGCGCCAAGATGGCGACCGCGCTGAAGATCGCGGGCGCGTGCCGGTTCAACGTCGTGATCTCGGGCGGTACCGGCTCGGGTAAGACGACGATGCTCAACGCGCTGTCGAAGATGATCGACCCCGGCGAGCGCGTGATCACCATCGAAGACGCGGCCGAACTCAGGCTGCAGCAGCCGCACTGGCTGCCGCTCGAAACCCGCCCGCCGAACCTGGAAGGGCAAGGCGAGATCACCATCCGCGATCTCGTCAAGAACGCGCTGCGTATGCGGCCCGACCGGATCATCTTGGGCGAAATTCGTGGCAGCGAGTGTTTCGATCTGCTCGCCGCGATGAACACCGGCCATGATGGCTCGATGGCGACGCTCCACTCCAACTCCCCGCGCGAATGCCTGGCGCGTATGGAGAACATGGTGATGATGTCGGACATCAAGGTGCCCAAGGAAGCGATCAGCCGGCAGATCGCCGATTCGGTCGATCTGATCGTGCAGGTGAAGCGCCTGCGCGACGGCAGCCGCCGCGTGACCAACATCACCGAGGTGATCGGGATGGAAGGCCCGGTGATCGTGACGCAGGAACTGTTCAAGTTCGAATATCTGGACGAGACGGCGGACGGCAAGATCGTCGGTGAATATCGCTCGATGGGGTTGCGGCCGTACACGCTCGATAAGGCGCGGCAGTTCGGGTTCGACCAGGCGTATCTCGAGGCGTGTTTGTAGAATTCTGCGGGGTTGACGGCCAGTTGAAAGCTCCTCCCACGGGGGAGCATCTAGGATACTGGATGGTTGCCCCGGATCACGCCATCACATTGCGCCCGCGTGCCACGGTCGCGCTGTGGCCGATGCTCGCCTTGGTGCCGCGTTCGCGCACGCTGTCCACGAACACCCAGTCGTTCCGTGCCGCCTCGGGCGTCAAGGTGAGCACCATATAGCCGCGCCGGCTGGTGTCGCACCATTTGAGCTCGGGATTGGCGCGGACGATCGCCGCCGCGACCTTGGCGGGATCGGCCGCGACGCCGCTCTCCACCCCGGGCGAGGTGACGGCATGGCCGGCGAACTCCACCCCCGCCGGCTTGCCGCCCTGCGCCAGATCATAGGCCCAGCCATTATGGCTGTCGCCCGAAAGCACGATCAGGTTCGCGCCGGCCGCTTGCGCGTCGCTCAGGAAGCGGCGGCGCGCGGCGGGATAGCCGCCCCAATTGTCGAAATTGAACGGCAGGCCGACCGAGGAGGCGAGCAGCCCGGCGGTGAGATAGGCCTTGGCGCGCGGATTGGCGTCGGGCGCGATCCAGTCCTTGGCGTCGGGCGGCAGGCGCGTCTCGCCCAGGATCGTGCCGAAATTCACCACCTGCCAGCGCGTGCCGGCCTTGACCGACTGGCGCAAGGCGCGGGCGAGCCATGCCTCCTGCGTGCTGCCCATCATCGTCGCCGCCGGGTCCTGCCAGGCGGTGTCGCGGAACTTGATCAGCGCCGCGCGCGGATCGAGCCCGCCGAGCAGCGCGCGCAGCTCGGGCTGCTTGGTGCGCGCGAGCAGCCGCGTCTCGGTGCGGTAGAGCGTCGCGAGGCCGCCGATCTGGTAGCTCGTCCAGGGCTCGTCCGATACGGGCATCCACTCGCGATAGGCCTGGATCGCGGCCGCGCGGCGCGCGTTCCAATCGCCTTCGTTCGGCTGATGGTTCTCGGCGCCGCCTTCCCAGCTGTCATTGGCGGACTCGTGATCGTCCCACTGCACGATCCACGGCACGCTCGCATGGAGCCGCTGCAGGTCTGGATCGGCGCGGTAGCTCGCATAGCGCAGGCGATAATCGGCGAGCGCGAGGAGTTCGCCGCGCGGCTCGGGCAGGCGCAGCGAATCCGCGATCGAGGGGTAAACCCCAGCGGCATATTCGTAGAAATAATCGCCGAGATGGAGGACGAGATCGAGATCGCCTCGCTCCGCGGCATGGGCATAGGCGTTGAAATAGCCGACCGCGAGGTTGGAGCAGCTGAACACCCCCGCCTTGAACTGCCGCACCGCGCCATCCGGTAGCGTCTTGGTGCGGCCCACCGGCGAGAAGCTGCCATCGGGGGCCACGAAGCGGTAGTGATAGACGGTGCCCGCCTTGAGGCCCGCGACCGTGATCTTCGCGGTCCAATCGCGCCACGGCCCGGTGGTCTGGGCGCCCCCACCGACGACACGGGCGAAATCTGGGGTCTCGGCGAGTTCCACGCGCAGCGTCGCGCTATCCCCGCTCGCCGGTACATAGCGCGTCCACAGCAGCACCGAGTCCGGCGCGGGTTCGCCGCTCGTCACCGAATGAGTGAAGCCGCGCGCGCCCGCCACATTGGGCGTCTGGGCGAAACCGGGCAGCGCGAAGGCGCCGATCCCGAACGTACCGGTGAGCAGGAAGGATCGGCGATCGACGCGCATGGACTGTCCCCCGAATAGAGCCGCGTGACGCGGGCTCTGCCCCCGCTATATGGCCGCTTCGTGACAGCCTATCGCCTACCCCTGTGGACTCTGGTCGCGCTGCTGCTGGCGCTCCTCGCGCTCGCCCGGCCGATCGATCATGACGAGAGCCAATATGTCGCCGCCACGCTGCTCGCGGCGCGCGGCCTGCCCTATCGCGATTTCGCTTATCTGCAGACGCCGCTGCAGCCGCTGCTGTTCGCGCCGGTCGCGGCGATCGTGGGCGGTCAGGCGTGGATCGCGCTGCGCCTCGCCAATGCCGCGCTCGGGCTGGTGACGCTGCTGTTGGTGGAGCGCGCGGCGCGGCGAGCGGGGGCAAGCGAAACGGCGGCCTTCGCGGCGGCGCTGCTGATGGGCGCGTGCGACAGCTTCCTGTTCGGCGCCGCGACCGCGCGCAACGACATGCTGCCCGCCACGCTGCTGGCGGCGGCGCTCGCGCTGCGCCCCGAAAGCGGCCGCCGCGAAGCGCTGCTCACCGGGCTGGTGCTGAGCGCGGCGGCGGCGGCGAAGCTTTCCTACGCGCTGCCCGCCTTGGCGGTTGGCGGCGATGCGCTGCTGCGCCGCGAGCGGCGAGCGTGGTGGATCGCGGCGGGGGCGGTGCCGATGGGGCTGCTCGTCGCGGGGCTGGCGATGGCGGCGCCCGCCGCCTTCTGGTTCGAAGTGATCACCTTCCCCATTCAGGGGCCCGGCGAATGGTATGCCCGGACCAATCCCGCCAAGCTGAGCCAGGCCGCCAAGGCGCTCGACTGGTTAAAATTCCTGGCGCTAGGCCCTGGGCCGATCGCGCTGATCGTCTTACGCCGGGTGCGGGCGCGGGAACCGTGGCTGCTGTTGATCGCCGGGATCGTCGCGAGCCTGCTCCCGGTGCCGACCTGGCGGCAATATCTGCTGCCGATGCTGCCGCCCCTGTTCGTCGGCCTGGCGCTCGCCTGGAGCGTCGCGCCGCCCGGCCGGGGCATGCGGATCGCGACGGCGATCCTCGTCGTCGCCGGCCTGTCGCTGTCGATCGAGGCGCTGCTCGGCGCGGCGCGCGCGGGGCTGCCGATGCTCGGCGCGGCGCGGGACGGCACGGCGATCGGCGCGGCGTATCGCGCCGCCGGGGGTCGGGGCCCGGTCGCGACGCTCAGCCCGCAATGGCTTCCGGCTGGCGGACTCGCGATCGATCCGCGCTTCGCCGCCGGTCCCTTCTATTTCCGCGGCCGGGGCCTGCTGACGCCGGCCGCGGAAAGGCGGATGGGGCTGGTATCGGTGGAAAGGCTCGCCCAGGCGCCGCTATCGGCGGTGCTGACCGGCGCCGAACCCGAAGCCGATGCCGCCCTGGCCGCCGCCGCCCGCGCGCGGGGGATGCGCGCGGTCGCGGTGCCGGGCACGCGCTTCACGCTGTGGCTCGGCCGTCATTAGGCCGCGAGCCGCGCCCGCCCCCGCTCGATCAGCGCCTGATAATAGGCCATCAGTTCGGCGGTATGCTCGCGATCGGTGCGCACCCGCCTGGCGGCGAGCACCGCCGCGCGGCGGAGCAGCACCGGATCGCGGGCGAACAACCTGGCGATCGCCTCGGCGGCGGCGCCCGCGTCCTTCGCGCGGTAAAGCGCCGAGGCGTGGGGATCGGCGACCTCGGCGCAGCCACCCTCGTCCGGCGCGATCAGCGGCAGACCGGCGGCCATCGCCTCGGAGGCGACCAGGCCGAACGGCTCGCCCTCCGAGCCATGGATCAGCGCGTCGCCGCTCGCCAGCACGCGGGCGAGCTTCAGCCGATCATAGATCGGCGCCTGGAGCACGATGTTCGGGTGCGGCGCGATCAGCCGCTCGATCCGGCGCCGCTCATAGCCGTCGCCGATCAGGATCAGCCCCACCGGCCGCGACTGCGCGGCCCGCGCGACCGCCTCGATAACCAGCGGCCAGCGCTTCTCCGGGTGATGGCGCCCCAAGCCGAGCAACAGATGCCCCTCCGGCGGCAGGCCCAGTTCGGCGAGCATCGCGCGCCGCAGCGTCTCGTCGCGCAGGTCGGGCGAGAAATGGCCCCGCTCGATCCCCAGCGGCATCGCCGCGTCGATCCGCACCCCGCGCCGCTTCAGCCGTTTCTCCAGCGCCGGGCCATTGGTCAGCACCGCGTCATAATATTTCAGGAAATCATTGATATAGCGGCTATACCAGGCGAAGCGCCGCTCGACCCAGGCAGGCGAGGCCAGGCCTTCGAACCAGCGTTCGACATAGGCCTTCAGATTATCGTTGTGCATGAAGAACACGCGCGGCGTGCGCGCGCGCCAGCGGCCCACGATCCAGGCCGGGCGCCAGGGCGAGCTCGCCTCGACCAGATCGGGGGCGAGCTGATCGAGCAGGCGGGTAACGCGCTCGGCCGACCAGAACAGCCCGTAATTGGCGTCGAACGGCATCGGCGGCGCCTTCACATAGATCACCTGACCTTGGGCGCGCCTATCCACCCAATCGCGCCGGCCCGGCGCGATCACGATCAGCTCATGGCCGAGTTCCGCCATCAGCTGCATCTTGCGATCGATATAAGTGCGCACCCCGCCGCCGGTGGGGGAATAGAATTCGTTGACGTCGACGATGCGCATCGCCGCCCGCGCGTTACAGCGGGCCGAAGCCCGAGAAGATGCTCTTCAGATATTGCGCCTTGATCGTCACGCTGGTGACGCCGCCGCCCACTTCCACCTCGGCGGCGGCGAATTTGGGCTTGGCGCGGCCGAGCCGGGTGTTGCCGGGGATGCCGGCGCCGTCCTGCCAGATGCTGAACTTGTTCTTGCCGTCGCGATCATGGGTGAAGAACAGCCCGTAACGGCCGGGGCGCGGCGCCTTGATGCACAGCACCACGTCACCGCTCGCGGGCGTGTCCGCCCAGATGCGGCGGAAGAACTTGCCTTCCTTTTCCAGATCGCGGTCGTCGCGCAGGAAATCGGTCTGGTTGCCGGGATAGAGTTCCAGCTTCAGCCGGCCCTTGCGGTCCTTCAAGCCGGTGATGCGAACCTCGATCGCGGGGCCTTCATGCGCCTCGCACGCGGCGGCGTCGCCACCGATCTGCGGGCGCGCGGCGAGGGCCGGCGGGGCGGCGAGGGCAAGCAGCATCGCGGCGAGCGATAAGCGGATCATCGGCGGCTCCTGAACAACCCGGCCAGGGGAAACGCGCCGAGCACCAGCACATGCACCACCAGGGTAAGCCCCGCGATGAGCGCCACCGGCATCGGCAAGCCCTGACCGAGCCCCAAAAGCCCGACGAAGTTGGCGAAAAGAAGGTCTTTGTTCGGCACGAAGGGCACTCGTCCGACGATCATCCGCACCGCCGACAGGGTGAGCCACGCGCCCAGCGGCACCTGCGGCAGCGCGAGCGCCCACACCAGCGCGAGCAGCACCGTGCCCGCCACCAGCCGCACGATATGCACCCAAAAGACATACCAGCGCTCGCGCACCGGCAGCGAGAAGATGCGTCGGCGGAACAGCCAGAACGGCACCGACACCGCGACGACGAACAGCGCCGACAGCCCCAGCCCCTCCAGCTGGGCCGTCCCCACTTTGGCGACGAACGGCACCGACATCGCGATCAGCACCAGCGTCACCGCGTTGCCCGAAAGGGCCGAAAGGATGCTGACATCCTTCACCGCCCCGAACGGCGCCGCCACGTTGCGGGCGCGTGCCTTCGCCCAGGCGTAGAAATAGGCCTCGCCCGAATAGCCGAACAGCACTTCGTTCGCGATGCGCTTCTTGATCAGCGCGCCGAGCCCCTCCAGCGGAATGCCCCACAGCCGGCGGAAGATCACATAATCGCCCAGCGGCAGCGACAGATAGAGCGCGATGAACGCCAGGTAGAACCAGGGGCTCGTCGGCACCGATTGGTAGAAGGCAGCCCAGCCCTGGCCGAACAGCTGATAGGCGACGCCCGCGACCATCGCCAGCGTCATCACCCCGCCCAGCCACTGCGCCCAGCGGCGCTGCCGGCTCGAGTCGGCGGGGGCCGCGGCGCCCTCAGCGTCGTTTTTTGGCTGCCCGGTCAATTCGTTAGCGGGTTGGAACAAGAAGCGGGCTCGCCAGTTGGGCATCGTCAGGCGCCGCGCATAGGGGGTCTTGCGGCCGGCGTCGATGGGGGAGCGTGTTCGTGGACCAGCGTAAAGGACAGCGATGCTGCGGCCCAACCCCCCGGGCGCACCATATCCTCACTTTCGCGCAGACGCTCGCCGGCGGCGGGGTGGAAAGCGCGATGCTGCGGCTGGCGGAGGGCTGGCTCGCCGCCGGGCGGCGGGTGACGATTCTGCTCGGCGACGGCGAGGGACCGCTCGCCGGCGACCTGCCCCAGGGCGCCGAGCTGATCGAAATCGGCGCGCACGGCCTGCCGGCGCTGCGCGTGCCCGAACGGCTGGTCCGCCGGATCGCGCCCGATCTGCTGTTCTGCCCGGGCAATCATTATACCAGCAGCTTGCTCTGGCTGCGCTGCCAGATGGGCCGCGCGCTGCCGCCGGTCGTCGGCAAGATTTCCAATGCTCTGGCCAGCCGCCCGCCCTTCGGCGCGGCGCGGCGCTTCTGGCTGGCGCGGCACCGCGGCTTCATCGATCATTTCGTCGCCCTGAGCCCGGCGATGCGCGCCGAGGCGATGGCCGCGCTCGGGGTGCCGCCGACGCGGGTGAGCGTGATCCCCAACCCGCCCGCCCTGCCGCGCACGCTGCGCCTGCCGCCGCGCCTGCCACGCGCGCCGCTGCTGGTCGGCGTCGGTCGGCTCGAGCCGCAGAAGCGCTGGGACCGGCTGATCGCCGCGATCCCCCGCCTCGCCGATCGGGCGGCGATCGCGCTGATCCTGGGCGAAGGCAGCCTGCGCCCGATGCTGGAGGCGCAGATCCGCGCGCTGGGCTTGAGCGAGCGCGTGCTGCTGCCCGGCTATTGCCCCGATCCCGCCGGCTATGTCCGCCAGGCGCGGGCGGCGGTGCTCACGTCCGATTTCGAAGGCGCGCCCAATGTGCTGCGCGAGGCGCTCGCGCTCGGCACGCCGGTCGTCGCGACCGATTCGAGCGTCGCGGTGCGCGAGATCGTCGATCGGCCGGCGCTGGGCACGGTGGTGCCGCGCGACGATGGCGACGCGCTGGTCGCCGCGCTCGACGATTGGCTCGCGCCGGATGCCCGCCGCCCCGATCCCGTCCCCCCGCCGGGGCTGGACGCGCCGGCGCGTTATCTGGAGCTGTTCGATCGGCTGGTGATCGAACGCCGGGTAATGGCCGCGTGACCCCCAATCCTCCCCGTTCACGGGGAGGTGGCGCGCGGTAGCGCGACGGAGGGGGTGCGCCACCGGCGGGCCGTCCGCTCAACAGCCGGTCCCCTCCGTCACGCCTTCGGCGTGCCACCTCCCCGTCAACGGGGAGGATGCCTCGGCTATCTCGATCTATCCCGCATAAGCATTGACCAGATCGAACAGATAGTCGCGGCTGGCGTAAAGCGCTTCCACCCGGATGCGCTCGTTCAGGCCGTGGGTGCCCGAGCCATCGGCCTCGACGAAAGTGCCCGGTACGCCATAGACCGGAATCCCAATCGCCTCGAAGAAGATGCCGTCGGTCGCGCCGGTCGACATGATCGGCACCATCGGCACGCCGGGGAAGTGCTTGGCGACCAGCGCCTGCGCCGGCCCCAGGATCTTGGGATCGAGCGGGGGCTGTACCGCCACCGGACGGATCGGCTGGTTCGCCGTTACCGTTACCTTGCCGCCCGAAAGCTCGCGCAGCTTGGCGAGCGTGCCGTCCACCGTCTCGCCGGGGAAGATGCGGCAATTGACCGTCGCCTGGGCGCGCTGGGGCAGCGCGTTGCCGGCATGGCCCGCGCTCACCATCGTCGCGACGCAAGTGGTGCGCAGCGTCGAGTGCAGCACCTTGTCCTGGCTGATCAGCGCGTCCGCCGCCTTGTCTTCCGGATTGGCGAGCAGCCGCTTGATCGCGTCGCCCACCGGCCCCGGCCGCCCGACCGACAGCGCGGTGAAGAAGGCGCGGGTGGTGGGCGTGAACTTCACCGGAAACTCATAGCCCTGGATCGCCTTCAGCGCGTCCGCCAACTGATAGATGGCGTTGTCCGGCACCGGCGCCGAGCTGTGCCCGCCGGGATTGGTGACGACCAAGGTGAAGTTCTGCGAGGCCTTCTCGCCGACCTGCATCGCCGCGACTTCGCGCTTGCCCTCCGCCGTGTAGCGCCCGCCGCCGCCTTCATTCAGCACGAACTCGGCATCGATCAGGTCGCGCTTGTTCTGCGCCAGCCACTGCGCGCCGTTCCACGCCTCGTTGGTCTCCTCGCCACAGGTGAGCGCGAGCTTGATCGTGCGCTTGGGCGGCGTACCCGCCTGTTTCAGCCTGATCATCGTATCGGCCCAGATCGAGGCCTGCGCCTTATCGTCCACCGTACCGCGCGCGTAATAGAAGCCGTTTTCCTCGATCAGCTTGAACGGATCGCGCGTCCAATCCTCGCGCTTGGCCTCCACCACATCGAGATGGGCGAGCAGCAGCATCGGCTTCTTGGTGGCGTCGCTGCCCGGCAGCACCGCGACCACGCCGCCCTCGCGCGGATGATCGGGCGCGCTGAAATACGTGATGTCCTTGTCGGCGAAGCCCGCCGCCTTCAGCCGCGCGCCGATCTGCGCGGCGGCCTGAGTGCAGCTGCCGCTCGACAGGGTCGTGTTGGTCTCGACCAGCTCCTTGTAGAGCGCGAAGAAGCGCTGCTGATCGGGCCGGCTCTGCGCCGCCGCGATCCCCGGCAACGCGAGCGCCGTCAGTGCCAAAGCTAGATGCCGCATGATGTCCTTCCCCCTTTGGTTGGGGCTAGGATGGAACCCCGGGGGCGGCTTGGCAAGCAGGTGCCTTTCGCACCGCTTGCCGCTAAAGCGGGGCGATGCTGCCGACGCTTCTCGTGATCGATGATTTCCTGGCCGATCCGCACGCGGTCCGCGCGGCCGCGCTTGGTCTGCGCTATGATCCGGCGCTCAAAGCGGGCAATTATCCGGGGCTGCTCTCGGACAAGCCGCTCGCGATCCAGGGCATGGACGAGGCGGTGTCGCAGCGGATCGGCGCGCGGGTGCGGCCAATGCCCGGCACCAGCCACGGCCATTGCCGCCTGACGCTCGCCGGCGACAAGGGGCGGTCGGGCGTGCATATCGACCCCTGTTTCTATTCGGGCATCCTCTATCTCAGCCTGCCCGAGCACGCCCGAGGCGGCACCGATTTCTTCCGCCACAAGCCCACCGGGCTGGAGCGCGTGCCCGCCACCGATCTCGCGCTCGCCGCGAGCGGCTTCACCGATCCCAACACCCTGATCGAGCAGGTCGTCAACCGCGACACCAACCATCCCGCGCGCTGGGAAAAGGTGATGAGCGTGCCGATGCGCTGGAACCGGCTGATCCTGTTCAGCCCCTGGGCGTTTCACGACGCGGCGCCCGGCTTCGGCAAGGCGCCGGAGGAGGGCCGGCTGGTGATGCTGCTGTTCTACGCGAGCGCCTGATGCGCGCCTTCGCCGCGCTGCTCGATGCGCTGATCTACACCCGGTCGCGCAACCAGAAGCTGGCGCTGATCGCCGATTATCTGCGCGAGACGCCCGATCCCGATCGCGGCTGGGCGCTCGCCGCGCTCACCGGCACGCTCGATCTGCCGGCGGTGAAGCCCGCGCTGATCCGCGCGCTGATCGAGGAACGAGTCGATCCGGTGCTGTTCCGGATGAGCCGCGATTATGTCGGCGACACCGCCGAGACCGTCGCCTTGCTCTGGCCCGCGCCGCCGCTGCCCGCCGATCCCGCGCCGCTGCGGCTGGGGGAGGCGGTGGAATCGCTCGCGCGCCTCTCCCGCTCGGACGCGCCGGCGGTGCTCGCGGCGATGCTCGATCGGCTGACGCCCGAGGAGCGCTTCGCCCTGCTCAAGATGGCGACGGGCGCCTTGCGCATCGGCGTGTCGGCGCGGCTCGCCAAGACCGGCTTCGCCCAGGCATTCGGGGTGAGCGTGGAGCAAGTGGAGGAGCTGTGGCACGGCCTCGCCCCGCCTTACACCGCGCTGTTCGCCTGGGGGCAGGGCGGCGCCGCGCCGGTGGCGGAGGACCTGCCGCTGTTCCGCGCCTTCATGCTCGCCCAGCCGCTCGAGGATTTGCGGGTGAGCCTGGACGACTTCGCCGCCGAGTGGAAATGGGACGGCATCCGGGTGCAACTGGTGCGCGCCGGCAATGGCGAGACGCGGCTCTATTCGCGCGCCGGCGATGACATCACCGGCAGCTTCCCCGAGGTCGCGAGCGCCTTCACCCGGGCGGGCGTGCTCGACGGCGAGCTGATGGTGAAGGGCGCGGCCCAGGGCATCGCGCTGGGGCAGGAAAGCGCGGCGAGCTTCAACGCGCTGCAACAGCGCCTGGGGCGCAAGAATGTGTCGGCGAAGATGCTCGCCGATTACCCGGCGTTCGTGCGGCTGTACGACATCTTGTTCGATGGCGCGCGTGACCTGCGCGCCGCGCCCTGGACCGAGCGCCGCGCGGCGCTGGAAACCTTCGCCATGGCGCTGCCGGGGGAACGCTTCGATGTCTCGGCGCTGATCGAGGCGGCGGACTTCACCGCGCTCGAGGGTCTGCGCGAGGGCGCGCGCGACGCGGCGATCGAAGGCGTGATGCTCAAGCGCCGCGATTCGCCTTATGTCGCGGGACGCCGCGCCGGGCTGTGGTATAAATGGAAGCGCGATCCCTACACCGCCGATTGCGTGATGATGTACGCCCAGCGGGGCAACGGGCGGCGATCGAGCTTTTATTCGGACTATACGTTCGGCTGCTGGACGGAAGAGGGCGACTTGCTGCCGGTGGGCAAGGCCTATTCGGGCATCACCGATGACGAGCTGAAAATGCTCGACAAGTTCGTCCGCGCGCACACCGTCGCGCGCTTCGGCCCGGTGCGCGAGGTGGAGAAGACATTGGTGCTGGAAATCGCCTTCGATTCGATCCACGCCTCCAGCCGGCATAAGTCGGGCGTGGCGATGCGTTTCCCCCGGATCGCGCGGATCAGGACCGACAAGCCGGCGGCGGAAGCGGATACGCTCGGGGCGCTGAAGCGGCTGGTGACTTGAGGGGGGCGTGGGCGCTTTGGCGTGGGACGTCCCGGTTCTGAAGCGGGCCGCTTGGCGGCGGAGGCTTTTCTGGTTCACGCGGAGACGCGGAGGTCCCGGTTTCGGGCGGTGGCGCTCGAGCTACAGGTTCGCGCAGAGGCGCAGAGGCGCAGAGAGGACGCTGAGGCGTGGTCCTCCCTTCCGCGCCGCAGGCGCTTTGAGGCCGAGTGAAAAGGGCGCTTCGCGCCGATCATCGCCTCAACATCCTCTGCGATCTCTGCGCCTCTGCGCGAACCCTGTAGCTGCAAGCACAGGCCCCCGAAGCCGAAACCTCCGCGTCTCCGCGTCTCCGCGTGAACCTAAACCCGCTTCGCCAGCACGACGAACTCCAGATCGTTGCGCGCCGGCAAGCCGACGCGCTCGTCGCCATAAGGAAACGGCCGGCGCTCGCCGGTCAGCGCGTAGCCGCGCCGCTCGTAATAAGCGATGAGTTCGGGGCGCTGGCGGATCACCGTCATCTCGATCGCCCGCCCGCCGAGGCGCCGCGCCTGATCCTCGGCAGCGGCGAGCAGCCGCTTCCCCAGCCCCGCCGCCTGCACATCGGGCGCGACCGAGAGCAGCCCCAGATAGAACAGCCCGTCGCCCTTGGCGGTCAGCTGCATGCAACCGCGCAGCCGCCCGTCCTGCTCGGCGAGGAGGATGGTTTGGGTAGCGTCGCCGATCAGTTCGGCGAGCATCGCCGGGTCGGTCCGCTGGCCGGCCAGCAGATCGGCCTCGTGCGTCCAGCCGCTCTTGGCGGAGTCGCCACGATACGCCGATTCGACGAGCGCATGCAGCGCCGGAACATCATCGGCGCCGGCGGTACGAAAATTTATGCGATCAGCGACAAGCGTCGGCCCGGACGTCTCGACCATGAAACGACCGGGCCTTTCGCTTACTGAGCGGGGGCGAGATTCACCGCCGCGTATTTGCCGCGACGATCGATCTCCAGCTCGAATTCGAGCCGGTCGCCCTCGTTGAGCGTGGGCATGCCCGCACGCTCGACCGCGGAGATGTGGACGAAGGCATCGGGCTGGCCGTCATCGCGCTGGATGAAGCCAAAGCCTTTCATCGCGTTGAAGAACTTCACCGTGCCGGTCGCCTTCTCGCCGGTCAGCTGGCGCTGCGGCGCGCCACCGCCACCGCCCGGGGCCGCGCGCGGCGGAGCCCGATCGGTCACCGGCAGCGGCTCGCCGTCGATCTTCAGTTCGGTCGCGGAGATGCGACCACCGCGATCGACCAGCGTGAAGCCAAGCGGCTGGCCTTCCGCCAGGCCCGCGAGCCCGGCCTGCTCGACCGCCGAGATATGAACGAACACATCCTCGCCGCCATCATCGCGAACGACGAAGCCGAAGCCCTTTTGCGCGTTGAAGAATTTGACGACGCCCGTGCCCTGGCCGACGACCTGGGGAGGCATCCGCCCGCCACCGCCGCCGCCGCCGCGGAAACCACCGCCGCCGCCGCCGCCGAAGCGATCGCCGCCGCCGAAGCCGCCACCACCGCCACCGCCGAATCGGTCACCGCCGCCGCCGAAGCGATCGCCACCGCCGAATCGGTCGCCGCCGCCGAAGCCGCCGCCGAAATCGTCACCACCCCAGCTGTCGCGCTTGTCTCTGCCGCGCCCGCCGCGATCACCGCGGCGTCCTTTATCGAAACTCATCCCTGTTCGTCTTCCCGGTTCGCCCTAAACACACGCAAGAACCGAGCGTCCGGACGACAAACGCAGGTCTTCCGACGCCCATATCGCCATGCGTCGCACTTAGCCATAGCCCAAAAGCTGTGCCGGAGCGACTAGATTCGTGGGTAAACAAGGTAGATGAACGTATTGACGGCCATGTTTACGCCATAAATCGCCGATTTCGTGGAAAATCGACACGCGAGCATGGGCACGGCCGCGCATCGAACGCGAATCAGGGCTTGCCGCCGCGAATCGCCCGCCCCACACCATTGAGCCCGCGTCCGCGAGCGGCTAGGCGGGCGGCATGGCTGTTCATTTCCACGAAGAAGACCTGCCCGCCGATCTGTTCGCGCCGGGCGCGAGCATCGCCGTCGATACCGAGACGATGGGCCTGATCACGCCGCGCGATCGGCTGTGCGTCGTCCAATTGTCCGATGGGCGTGGGGACGAGCATCTCGTCCGCTTCTCCCCCGGTAGCGATTACGCCGCGCCCCATCTGCGCGCGGTGCTCGCCGATCCCGCGCGGCTGAAGCTCTATCATTTCGCGCGCTTCGATCTGGCGGCGATTCGGCATTATCTTCAAGTCACCGCGGCGCCGGTTTACTGCACCAAGATCGCCTCGCGGCTGGTGCGCACCTATACCGATCGCCACGGGCTGAAGGAGCTGGTGCGCGAACTTCTGGGGCAGGATCTGTCCAAGGCGCAGCAAAGCTCCGATTGGGGCGGGCCCGAACTTTCCGACGCGCAGCGCGATTATGCCGCCTCCGACGTGCGCTATCTCCACGCGCTGAAAGCGGAGCTCGACGTGCGGCTGGCGCGCGAGGGGCGGACCGCGCTGGCCCAGGCCTGTTTCGATTTCCTACCCTGGCGGGCCGAGCTCGATCTGGCGGGCTGGCCCGAGATCGATCTGTTCGCGCATGTCTGATCTGGCGCGCCTCACCCGCTCCGCCCGCCGGCGCTGGGCGCGCCCCGGCAGCGGGCATGATCGGGTAGTGACGTTGTCGCGCACCGTGCTGCCGGTGCTGATCGGGGTGTTGTTCGCGTTCCTGGTGTTCATGCCGCTGCGGGGCGGCGGCGACGTGTCGTTCCTGCTCGATCGCACCAAGGTGCAGGTCGCGCGCGAGCGGCTGCGGCTGCAAACGGCGGTGTATCGCGGCGCCGATGCGCGCGGGCGCTCCTTCATGCTGAGCGCCGATCAGGCGGTACAGAAAAGCTCCGCCGAGCCGGTGGTGCAGTTGAGCGGGCTTTCCGGCGAGATCGCGCTACCCAAGGGCCCCGCCAAGCTCGCCGCGATGCGCGGGCGCTATGACATGCGCCGCGACGAAGTGGGGCTGACCGGCGACGTGCGGCTCGATACCGATCAGGGCTATGCCGTGCGCACGAGCGACGCGACGATCGAGCTGAAGGGCGAACATCTCCACAGCAACGCCCCCGTCACCGGCGCGCTGCCGCGCGGCGGATCGTTCAGCGCGCAGCGGATGAGCGCCGATCTGGTCAACGATAAGCTGTTGCTGGACGGCGATGCCCGCTTGCGGATCGTGCCCGGAAGGCGGAAATAGGCGCGCATGAAACGCCCCCTTCTCTGCGCCGCCGCGCTGCTGGCGGCCGGCCCCGCGCTCGGCCAGAGCACCCGGCATGACAGCAACGCCCCGATCGATTTCGCCGCCGATCATATCGAGGTGCAGGACAAGGCCAATCGCGCGATCCTGACCGGGGGCGTCAATGTCCGCCAGGCGGAGATGACGGTGCAGGCCGATCGGATGACGCTCGCTTATACCGGCCGCATCGTCGATGGCAGCCCGCAGGTGTCGCGGATCGACGCGGCGGGGGGCGTCGTCGTCACCCGTCCCGATCAGGTGGGGCGCAGCCAGTTCGCGGTGTATGATCTCAACCGCCGAGTGGTGACGATGGTCGGCAATGTGCGGCTGGTGCAGAACGGCAATACCAGCAACGGTGGCCGGCTGACGCTGAACTTGGATACCGGCCGGGCGGTGCTCGACGGATCGAGCGTGGGCGGCGGTTCGGGGGTGACAAGCACCAATGGCACCGGCCGCGTTACCGGGCGTTTCTCGGTGCCGAAGCGCGATGACAACGCACCGTCGGCGCCCGCGCCGCAGCAATAGGCTTACCCGGCGCGCGGATCGGCGCTAAGGATCGCTTTGAAAGCAAGAAGCTTGCCAGCGCGCGAGCGCCAAGGATGACGACCATGGATGATGTCTCCAGCTTCGCGACGCGCCAGGCGAGCAGCGATGCCGATGCCGGGCTCGCGGTCGTCTCGATCGCCAAGGCTTATGACAAGCGCCCGGTGCTGACCGACGTGTCGGTCTCGGTCGGGCATGGCGAGGTGGTCGGGCTGCTCGGGCCGAACGGCGCGGGCAAGACGACCTGCTTCTATTCGGCAATGGGGCTGGTGAAGCCCGATTCGGGCCGCATCATGCTCGATGGCGTCGATATCACCGGGCTCCCCATGTACCGCCGCGCGATCCTGGGGCTCGGTTATCTGCCGCAGGAGACCTCGATCTTCCGCGGGCTCTCGGTCGAGCGCAACATCCTAACGGTGCTCGAACTGGTCGAACCCGACGGCAATGCCCGCCGCGCCCGGCTCGATCAGCTGCTCGACGAGTTCGGCTTGACGCGGCTGCGCGACGCGCCGGCGATGGCGCTGTCGGGCGGCGAGCGGCGCCGCGCCGAGATCGCCCGCGCGCTCGCCGCCGATCCCTCGATCATCCTGCTCGACGAGCCCTTCGCCGGGATCGATCCGATCTCGATCGCCGACATTCGCGATCTCGTTTGCCAACTGAAGAAGCGTGGCATCGGTGTGCTGATCACCGATCACAATGTCCGCGAGACGCTGGAGATCGTCGACCGAGCGTACATCATCTATGACGGCCGCGTGCTGTTCAGCGGCGCGCCGGAGGATCTAGTGAACGACGCCAATGTCCGCCGGCTGTATCTGGGCGAGACCTTCTCGTTGTGAGATGGCGGCCGGGGGGAGCCTTGACGCGGTGCGCTCCTTAGCCGGGAGGCCCCAGCTTTCGCTGGGGCGACGCGGCGATTTTCAAGGTAATGATCGTCACCCCAGCGAAAGCTGGGGTCTCGCGCCGCTGAAGCCCGCCCCATGAGCCTCGCCCCACGCCTCGATCTGCGCCAGTCGCAATCGCTGGTGATGACGCCGCAGCTGCAGCAGGCGATCAAGCTGCTCGCGCTGTCGAACCTGGAACTCGAAACCTTCGTCGCCGAGGAGATGGAGCGTAACCCGCTGCTCGAAGCGGCGCCCGATCCCGACGGCCCCGCCGCGCCCGAACCCGCCGAGCCCGCCCCCGAGCGCGACGGCCCCGCCACCGCCGACGAGCTGCTGACGCAAGGCGAAGCGGCGGGCGAGGCGGCGCTCGACGTCGATCTTTCCGCCGAGACCTTCCACCATGATTCGCCGAGCGACGGCATGGGGCTCGACGGCGCGCTCGGCCTGAACGGCGCGAGCGCGGGCGGCGAGGCGCCCGATCTCGATCTGCTCGCCGATCATGGCGAGAGCCTGGCCGATCACCTGCTCGCCCAGGCGGGGATGGCGGTGGCGGGCGCGGAGATGTTCATCGCCGCGCACCTGATCGATCAGATCGACGAATGCGGCTATCTGACGGTGCCGCTGCTCGATATCGCCAATCGGCTCGGCGTCCCGCTCGCCCGGGTGGAGGCGGTGCTGGCGATCGTCCAGACCTTCGATCCCACCGGGGTCGGCGCGCGCAACCTCGCCGAGTGCCTCGCGCTCCAGGCCAAGGAGGCCGATCGCTACGATCCGTGCATGGCCAAGCTGATCGACAATCTCGATCTGCTCGCGCGCGGCGAACTCGGGCGGCTGAAGCGGCTGTGCAACGTCGATGACGAAGACATGGCGGACATGATCCGCGAACTGCGCGGCTATGATCCCAAACCGGGGTGCCGCTATGGCGGCGAGCCCGCCCAGCCGGTGGTGCCGGACATCTATGTCGCGCGGCGCGGGCGCGGCTGGGCGATCGAGATGAACGCGGCGACGCTCCCCAAGCTGCTGATCAACCGCGGCTATTATGCCGAAATCGCGAGCGGCGGCGACAAGAACGGCAAGGCCTGGCTGAGCGATATGCTCGCGAGCGCCAATTGGCTGGTGAAGGCGCTCGACCAGCGCCAGCGCACCATCCTGAAGGTCGCGACCGAGATCGTGAAGCAGCAGGAGGCGTTTTTCCTCCACGGCGTCGCGCATCTGAAGCCGATGACATTGCGCCAGGTGGCGGACGCGATCGAAATGCACGAATCGACCGTCAGCCGGGTGACGAGCAACAAATATCTCTCGTGCGAGCGCGGGCTCTATGAGCTGAAATATTTCTTCACCTCGGCGATCCAGGCGGCCGATGGCGGCGACGCGGTGTCGGCGGAGGCGGTGAAGGCGGCGATCAAGGCGCTGATCGCCGGCGAGGGCGCGCAGATCCTCTCGGACGACACATTGGTCGATCTGCTCAAGGACAAGGGCTTCGACATCGCCCGGCGGACGGTCGCCAAATATCGCGAGGCGCTCGGCATCGGCTCGAGCGTACAGCGCCGGCGGGCGAAGGCGCTGGGGGGTTAGTTCAGTGGAAACGGCGATTGTTGTGGTCGCCGGACAGCGCTGCCGAATTCGCCGCCTCGAACGCATCGGCCAACTGCTTGGCGAGATAGCCTTCGAGCAACTCTTTCATCGGCGTCAGGTCCGGTTCTGACTGATGCCGAGCATTGGCGTCGATCTGTTCCAACGCGCGATAATATGGTGCCTTGTTGGCGGCGATCAGTTCGGGAATCGTGACGCGGCCCTGCAACCGATACCCGGCCGCGGCGCATAGGACGAAGTAAGCGGCCGCCCGCGACGTTCGTCCGTTGCCGTCGTCGAACGGATGGATCCAGTTCAAGCGCCACATGACATAGGCACACAAGGTAATCGGCGATGCGATGCGCGTGCGTTCGTTGATCCAATCGCACATATCTTCCATCAGCGCGGGGACGAGATGCGCCTTGGGCGGCGTGTGACCGCTGCCGTGAATGCGGACGTCGCCAGGCCGCCAATTGCCGGCATAGGCCGACAAACCCTCAAGCGCGATGCGGTGCAATTCCTGAACCATCGATACGCGCAGCCGAAAAGGCCGACCGCCACGCACGACATCATCGATCAGATCGAGGACGCGGTCGAACTGAGCAAGGGCGTTCGCCGCCTCGCGCTCGGCACGCGCAGTCTCATCGGTAATCAGGATCGCCGAATCGGCGTCGCTATGCCGCTCCTCGCTCACCGATCGGAAGGTGAACGATCAGCCGCCGCGTCGATCATGCTCCGGGTTATCCGGTCATTCTCGATCTTGCTGTTGCCGTAAGCGAAGCTGCGGCGCTGCGCCTCTCGATCCGCCGCCGACATCTCCAGCTTGGCAGCCTTTTCCAGAATTTCCTTGATCGAGTTGGTCATGGCAGTGCTCCTTGGCGGGAAGAGTCCGCTAAGCGACCACGCGCGTCAAGCCGCAAAGCCCTCAATCATCCTCATCCTCATAGCCCGCCAGCGCCAGCGCGCGGGCCTTCATCTGGCGGGTGTGGCACCAGTGGACGAGCGCTTCCTCGCGGCCGTGCGTCACCCAGGTCTCTTGCGGGGCGAGTTCGGCGAGCGTGTCGGTCAGTTCGTCCCAATCGGCATGATCGGAAAGGATCAGCGGCAGCTCGACGCCGCGCTGCACCGCGCGTTGGCGCACGCGCATCCAGCCCGATGCCATCGCGGTGATCGGATCGGGCAGGCGGCGTGACCAGCGGTCCTGCAAAGCCGAGGGCGGCGCGACGACGATCCGCCCGGCAAGCTCGGCCTTGCTCGCGCTCGTCGCCGGACGGAGATCGCCGAGCGCTACGCCATGCGCCGCGTATAGGTCGCACAGCTTCTGCAGCGCACCGTGGAGATAGATCGGCTCGGCATGACCCGCCGCGCGCAGCTCGGCGATCAGCCGCTGCGCCTTGCCGAGCGCATAGGCGCCGACCAGCACGCAGCGTTCGGGGTTCGCGCGCAGCGCGCCGAGCAGCTTGTCGATCACGTCGCCCACCGGCGGATGGCGAAAGACGGGCAAGCCGAAGGTCGCCTCGGTGATGAAGACGTCGCAAGCGACCGGCTCGAAGCGCGCGCAGGTGGGGTCGGCGCGGCGCTTGTAGTCGCCCGAGACGACGACGCGCTCGCCGCGATGCTCGAGCAGGATCTGCGCCGAGCCGAGCACATGGCCGGCGGGGTGGAAGCTCGCGGTTATCCCACCGAGATCGATCCGCGCGCCATAAGGCTGCGCCTGCCCGCCCGGTTGCGGCCCATAGCGCGCCGCCATGATCGCGAGCGTTTCCGCCGTCGCGAGCACCGCCTGGTGCCCGCCGCGCGCGTGATCGGCATGGCCATGGGTGATGAGCGCGCGGGAGACGGGGAGCGAGGGGTCGATCCACGCATCGGCCAGCGGCAGATAGATGCCCTCCCGCCGCGCCTCCACCCAATCGCCGAGCCTTGCCATGGGTTCGATATGGGGTATCGCGCGCCATCGGCAAAGGGCGCCGACCTGCCTAGGCGCTTTCGCGCGGATCGAACAGCCAGCCGCCAAACCAGCCGCCCACGAGCGCGCCCGCCAGTTGCGCCACGATGAAGCCGGGCGCGTCAGCGGGCCTGATCCCGGCGAAGCTGTCGGTAAGCGATCGGGCCAGGGTGATCGCCGGGTTGGCGAAGCTGGTCGACGGGGTGAACCAATAAGCGGCGGCGATATAGAGCGCGACCGTCACCGGCATCCAGCCCGGGCGGTGCCGCGCGGTGCCGATGATCGTCAGCAGCAGGCCGAAGGTCGCGATCAGCTCGCCGGTCCATTGGCCGATCCCGCCGCGCGCCTTGGTGGACAGGTCGGGGATCGGCAGATCGAACATCAGATGGACCGCGACGATGCCCAACACCCCGGCCGCCAGCTGCACGAGCGTATAGAGCGGCAGGGCGCGCCAGGATAGCTCGCCGCGCAGCGCCGCGACCAGGCTGACCGCCGGGTTCAGCTGCGCCCCCGAGATCGGCCCCAGCATGGTGATCAGCACGAGCAGCATCGCCGCGGTCGCGAGCGTGTTCGCGAGCAGCGCGACGGCGACATTGCCCCCCGCCAGCCGTTCGGCCATCACCCCCGAGCCGACGACGGCGGCGAACAGGAAGAAGCCGCCGATCGCTTCGGCCGCCAAACGCCGTCCGAGCGGGACATTCAAGGCCGTGCCGGGACGATCTCGCCGTCCTCCTTCATGAAATCGGCCTGCAGCGGCACCGGTAGAATCTCCAGCACCCGTTCCGAGGGGCGGCAGAGCCGCACCCCGCGCTCGGTTTCCACCAGCGGGCGGTTGATCAGGATCGGATGCGCGAGCATCGCCTCGATCAGGTGCGCGTCGCTCAAGCCGGGGTCGGCGAGGCCGAGTTCGGCATAGGGCGTGCCCTTCTCGCGCAGCAGCGCGCGCGCGGTAAGGCCGGCGGCGGCGATCAATTGCACCAGCTTCGCCCGGCTCGGCGGATCGCGCAGATACTCGATCACGATCGGCTCGATCCCGGTCGCGCGGATCAGCGCGAGCGTATTGCGCGACGTGCCGCAAGCGGGGTTGTGCCAGATGGTAACCGCCATCAGCGCGCTTCGCCCGCACCGGCGGGAACGCAGCACGCCGAGGCCGGGGCGATGCTGCCGAGCGCCGGGCCGCCGCCATAAACGGTCGATTCCCCCGTGGTGAGGAACGCTTCCCACACCACGCCCTGCGGATCGCTGATCCAGCTCTTTTCCGAGCGGGCATAGCAGCAGGTGGTGCAGCCTTCCTCCAGCACCGGGCGATCGGCCGCCTTCAGCCGGTCATAGACTTCGGCGAGTTCGGCCTCGTCCTCCACCTGCAGCCCCAGATGCTCGACCCCGGTGAAACCGCGCCCGGCGGAAATCGCGAAGTTCACGCGCGGATTCTCCAGCATCCATTTGGCGTAATCGGGCTTGGTGACGCTCGGCTCGGTGCCGAACAGCGTGGCGTAGAAACGGATCGACTGGGCGAGGTCTTCCACCCCGACATGGACATGCAGGCGTTTCATTTCCGGTCTCCTTCGATCAAGCTTCGGCGCAGGCGAGCGCTGGATCAGGCGCGCAGATTTCGGGCGCGCCCTGGCAGCAATCCTCCATCAGGAAAGCGAGCAGCGCGCGCGTTCCCGCATAATCGGCGGCGTAGATCAGCGATCGCCCCGCGCGCGCCGAAGTGATGAGGCCGGCACGTTCGAGCAGGGCGAGATGATGCGACAGCGTCGAGGGCACCGCCCCCACCGCCGCGGCGAGCGCGCCGGCGGCCATGCCCCGGGGCCCGGCCCGCACCAACCGGCGAAAGACCGCCATGCGGGTATCCTGCGCCAGTGCGTTGAGCGCGGCGATGGCCGCAGGCTGATCCATCCATTACTCCCTTCGATTGATATCGAAATATTCGATTCCCATAGAAATGTCAACGACCGATAAAAGGCTCACTCAAGCGATGGCACTAGCCAAGTGTCCCGTGATCGTTACAGCTCCAACCGTCCAATTCATGGGAGAACACGATGCGGCACGGGATTCGGGGAGCGATCATGATCGCGTCGATCGCCATGGCGCCGGCCCAGGCGCAGCAAACCGCGCCGCCGCCCGCCGTGCGCGATCCCGACCTCGCCGAACGCGCTTATATCGCCGCGACCGCCTATCACGTCATCAAACGCTATTTCGCCCATGCCGAAGGGCTGCCGGCGGATTTCGATTTCGAGGCGCGCTACCGCGCCTATCTGGCGGAGGCGCTGGCGGCACCCGATCGGCGCGCCTTTTCGCTCGCGTCGATCCGCTTCTTCGCCGCGCTGCGCAACGGCCACACCGGCTTCTATGACACCCTATTGGGGCTGGCGGTCCCCCGCACGCCGTTCCGCGTCGCGGAGATCGAGGGCAAGTGGACGGTCACCGCCTCCCGCCTCGCCGCGCTCAATCCCGGCGATGTGATCGTGAAGGTCGATGGCAAGCCGGTGGCGGACTGGCTGGCGTCGATCCGCCCTTATGTCGCCGTGTCCAACCCCGCGCTGCAGGGGTTCTTCGCCTGGAGTTACCGCGCGGCGATGCCCCGGCAATTCGTGCTGACGACCGATGATGGCCGCGGCGTGCCGGTCGATCTGACGGCGACGCCCGATGTTCCGCTGCGCGGCCGCGTCACCCCGGCCGAAGTCACCGTCACCAAGCGTCCCGATGGCGTGCTGGTGATCCGCATCCCCAGCTTCGATGACCCCCGCTTCGAAAATGCGGCGGTCGCGGCGGTGAAGGCGGCGGGGACGCGCGCGCGATCCTGTTCGACGTGCGCGGCAATGGCGGCGGCTCTACCCCGTCGCAGCTTCTCGCCACGATCATGACGCGGCTCTATCGCGGAACATTCTACGTCACGCCGCTCACGGTCGCCGAGAGTGACGCGCACCAGGTATTCGCCGGTGGGGTGCCCGCGCTGCCCAATCAGATGATCCGGGTCGGCGCCGATCTCACCCAGCCCAAGCCCGACGCCTGGCCCGGCAAGATCGCGGTGCTGATGGACGCCGGCTGCGGCTCCGCGTGCGAGGATTTCGTGCTGCGCTTCCAAGACGGCAAACGCGGCCCGATTTTCGGCGAAACCTCCGGCGGGTCCACCGGCCAGCCTTATTTCATGGCCTTCCCCGAATTCGGCATGTCGTTCCGCGTGTCCACCAAGCGCGAATATTTCCCCGATGGCGCGCCGTTCGAAGGGGTGGGGATACGCCCCGACACGCCGATCGCGCCGACACGGGCGGAGCTGCGGGCGGGCGTCGATAGCCAGTTGGAGAAAGCGGTGCGGCTGACGCTGGCGCCTTAGGGCCGTTGGGCGCGCGGGCTCGTGCAAATGCCCGCGCCACGCCCCATAATGGGGCCGCCCATGCCGCCGCTCCCCGCCCCCCTCCCCAGCTGGTTCGCGCAGAAAGGCTGGGCGCCGCGCCGGCATCAGCTCGACATGCTCGCCGCCGCGCGCGCCGGGGCGCATGCGCTGCTCGTCGCCCCCACCGGCGCGGGGAAGACGCTCGCGGGGTTCCTCCCCAGCCTGGTCGAGCTGATCGAGGCGCCGACCGACACGCTCCACACGCTCTACGTCTCGCCGCTCAAGGCGCTGGCGGTGGATGTTCAGCGCAATCTCCTCACCCCCATCGCCGAGATGGGGCTCGATCTGCGGGTGGAGACGCGCACCGGCGACACCCCCGCCGATCGCAAGGCACGGCAACGCGTCCGCCCGCCGCAGATGCTGCTGACGACGCCGGAAAGCCTCAGCCTGCTGCTCAGCTACCCGGACAGTTTCACCCTGTTCGCGAACCTCAAGACGATCATCGTCGATGAAATCCACGGCTTCGCCCCCACCAAGCGCGGCGATCTGCTCGCGCTCGCGATGGCGCGGCTGCAGCGGATCGCGCCCGCGCTGCGCCGGATCGGGCTGAGCGCCACCGTCAGCGATCCGGACGCCTATCGCGCCTGGCTCGCGCCCTATGGCGAGATCGACCTCGTCCGCCAGGTGCAAGGTGACCCCGGCGCGCCGGCCGAGGTGCGCATCCTCTTGCCGCAAGGCCGCGTGCCCTGGTCGGGCCATTCGGGCCGCTATGCGGCGCCCCAAGTGATCGAGCAGATCAAGGCGCACAAGACGACGCTGATCTTCTGCAACACCCGCGGGCTCGCCGAGCTGATCTTCCAGGATCTGTGGAAGGAGAATGCCGATCAGCTGCCGATCGCGATCCATCACGGCTCGCTCTCGGTCGAGGCGCGGCGCAAGGTGGAAAGCGCGATGGCGGCGGGCAAATTGCGCGGCCTGGTCGCCACCTCCAGCCTCGATATGGGGATCGATTGGGGCGACGTGGACTGCGTGATCCAGATGGGCGCGCCCAAGGGATCGTCGCGGCTGCTCCAGCGGGTGGGGCGCGCCAATCACCGGCTCGACGAACCGAGCGAGGCGTTGCTCGTCCCCGGCAATCGCTTCGAATATCTGGAAGCGCAGGCGGCTTTGGACGCCATCGCCGAGGGCGCGCTGGACGGGGAGACGTTCCGCCCGGGCACGCTCGACGTGCTCGCCCAGCATGTGATGGCGTGCGCCTGCGCCGCGCCCTTCACCGAGGCGGAACTGCTCGACGAGCTGCGCATGGCGCTGCCCTATTCGGGGCTTTCGGCCGAGTTGTTCGCGCAGGTGCTCGGCTTCATCCGCGACGGCGGCTATTCGTTGAAGGCCTATGACCGGTTCAAGCGGCTCACCCTCGAGAACGGCCGCTGGCGGGTGAGCCATCCGCAATTCGTCAAGCAGCACCGGCTGAACGCGGGGATCATCGTCGAGGCGGTGATGCTCAACGTGCGCTTCAAGAATGGCCGCTCGCTCGGCAAGGTGGAGGAGAGCTTCGCCGCCACCATGTCCCCCGGCGACACTTTCTTCTTCTCCGGAATCAGCCTGGAGGTCGAGCGGATCGATACCGCCGATCTGGTGGTGCGCGCGAGCAGCCGCCCGGCGCGCATCCCGAGCTATGGCGGCGCGCGGATGCCGCTGACGACGCATCTCGCGGATCGGGTCCGCCGCTTCCTCGCGAGCCCCGGCGCGTGGCGGCGCTTCCCGGCGGACGTGACCGAATGGCTGGAGATGCAGGCGCGCCGCTCGCGCCTGCCCGCGCCCGGCCAGCTCCTGGTAGAAACCTTCCCGCATGGCGGGCGGCATCACATGGTCGCTTATTGTTTCGAGGGGTGGAACGCGCACCAGTCGCTCGGGATGCTCATCACCCGGCGGATGGAGACGCTGGGGCTGAAGCCCATCGGCTTCGTCGCCAATGATTATGCGCTCGCGGCGTACGGGCTGGAGCCGATCGAGGACGCCGCGCCGCTCTTCTCGCCGGATATTCTCGCGGACGAGTTCGTCGATTGGGTGGAAAGCTCGCACCTGCTGAAGCGCGCGTTCCGCGAGGTGGCGGTGATCGGCGGGCTGGTCGAGCGCCAGCATCCGGGCAAGCGCAAGACCGGCAAGCAAGTCACTTTCTCGACCGATCTGATCTATGACGTGCTGCGCCGCTACGAGCCCGATCACTTGCTGCTGAAAGCGGCGTGGGACGATGCGCGCGGGCGGATGACCGATCTGGGCCGGCTCGCCGATCTGCTCGCGCGCGCGCAAGGGACGATGCTGCAGGTGGCGCTCGACCGCGTCTCGCCGCTGGCGGTGCCGGTGCTGGTGATGATCGGCCGCGAGAGCGTCGCGACCGGGACCGCGGACGACGCGCTGCTGATCGAGGCCGAGGCGCTGGCGCAGGTAGCGATGCGGCTCGACTGAGGGCATCTTGCCGGACGTGCCTTGCAGGCGTAAAACGCCGCCATGCGCCGGCTTGCAGCCCTGTTGCTCCTCGCGCCGCTTCCCGCGAGCGGCCAGGAAACCGCGCCGCCCGCCGCCCCTACCCCCGACGAGGTGCTGAGCCTGGGCAAGGACGAGCCCGGGCGGATGACGGTTCCGGTGAAGATCGGCACCGCCGGCCCCTATCCCTTCACCATCGATACCGGCGCCGAGCGCACTGTGATCTCGCGCGAGCTGGCGAGCCTGCTCGCCTTGCCCGCCGGCCGCCGGGTGCGGCTGGTGGCGATGGCGGGGACGAGCGAGGTCGATACGGTGCGCATTCCCAAGCTCACCATGAGCAGCGTCTCGGGCGAGCAGATCGAGGCACCCTCGCTGGAGGGACGGCATCTCGGCGCGCCGGGGCTATTGGGGCTCGATTCGCTGAAAGGCCACGCCGTCTCGATCGATTTCGCGCGCGGTGAGATGAGCGTGCGCGCGGCGCGCAAGCGCTATCGCGAGTATGACGCGCTCCCGGGCGAGATCGTGGTGCGCGCGAAGAGCCTGCTCGGCCAGCTGATCGTGACCGATGCGAGCTATCGCGGGCAGCGCGTGCAGGTGGTGCTCGATACCGGCTCGGCCGTCTCGATGGGCAACAGCGCGTTGCGCGCGCGGGCGCTGCGCGGCAAGGAAGCGATCCGCCCGGTGGTGGTGACGGCGGTGACCGGCGCGACGCTGACCGCCGATTATACCCAGATCGGCGCGGTGCGCTTCGGCGGGATCACTTTCCAGAACCTCCCCGTCGCCTTCGCCGACGCCGCCCCGTTCAAGCGCCTGGGGCTGGAGAACAAGCCCGCGCTGCTGCTGGGGATGGACGCGCTGAAGATGTTTCGGCGCGTGGACATCGATTTCCCCAACCGCGAGGTACGGCTGGCGCTGCCGCAATAGGCGGGAAGCGCACGAGAGTCTTCAACGCGGGTTAGGGCACCGGACAAGGCCCCCGATCAGTCACGCTCCCTTCCGCCCGCGCCGAGATAGAGCTCGCGGCCCATCGCGTCATAGACGCGGCTCATCTCCGCCATGCCGGCCTCGGCGGTTTCCGGGGTCAGTTCGGGCGGCGTGGCGGCGATGAAGCTGGCCGCGCTCTCATTCTGCTTCGCCGCGAACTCGCGCACCTCTTGCGTAATCTTCATCGAGCAGAACTTCGGCCCGCACATCGAGCAGAAATGCGCGGTCTTGGCGCCTTCCGCCGGCAGCGTCTGATCGTGATAGCGCTCGGCGGTATCGGGATCGAGCGAGAGGTTGAACTGATCGCGCCAGCGGAATTCGAAGCGCGCGCGGGAGAGCGCATCGTCGCGCAGCCGCGCCGCCGGGTGGCCCTTGGCCAGATCGGCGGCATGGGCGGCGAGCTTATACGTCACCACGCCCACCTTCACATCGTCGCGGTCGGGCAGGCCGAGATGCTCCTTGGGCGTCACGTAGCAGAGCATCGCCGTGCCGAACCAGCCGATCATCGCGGCACCGATGCCGCTGGTGATATGGTCGTATCCTGGCGCGATATCGGTGGTGAGCGGCCCCAAGGTATAGAACGGCGCCTCGCCGCACGCGGCGAGCTGCTTGTCCATATTCGCCTTGATCTTGTGCATCGGCACATGGCCGGGGCCTTCGATCATCACCTGCACATCATGGTTCCAGGCGATCTTGGTGAGTTCGCCCAAAGTATAAAGCTCGGCGAACTGCGCTTCGTCATTGGCGTCGGCGATCGAGCCGGGGCGCAGACCATCGCCCAGGCTGAACGAAATGTCATACGCCTTCATGATTTCGCAGATTTCCTCGAAGTGCGTGTAGAGGAAATTCTCGCGGTGATGCGCCAGGCACCATTTCGCCATGATCGAGCCGCCGCGGCTGACGATGCCGGTCACGCGCTTGGCGGTCATCGGGATATAGGGCAGGCGAACGCCCGCGTGGATGGTGAAATAATCGACGCCCTGCTCGGCCTGTTCGATGAGGGTGTCGCGGAAGATTTCCCAGCTCAGCTCCTCGGCGACGCCGCCGACCTTCTCCAGCGCCTGATAGATCGGCACGGTGCCGATCGGGACGGGCGAATTGCGCAGGATCCATTCGCGCGTGTCATGGATGTTGCGGCCGGTGGAGAGGTCCATCACCGTATCGGCGCCCCAGCGGATCGCCCAGACCATCTTGTCGACTTCGCTCGCGACATCCGAGGCGACCGCCGAATTGCCGATATTGGCGTTGATCTTGACCAGGAAATTGCGGCCGATCGCCATCGGCTCGCTCTCGGGGTGGTTGATGTTGGCGGGGATGATCGCGCGGCCGCGCGCGACTTCGTCGCGGACGAATTCGGGGGTCACGAAATCGGGGATTTCGGCGCCGAAGCTCTCGCCGTCGCGGAGCAGCTTCTCGCGGGCGATCTCGCGGCCGAGATTCTCGCGCGCGGCGACATATTCCATCTCGGGGGTGACGATGCCGGCCCTCGCATAGTGCATCTGGCTGACGTTCGCGCCGGCCTTCGCGCGTAGCGGGCGCCGCACCGTGTTGGGGAATTGCGGCACCCCGCCCGAACGATCGGGGCCGAGCTGGCCATTATCCTCGGGGCGGACGGCGCGGCCTGGATAATCCTCCACATCGCCCCGGCCAATAATCCAGTCGCGGCGCAGCGCGGGCAGCCCGGCGGCGATGTCGATCAGGGCGTCGGGGTCGGTATAGGCGCCGCTGGTGTCATAGACGCGCAAGGGGGGCTCGCCCGAGGCGGGCTCGAGCATAATCTCGCGCATCGCCACTTGCACGCCGTGCTTGCCGGGAGCGGGCAGATGGACCTTGCGGCTGCCGCGGATCGGCCCGGTGGTGACGCCGATTTCGGTGCGCGCGTTGATGTCCGCCATGAGGCTCACTCCTTCGCTTTACGGAGTGAGGGCGTGGACGCTCCCTCCCTCCGCCGGTCTCAACCGGATCAGGTTCAGCGGGTCGCGACGTCAGCCGCCTCTCAGCCGCTTCGGCGCGGCCCCCCGGGGAAGGTGCGTGCTTAGCGTGGGGAGGCGCGGGTGTATAGGTTTTTGGTTCACGCGGAGACGCGGGGACGCGGAGGAAAGAAGAGTTTGTTCGCGCAGAGGCGCAGAGGACGCAAAGGGAGGACACGGAGATCGGAGGCGTCGCCCCTGCGGAAGCAGGGTCCTCAAGCAATTGTCGCGCTACCGCAGATAAAGGCCCCAGCTTTCGCTGGGGCGACGTCTAAAATTCTCAGCGCCCTCTTTGCGTCCTCTGCGCCTCTGCGCGAACCCAAAAACGCCGGCCAATCGAGCGCAGCCGCGTGAGCAAACCCTCCGCGTCTCCGCGTCTCCGCGCGAACCAACTAAAGCAGATAATGCATCCGCACCGGCTGCACGCTCCCCTCCGTGCCCAGATCGAACGCCGCCGCCTGGAACTTCGGCGGGCCGAAGCCGATCGCCGGGTTGCGGGAAAAGCCGAAGCCTTCCTTGGGGATGCCCAGGAACGTATCGAGTTTGGCGTTGCCGTTGGCGTCATGGATCACCGCGACGGCATAATGACCAGGCGGCAGCCCCTCGAAGCGCAGCCCGCGCTCGGCGGCAGGCACCGAACGGGTAACGGCGCGCGCGTCGTCCACACAGGCCGGAAAATTCTGCGGATCGGCGGTGAGGCAGACGCGCAGCTGCCCCTTCGCCGAACGCAAGCTATCGACGCTGACCTGAAGCGAGCCGACCGGGCTCGCCCCCATCAGGCTCAGCAGCAAGGCCGCGCCCGCGGCCAGCCGGCGCGCGCGGGGCGAAGCGGCCGACCCCACGATCGGTGCCGCACACTCGGTCCCAGAACCGGAAGTAAAGCCCATAATTCCCCCGATACTCCTCATGGTGCCGCTGGTGATGGCTGGCGGTGATCAGCCATGCACCCAGTGGACCGCGCCACATGAACGGGGGGAAAATCTCCCACCCCATATGATTGGTGACCCCCATCACCGTCATCACCAATAACACGAAAGCGAGCGCCGCGACATGGATCGGCACCAGAAACACGAGTAGTGGAATCACGATCGCGCCGGTCAGGGCCTCGATCGGGTGGAACGCCATCGCCGCCCAGGCGGTAGGCGGCCGGCTGGCGTGATGGACCGCATGCGCCAGCCGGAACCAGCGCGGCTGGTGCATCCAGCGATGCGTCCAGTAGAACCAGCTGTCATGCGCGAAGAGGTAGAGGAACACCGAGAGCGGGACGTACCATAGCGGATAGTCGCTCAACCGTTCGTAGATCAGCGTCCAGCCCTGGTTGCGCCAGCCCCAGGCGACGATGCCGGCGGGGAGGCCGTAGATCGCCGCGCTCATCAGGCTCCAGCGGATTTCGCGGACGATCTGCTTGTCGAGGCCCCGATAGAGGCCGGGATGCTTGAGCCGGGTCGCGAAGGCGAAGGCGCCGCTCACCGCCAGATAGCGCAGCGCGACGATCAGGATCATCGCCAGCGCCGAAAGCGTGGCGGCGAGGATAAGCGACATGCTTGAGGTATAACGGCGGTGGGGCGCGGGGACCAGCCGGTTGGCAGCGGTTCCGCGCCATTTCTACCCACCCCAACCCCTCCCTTCCAGGGAGGGGCTTTGCGCATCTGATAGCCCCTCCCTCTTAGGGAGGGGTTGGGGTGGGTAGAAGCCGGGCGCGCCGCCTAATCCCCGTCTGGACCCAAGCTCGGATCGAGATCGCGCGGCCGCACGAAGCGCGCGAGTTTCGCGGCGCCCGGCGCCATATCGCGCCAGGTGCCGTCGAACACCAATTCGGCGAGCGCCGCGGTCGGGAATTTCTCGAACACTTCCGCGCGCAGCGGATCGCCTTCGGGCACCAGATCGAACACCAGGTCCTCTAGCCCCGGATTATGCCCCACCAGCAGCGCGCGGGTCGCCGCTTCGGGCAGCGCCTGCGCCGCCTCCAGCAGCGTCGCCGCCGAGGCGAGGTACAAGGTCCGGTCCCAGCGCACGCCGAGCGGGGCACCCAGCCCCGCCTCCACCCGCGCGACGGTCTGGGTACAGCGCACCGCGTCCGAGGCGATCACCGCGTCGAACGCCAGCTTCTCCCGCCGGAGATAGCGCCCCGTCGTCTCCCCCGCCCGCTCGCCCCGCGCATTCAACGGGCGATCGAAATCGCGCGGAATCGCGTCGCTATAGCCGGACTTGGCGTGGCGCAGCAGGAAGAGGTGTTTCATCGCCGCTCGCTTGGTTGCTCGGCCGCCTCATGCACGAGCACGCCGCCCAAGGGAAGGACGCGCGCCACCGCTTCGTCCAAAGTGACGCGGTCGATCGGCACGCCGGGCGGGAACGCGCTCAGCAGCCGGCTCGGCACGGCGGGAGAGAGCAGCACGAAGCTGCCGCGATCGTCGGCGCGGCGAATCAGCCGGCCGAACGCCTGGGCGAGCCGCGCGCGAACCAGCCGATCGTCATAAGCGCTGCCGCCCCCGGCCAGCCGCCGCGCCGCGTGGAGCACGCTCGGCTTGGCCCAAGGCACCCCCTCCAGCACCACCAGCCGCAGCGACTGGCCGGGCACGTCCACCCCATCCCGCAAGGCATCGGTGCCGAGCAGCGAGGCATGCGGCTCGTCGCGGAACATATCGACCAAGGTGCCGGTATCGATCGGATCGACATGCTGGGCGTAGAGCGGCAGCCCCTCGCGCGCCAGGCGATCGGCGATGCGGGCATGGACCGCGCGCAGCCGGCGGATCGCGGTGAACAGCCCCAAAGTGCCGCCGCGCGCGGCCAGGATCAATCGCGCATAAGCGTTGGCGAGCGCCGCGCCATCGCCCTTCTTCACGTCGGTCACGATCAGCACCTGCGCGGCCTGGGCGTAATCGAACGGGCTTTCCGCTTCGAACCGTTCGGGCGGGCGCGGCAGGTGGTGCGCGCCGACGCGGGCCTCCGCCACCGCCCAGTCGCCGCCCGCGCGCAGCGTGGCGGAGGTGATCAGCGCCCCTTGCGCGGGCTTCAGCACGATCTCGGCGAAGGGCCGGGTCGGATCGAGCCAGCGACGGTGCAGCCCGACATCGTAATCGCGCCCCTCGACTCGATCGACCGCGAGCCAATCGACGAAATCTGGGTCCGCCGGCCCGCCGATCCGCGCGACCAGCGCGAGCCAGGCGCTCACCGTCTCCGCCCGCCAGCCGAGCGAGGCGATCGCGCCCTCGATCCGCGCGCGCGCCGGGCCGTCGAGCCAGTCCGGCCCTTCATCGAGCACCGCCTCCAACCGCCGGCCGAGCGCGACCAGCGGCCGGTGCAGCTCGGCGAGCGCGCGCGCGGCGGGGCCGGCGGCCTCGATCAGCGCGGCGTCGGGCTCGGCGAGTTCGGTCTCCAGCCCATAGCCCGCTTCCTCCGCGCCGGTGTCGCGCGCATAAACCAGGCCGCGCACCGCCGCGAGCAGCGCCTCCACGGGTCCGAAGGGCTGGCCTTCCGCCAGCCGCGCGAGCCAGCCGTCGCTCGGCAGCGCGCGGGCGGCGTCGCCGGCGGCGGCGATCGCCTCCGCGCCGGCCGCGTCATAGCTCGCGACATCGGACAGGCGCGCCGACAGCCCTCGGCGCCGCCCGCGCGCATTGGCTTCGGGGCCGAGCACCCAGCGGCGCAGCTCGATCGTCTCGGCGCCCGAGAGCGCCGCGCCGAACATCGCGTCGGCGGCGTCGAACAGATGATGGCCTTCGTCGAACACATAGCGCGTCGGGCGCGTGCTGATCTCGCGCCCGCGCGCGGCGTTCACCATCACCAGCGCGTGGTTGGCGATCACGAGGTCCGCCGCCGCCGAGGCGCGCGCGGCGCGTTCGATGAAGCACTTCCGGTAATGCGGGCAGCCGGCATAGACGCACTCGCCGCGCCGGTCGGTGAGCGCGGGCGCGCCGTTGCGGCGGAATAGCGTGGGCAGCCAGCCGGGCAGGTCGCCGCCCACCATGTCGCCATCCGCGGTGTAGCCCGCCCAGCGCGCGACGAGCTGCGCGAGCACCGCCGCGCGTCCCTGGAAGCCGCCTTGCAGCGCGTCCTCCAGATTGAGCAGGCAGGCGTAATTCTCCCGCCCCTTGCGCGTCACCACGCGAGCCCGGCGCTGCGCCGCATCGGGGAACAGCCGTGCCGTCTCATGGCCGAGCTGGCGTTGCAGCGCCTTGGTGAACGTCGAGACCCACACCGCCCCGCCGGCTTGCTCCGCCCAGAGCGAGGCGGGGGCGAGATAGCCGAGCGTCTTGCCGATCCCCGTGCCGGCCTCCGCCAGCACCAGATTGGGCGCGTCGCGCGCCATGCGCGGGGCGAAGGCGGCGCTCGCGACGTGAGTATAAGCGCGCTGCCCCGGGCGCTGCTCCGCCCCCGCGCCGGTGAGCCGGGCGAGGCGATCGATGGCGCCCTCCGGATCGATCTTCACGCTGCGGGGGGCGGGCCGGGGCGGCGCCTCCTCCCATTCGGGCAGGCGCGCGAAGAGAAAAGGCTCGTGCGCGGCGGGCTTGGGGATGTGCGGGGCGAGCGCCGCGACCCAGGGCCAGCGCAGCCGGGCGAGCGCTTGCAGTGTGCTCCACGCCCCCTCGCGCTCGGGCCAATCATGCTCGAGCCCGCCGATCAGCGCCGTCGCCGCCGCGATCAGCAGCGCGGCGACATCGGCATCGCGCGCGGGCGGCGGCAGCCCGGCGGCCGCCGCGAGCCCCTTGGGCGTCGGCACCATGAAGCGCGCGGGGTGGAGGAACGCGAACAGCTCCAGGCAATCGAGCCCCGATAGCTCGGCATGGCCGAGCCGCTGCGCGACCAGCGGCGCATTCAGCAGGATCATCGGCGTATCGGCCGCGCGCCGGATCGCCTCCCCGCGCGAGACAGGGCGCGTTTCACCCCCCTGCGCGATCCAGATGCCGCCATGGCTGGCGTGGAGGGCGGGATAGGGCAGCGACATCGCCCCAGGATAGGCGTGCGGGAACGAAAGGAAAACGGTGGAACGGCGATTTTCTTCGCGATTGCGCATCGGACCGACACGACGTAGGGCAGCGGCATGACCGCGTGATGCCCCCGCGCGCCGGCTCCCCGGCGCGATCATCCGAAAAAAACGCCGGCCCGCACGACGCGGGAACCGGCCATCACAAGGTATGCCATCATGACCGAACCGACCGTGCGCGCCCTGGCGCGCGCCGACCTTCCCGCTATCGCCACCATCCTGGACGGCGTCGCGCTGTTCCCGAAGGAAATGCTCGACGATCTCGCCGCGCCTTATCTGGGCGGCCGAGAAGATCATCTCTGGCTCGTCGCCACCGCCGGCGACGCGATCACCGGCTTCGCTTATTGCGAGGCCGAGCGCGCCACCGAGGGGTGCCATAATCTGCTCGCCATCGCGGTCGCGGCGGACCGCCAGCGCGCGGGGCATGGCGCGGCATTGCTTACCGCGCTCGAAGCGACGTTGGCGGCGGGCGGCGCACGGGTCCTGATCGTCGAGACCTCGGCGCTGCCCGGCTATGCCGGCGCGCGCGCCTTCTACCCGCGCCAGGGCTTCACCGAGGAAGCGCGCATCCGCGACTTCTACGCCGATGGCGACGACAAGATCGTCTTCTGGAAGCACCTGAAGCGCTGAGCATCGGCCGCCCCGCTCCGGTGTCCGCGCCGGGGCGGGGCGCCATCGCGCCACGGCGGCGCCGCTTGCGCGCGTCACGCGGTGCTGGCACGCTCGCTGGCGATAACAGCCTTGGGGGGCAGGATGCGGTTGGTTCACAGTCTCGCGCTCGTCGCGCTCGTCGCGACGCCCGCCGTCGCCGAAAAGCCGGGCGAGGCCGCGCCCGCCGTCTATCAGGGCACCGTGCGGCAGGAGGGGCTGCTGCCGGTGAATGTCGACGCGCGCGGCGGGCGCATTCTCGTCACGCTGCCGCCGCCGGGCGCGGATGGCGTCGCCGGGCGCTATCTGCTGGCGACCGCGCTCAAGACCGGGCTGGGCGCCGCCCCCACCTTCCTCGATCGCGGGCGGATCGGCGATACCCAGATCGTCGCCTTCCGCCGCATCGGCAGGAAGATCGCCGCGCAGTTCGAAAATCCCCGCTTCCGCGCGACCGGCGCCGCGCCGCTCGATCCCGCCGGCAGCGCCGATTTCGCGACCTCGACCGTGTGGCTGGGCGAGATCGCGGCGACGCTGCCGGATGGCGCGGTGGTGATCGATCTCGCCGATTTCCTCACCGCCGATTTCGTCGGCATCGCCGCCTCGCTCAACCAGACCGCCGACAGTTTCGGCACCGGCGACGCGCAGGGCGCCGGCAAGGGCTTTCGCCGCGAAGCCTCGCTGAGCGCGGCGATCCCCGCTTCGGTGAAGGTGTTTCCGCGCAACATCGAAGTCGACGCGCTGCAAACCTATGTCTCCGATCAGCCGGGCGAGGAGGTGAGCAACATCGCCCCCGATCCCAAGAAGGTGAGCTTCACCGTCCATGTCAGCCTGGTCGCGCTGCCCGAGCCGGGCTTCGCCCCGCGCGCCTTCGATCAGCGGATCGGGGGCTTTTCCACCCAACAGCTGAATTTCGCCGCGCCGCTGGGCGAGGATGTGGTGCGCGATTTCGCCAACCGCTTCCGCCTGGAAAAGGTCAACCCCGGCCCCGCGCCCTCGCGCGTGAAGGCGCCGATCGTTTATTATGTCGATCACCGCGCGCCCCAGCCGGTGCGCGACGCGCTGATCGAGGGGATCGGCTGGTGGGCCGACGCTTTCGCCGCCGCCGGCTTCATCGATGCGTTCAAGGTGGAAGTGCTGCCCGCCGACGCCGATCCGCTCGACGTGCGCTATAACGTGGTCAATTGGGACGATCGCGCGACGCGTGGCTGGTCCTATGGTCAGCAGATCGTCGATCCCCGCACCGGTGAGATCGTGAAGGGCATGGTCGTGCTCGGCTCGCTGCGGATGCGGCAGGATCTGCAGATTTACGAGGGGCTGGTCGGCACCGCCGGGCTCAACCGCGGCGGGCCGAACGATCCGGTGCAAGTCGCGCTCGCCCGGCTGCGGCAGCTGGCGGCGCATGAAGTGGGGCATACGTTGGGCTTCGCGCATAATTTCGCGGCGAGCACCCAGGACCGCGCCTCGGTGATGGACTATCCGCCGCCGCGCATCGGCCTGAAGGACGGCGCGCCCGATCTGTCGGACGCTTATGCGCGCGGCATCGGCGCGTGGGACAAGGCGACCGTCGCCTGGCTCTATGGCGCCCCCGACGACGAAGCGGCCCGCGCCCTCGCCAAGGCGACGGTCGACGCGGGGATGCGCTTCGTGCCCGATGACAATGCCCGAGCGCCCGATACCGCGCAGCGCTGGGGCGGGCTGTGGGACGATGGCGCCGATCCCACCGGCGAGCTCACCCGGCTGATGCAGGTGCGCAAGGCGGCGATCGAGCGCTTCGGCCCGGATCGGCTGGCGCCGGGCGAGCCGGCCTCGACGCTCCAGCGGCGGTTCGTGCCGATCTGGCTGCTCCACCGTTATGAGGTGGCGGCCGCCGCCAAGGCGATCGGCGGGGCGGAATTCGCTTATGCCGTCGCCGGCGGCGGGCAGGAAGCGGCGGTGCCGGTGCCCGCCGCCGCCCAGCGCGCCGCGCGCGACGCCTTGATCGCGACGCTCAGCCCGGCGGCGCTGACGGTGCCCGCGCGGCTGGTGCCGTTGCTCTCCACCCCGCGCAACGGCAGCTATAATCGCCAGTTCGACATCGAGCTGTTCGAAACCCAACGCGGCCCGCTGTTCGATCCGCTGGCGGCGACCGACGCGGCGGCGGCGATCACGCTGCGCTCGCTACTGGCGCCCGCGCGGCTCAACCGCGTGGCGGCGCAGCATGCGATCGACCCGGCGATGCTGGGGGTCGCCGATCTGCTCGATCCGTTGATCGCCGCGACCGTCACGACGCGCGACGACGCGGTGAGCAACCGCATCGCCTATCGCACGCTGGCGGTGCTCGCCGGCGTCGCGGCGAACAAGCGGACCGCGCCCGAAGTCGCCGCGCTGATCGAGGCGCGGCTCGGCGATGTCGCGGCGCAGCTCGGCAAGCGCGGCGATCCTTCGGCGCGCCAGATCGCGCGGCTGCTCGCCGATCCCGCCGGGCGGGCCAAGCTCGCGGGCGATGAAGCGCGCGCGACCCCCATTCCGCCAGCGGACCCGATCGGCGGCGAGGGCGGCTATATGGAGCTTTGATCGGCGAGCAGTTCGTCGAGCTGATCGAAGCTGCCGCCCCAGCCGCCTTCCATCGACGCCATCATGCTGGCGAAGAAGGCTTCCTCCTCGGCCGTCGCGTCGAGGGGTTCCCAACTGAGCGTGATCCGCGTGCCCGCGCCGTCTTCGGCGAAGTCGACCGTCGTCAACAGTTCGAGCGGGAAGAGCGGCGCGAAGGGCGCGCGGATGCGGTTGCCCCCCTCATCCGCGAAGCCGTGGACCCAAACCAGCCGCTGGGGCGGTGACACCTCGCGGAACACGAATTTGCTGAACATCGCCGCGCCCTCGGGCGTCTCCATCCGCCCGCGCCATTCGCCGCCGGGGCGCAGATCGAACGCCAGGATGGAGCCCTCGCTCCCCTTCGGTCCGAACCACCGGGCGAGCTGTTCGGGTTGGGTCCAGGCCGCCCAGACGCGCGCGCGGGGGGCGGCGAAATGGCGGGTGATGGTGAAGCGCGGGGTCGTCATGCCGGGGGTCCTTCCTGTTCGCCGAGCAGCGCGTCGAGCCGATCGAACCGATCGCTCCAATAAGTGGCGAGGCCATCGATCCAGGCGCGCGCCTCGCCCAGCGCTTCGGCCTTCAGCCGACGCGGGCGCGCCTGCGCCGCGCGCGCGGCCTCGATCAGCCCCGCCGCCTCCAGCACTTTCAGGTGCCGTGAGATCGCCGGCTGACTGATGCCGAACGGCCGGGCCAGCTCGCCCACGGTCGCCGCGCCTTGCGCCAGACGTGCGAGGATCGCCCGCCGGATGGGGTCGGCGAGCGCCGCGAATTGCCGATCGAGCTGGCTTTCCATAACATCTACGTTATATAACAGTTTCAACACATACAAGCGGCAAATGGTTGCGCCGCGCGCGCCGGCGCGGCAGAGCCTGTGGCGTTATGACCGATCCCGCCCTGCGCACCGCCGCGCTCGAGTCCAAGGCCTGGCCCTATGAGGAAGCGCGCAAGCTGCTGAAGCGCTATCCGGAGGGCAAGCCCGGTGGCGCGGTACTGTTCGAAACCGGCTATGGCCCCTCCGGCCTCCCCCATATCGGCACGTTCAACGAAGTGCTGCGCACGACGCTGGTGCGCCATGCCTATGAAACGCTCACCGGCGCGCCGACCCGGCTGATCGCGTTCAGCGACGATATGGACGGCCTGCGCAAAGTGCCGGACAATGTGCCCAATCGCGATCTGCTGGCGCGCTATCTCGGCCACCCGCTGACCAAGGTGCCCGATCCGTTCGAGAAGTACGAAAGCTTCGCGCACCACAACAACGCGATGCTGCGCGCGTTTCTCGATCGCTTCGGCTTCGATTACGAGTTCGCCAGCTCGACCGATTATTACACCGCCGGCCGGTTCGACGAGACGCTGAAGGCGATTCTGCGCCATTATGACGCGATCATGGGGGTGATGCTCCCGACGCTTGGCCCCGAACGCCGCGCGACTTATTCGCCCGTCCTCCCAATCAGCCCCAAGTCGGGCATCGTGCTGCAAGTGCCGGTCGAGGTGATCGATGCCGAAGCCGGGATGGTCGCCTTCGAGGATGAAGGCGAGCGGATCACCCAATCGATCCTCTCCGGCGGCGCCAAGATGCAGTGGAAGGTCGATTGGGCGATGCGCTGGGTCGCGCTCGGCGTCGATTATGAAATGGCGGGCAAGGACCTGATCGATTCGGTGATCCAATCGGGCAAGATCGCGCGCGTGCTTGGGAGCCAACCGCCCGAGGGCTTCAATTACGAGATGTTCCTCGACGAGAAGGGCGAGAAGATCAGCAAGTCCAAGGGCAATGGGTTGAGCCTGGAACAATGGCTCACTTATGGCTCGGACGAGAGCCTCGCCTTCTACATCTATCGCGAGCCCAAAAAGGCGAAGGCGCTGCATATGGGCGTCATCCCGCGCGCGGTGGACGATTATTGGCAGTTCCGCGCCGCTTATGCCGATCAGCCGATCGAGCAGAAGCTCGGCAACCCGGTCCACCATATCCACAACGGCCCGCCACCGGCGGAGGCGCTACCCGTGACCTTCGGGCTGCTGCTGAACCTGGTGGGCGTGATGGGCGCCGGCGCAACGCGCGAGCAGGTTTGGGCTTATCTGCGCAATTACGTGCCCAACGCGACGCCCGAGGCCTATCCGGCGCTCGACACTCTGATCGACAAGGCGCTCGCCTATAACCGCGATTTCGTCGCGCCGACGCTGCTGCGCCGGGCGCCGGCGGCGGCGGAGGCCGTCGCCCTGCAAGCGCTCGACGATGCGCTGGCCAAGTTGGCGAGCGCGGACGCCGAAACGATCCAGAACGAGGTTTACGAGATCGGCAAAGCGCATTTCGGCAAGGAGCGACTGCGCGACTGGTTCAAGGCGCTGTACGAAACCTTGCTCGGCTCGTCCCAAGGCCCGCGCATGGGCAGCTTCATCGCGCTATACGGGATCGAGAACAGCCGCGCGCTGATCGCCCAGGCATTGGCAAGGGAGCCCGCATGATCCGCCTCTTCACCGCCCACCCCGCCTCGGTCGGCGAGACCTATGCCGAGCATTTCGCGGTCGCCGGCCGCTTCGGCCTGACGATGATCTGGGGCGGCGCGCGCTGCTGCGTCCATGCGCTGCTGCCTTTCCTGTGGAAAAGCGCCGGGAGCGATACGGTCGCCGCGCTCAACGCGACTCTGGTGGAGAAAAGGCGGGCGCAGGCGCAGCTGATCACGGTGGATTATGTGATTTGAGGGCGGGCGCCGGTCTATTGGACCCCAATCGACATCAATCTCATCCACGTCGCCCCGGCCCCCGAGCCGGGGCTTGGCTGCCTTTGCGACGGCGGCAGAAGCCGGGCCGCGACGTAAGGCCGGGCGATGGGTAGCTGCATGATCACCAACGACGCGAGGGCATCGGGTGTTCATTCACCAGCACCTCAAACCGTTCGTGCTGAGCTTGTCGAAGCACCGCCCTTCTTTTCGGCGCCCGCAAGGAAGGACGGCCATTGGGCTTCGCCCGCCTTCGGCCCGACAACCTCAGGGCGAACGCTTCAGAAACAATGCAAGACCCCCTGAACGCGCCGCGGGCGAAGCCCGCGTCGTCGGTCTCCGTGCCGGCGCCGGCCGGGGCGCGGCTGGGTGGCGGATTAGCGCGGCTAATCCGCCGCCGCGCCCTTGAACCCCTGTGCCACCACATACCATTCCGACGAATCCTTCCGGCTCGCCGGCGGCTTGGCGTGCTTCACGCTCGTAAAGCGCCGCTTGAGCTCGCCGACCAGCGCGGCGTCCGCGCCGCCCGCCAGCACCTTGGCGACGAACGCCCCGCCCGGCGCCAGCACCTGCGCCGCGAAATCGGCGCCGGCCTCGACCAGCGCCATGGTGCGCAGATGATCGGTCTGCGGATGGCCGACCGTGTTCGCCGCCATGTCAGACAGCACCAGTTCCGCCGGCCCGCCCAGCGCCTCGGTCAGCAGATCGGGGGCGCGCTCGTTCAGGAAATCGAGCTGGAAGATCGTCACCCCGTCGATCGGATCGACCGGCAGCAGATCGATGCCGACCACCGCCGCCTGTGCCGCCTTCTGCCGCACCACCTGGCTCCAGCCGCCCGGCGCGATGCCGAGATCGACCACGCGCCGCACCCCCTTCAGCAGGCCGAACCGCTCGTCCAGCTCGATCAGCTTATAGGCGGCGCGGCTGCGATAGCCTTCCGCCTTGGCGCGCTTGACATAAGGATCGTTGAGCTGGCGTTCGAGCCAGCGGGTCGATTGCGGCGAGCGCCCGCGCGCGGTGCGCACCCGGGTGCGGCTCCCCGCGCCGCCCCGGCTCATCGGATTTTACTCCTCATAGCCCGCCGCCGTGCATCAGCCGCCGCAGGATCCCCTCGCGAATGCCGCGATCGGCGATCCCCAGCCGCTCGGCGGGCCAGAGATCGAGGATCGTCTCCAGGATCGCGCAGCCGGCGACCACCAGATCGGCGCGCTCATGCCCGATACAGGGATACATCGCCCGCTCCGCGATCGATTTGCCGGAAAGATCGGCGCTGATCCGCCGCATCGCCGCCGCCGGCACGATCAGCCCGTCGACCACCGCCCGGTCATAGCGCTCCAGCCCCATATGAACGCTGGCGAGCGTCGTCACCGTGCCGCTGGTGCCGAGCAGCCGTGGCCGCGCGACGCCCTGGGGCAGCCGCGCCGCGAAAGGCGCCATGCTCTCGCGCACCGTCGCGCGCATCCGCTCGTACAGCGCCACGCGCCCCGCCGCGCTATCGGCATGGCCGCTCGCCTCGGTGAGCGAAACGACGCCCCAGGGCGTGCTGTGCCAATCGAGCACGCGCGGCGCCGGGCCGTGGGTTTCCACCAGCACCAGCTCGGTCGAGCCGCCGCCGATATCGAACACCAAAGCCGGGCCGTCGCCGGGCTCGATCAGCACATGGCAACCGAGCACCGCCAGTCGCGCCTCTTCCTCGGCGGAGATGATGTCGAGCGCGATCCCGGTCTCGCGATAGGCGCGCTCGATGAACGCGGCGCCATTGGTCGCGCGGCGGCACGCCTCGGTCGCGACCGAGCGCGCGAGGCTCACATTGCGCCGCCGGAGCTTGTCCGCGCAGATGCCGAGCGCGGCGATGGTCCGCTCGATCGCCGCGTCGGACAGGCGGCCGGTGGTCGCCAGCCCCTCCCCCAGGCGCACGATGCGCGAAAAGGCGTCGACCACGGCGAAGCCGTCGCTCGAGGGCCGGGCGATCAGCAGCCGGCAGTTATTGGTGCCGAGATCGAGCGCCGCATAGAGCCGCGGGCTGGCGCACGCCGCGCGCGCTTCACAGGGAGCCGGCCTCGCATGGCTCGCGCCATGGCGGGACGGCGTTTGGGTCACGTCCCCCATGCCGCCTAACCTTATCATGTTGCGGCCCGCCTCTCGGCCTCCGCTGCCTGGGGCCGAGACTAGCGAAGCTGAGCCGGGGGAGCAAGCGGGCCGCCCGCGCAACCAAACGTCGCCCCCTTGACCCTCCGCCGCGCGCTGCGTATGGCGGCGCGCCTGATTGCCCCGTCGTCTAAAGGTAAGACTACGGACTCTGACTCCGTCAATTGAGGTTCGAATCCTCACGGGGCATCCAGCTTTACCCGCTCTCGCCGACGCACCGCGCGACCGGCCGCCATTGGCGATCCTCAAACCGCCGTCTTGACAATTGCGGCGGCGCAGCATCCACTGCCACTCTCGAACCGCGCGCCGCGCGGGCAGCTGGGTGGTCATATTGGACACAGCCTTCGATGAGATGGGCGGTATCGGGCAGCCACCGCGCGCGCCCTATGCCGATATCGATCGCTGGCTGCGCGACACCCCCGACGATTTGCTCCGCACCCGTCGCGCTCAGGCCGAGCTGTTCTTCCGCCGCATCGGGATCACCTTCGCGGTCTATGGCGATGCCGAAGCCGATGAACGGCTGATCCCGTTCGATATCGTGCCACGCGTGATCGCCCGCGCCGAATGGCGGCGGCTGGAAGCGGGGCTGGTCCAGCGCGTCGAGGCGCTCAACGCTTTCCTGCGCGACATTTACGGCCCGCGCGAGATTTTGCGCGCGGGAGTCGTTCCCGAAGACCTGATCCTGCAGAACCCGCAATTCTGCCTGCGCGCCGCGGCAATGGCGCCGCCGCACGGCATCTATACCCATATCGCCGGGATCGACATCGTCCGCACCGGGCCGGACGCGTTCTTCGTGCTGGAAGACAATGTCCGCACTCCCTCGGGCGTGTCGTACATGCTCGAAAATCGCGAGGTGATGCTGCGGCTGCTGCCCGAACTGTTCGATCGCCACCGCGTCGCGCCCGTGGATGATTACCCCGAAATGCTGCTCGCGACCTTCCGCTCGGTCGCGCCACCGCGCTGCGATCACGCGCCAGTCGTCGCGGTATTGACGCCGGGCTTCCACAATTCCGCCTATTACGAGCACAGTTTCCTGGCGGACAAATTGGGCGTCGAACTCGTCGAGGGCAGCGATCTCGCGGTGATCGACGACGTGCTTTACATGCGCACCACCGAGGGCCCGCGGCGGGTGGACGTGCTCTATCGCCGGGTCGATGATGATTATCTCGACCCGCTCGCCTTCCGGCCCGATTCGATGCTGGGCGTACCCGGGGTGATCGCGGCGCAGATGGCGGGCAATCTCACCATCGCCAACGCCGTCGGCACCGGCATCGCCGACGACAAGGCGATCTACAGCTATATGCCGGAGATCGTGCGCTTCTATTCGGGCGCCGCGCCGCTGCTGGAGAATGTGCCGACCTGGCGCTGCCGCGAGCCCGGGGCGTTGCGCGAGGTGCTCGATCGGCTCGACGAGCTGGTGGTGAAGGAAGTGAACGGATCGGGCGGCTATGGCATGTTGGTGGGGCCGCACGCGACCCGCGGGGAGATCGAGGCGTTCCGCGCCCGGTTGATCGCGGACCCGGCGGGCTTCATCGCCCAGCCAACGCTCGCGCTCTCCACCTGCCCCACCTTGGTCGACCAAGGGGTGGTGCGGCGCCACGTCGATCTGCGCCCCTTCGTGCTGACCGGCGCGAATGGCACACGCATCGTTCCCGGCGGGCTGACCCGGGTGGCGCTGCGCGAAGGGTCGCTGGTCGTCAATTCAAGCCAGGGCGGTGGCACCAAGGACACTTGGGTGCTCGATGATTGAGCCGCGCGCCAATCGCCGGGAGCATCGCTGATGCTGTCGCGCACCGCCAGCGCCTTGCTGTGGATGGGGCGCTATATCGAGCGCGCCGATTTCGTCTCGCGCCTGATCGACGCGACGGTGCGGCTCGCGAGCCTCCCCTCCTCCTATGGCGGCGACGTGGCCGCGTGGAGCGGCGCGCTGGCGGCGGCCGGGGTGGCCGATGCCTATGCCCAGCGGCATGACAGCGTGAGCGAGGCGACCGCGTTGCACTTCCTCTCGCTCGATCCGGCCAACCCGTCGGCGATGCGCGGCTGCATCGAACGCGCCCGCACCAACGCCCGCGCGGTGCGCACCGCGTTGACGGTGGAGGCCTGGGAGGCGATCAACGGCGCCTGGCTCGAACTCCAGCGCTTCGGTACGCGCGGCGGCGGGCGCGAGCGGCTGATCCGGCTGAGCGAGGCGGTGCGGTCGGCGACGCTCGCCTTCGATGGCGCGATCCACCGCACGATGCTGCGCGACGACGCCTTTTGGTTCATCCGCCTGGGCGAGGCGGTGGAACGGGCGGACAATACCGCGCGGCTGCTCGACGTGAAATATCACCTGCTGCTGCCGCGCGACGAGCCGGTGGGCGGCAGTCTCGATTACTTCCAGTGGACAACGATCCTGCGCACCGTCTCCGCGCTCACCGCTTATCGCCATATCTACCGCGACAATGTGAAGCCCTGGCTGGTCGCCGATCTGCTGATCCTCAACCAGCGCATGCCCCGCTCGCTCGCCGCCTGCACGGCGAACGCGGTGCATCATCTCGACGAGCTGGCGCGCGTCACCGGACGGCGCGGGCCGGCGCACCGCCAGGCGGTGGCGATGGCGGCGCGGCTCAACGCCACCAACATCGAAACCCTGTTCGCCGCCGGGCTGCACGATGTGGTGGTCGATTTCATCGTCGAGAATAATCGGCTGGGCACGCTGATCGGCGAGCAATATCTGTTCTGATGCGCATCCGGATCGATCACCGCACGAGCTATCGTTATGCGAGCCCGGCCACGGGCATGATCCAGGCGCTGCGGCTGACGCCCCGGAACCATGGCGGCCAGCATGTGCTCGCCTGGCGGATCGACATCGATCAGGATGGCAGCTTTCGCGAAAGCCGCGACGCGTTCGGCAATGTGGTGACGATGTTCTACGCGAGCGGCGCGGTCGACGCGGTCACGATCAGCGTGTCGGGGCTGGTCGACGTGACCGACACCACCGGAATCGTGCGCGCCGATGAAACGCTGCCCAGCGCGGTCTATCGCCGGGTCACCCCGCTCACTCGGCCCGATGCCGCGCTGCGGGCGCTGGCGGCGCGCTTCGCCGATCTGCCGCCGCTGATCGCGCTGCAGCAGCTGTGCGAGGCATTGCGCAGCGAGCTGCGCTTCGAGGTGGGGCTGACGGACCCGACCACGCCCGCCGCCACCGCTTATGCCGCCGGGCACGGCGTGTGCCAGGATTTCGCACATATCTTCATCGCCGCCGCCCGATCGCTGGGCGTGCCGGCGCGCTATGTCTCGGGCCATTTGATGCGGGACAGCCGCCAGGAAGCCGCGCATGCCTGGGCCGAAGCGCTGGTGCCCGATCTCGGCTGGGTGGGATTCGATCCCGCCAATGGCATCTCGCCCACCGAAGCCTATATCCGCGTCGCGATCGGGCTCGATTATCTCGACGCGGCCCCGATCCGGGGCACGCGTCGCGGTGGCGGCGCGGAGACGCTCGCGGTAAGCGTGGACGCCGTCGCGGCGATGGGTCAATCACAGGCCTGATCGGGTTAAGGGGACAGGCGTGACCTATTGCATCGGGATTCTCGTGGCCGAGGGGCTGGCGATGCTGGCCGATACGAGAACCAATGCCGGGGTCGACAATATCTCCTCCTATCGCAAACTGCGCCTGATCGAGGACAAGCCCGATCGCCTGATCATGCTCGCTTCGGCCGGCAGCCTTTCGACCACCCAGGCGGCGCTGGAGCGGCTACGCCTGGGCATGCTCGACCCCGAAACCGGCGCGACGATGACGTTGGGCGACGTCTCCGGCATCTACGATGCCGCCACCCTCGCCGGGCGCGCGCTGAGTGGGGCGCGCGCCGACATGGCGGGGCTGAAGGCCGAGGATGTGAATTTCGATTCGACCTTCCTGATCGGCGGGGCGATCAACGGCGAGCCGATGCGGCTGTTCCTGGTCTATGCCGCCGGCAACGCGATCGAGTGCGGGCCGGAGACGCCCTATCTGCAGATCGGCGAGAATAAATATGGCAAGCCGATCCTCGATCGCGCGCTCTACCACGACACGCCGATGAAGGAGGCGATCAAGATCGCGCTGATCTCGTTCGATTCGACGATGCGATCGAACCTGGCGGTGGGGCTGCCGATCGACCTGATCATCGCCCGGCGGGATGACCGCCGGCTGGTTTCGAAGCGGATCGATGACGGCGATCCTTATTTCCACGATCTCTCGCAGCGCTGGGCGGCGGCGCTGGCGCATGCCCGCGCCGAAATCCCCGATCCGCCTTATTGATCGCGCGCCGCCATCGGGTCGAGTGCCGGCGGTCCCCCGGAGGGCTCGGCGATCGCCCCCACTCCGACGAACCGTTCGACCATCGCCCGCACATCGACCCTTGCCTTCAGCCGCGCGGCGAGCAGCGCCGTGCCGCTGATCTTGCGCTGGACGAACAGCAGATCGGCGGGCGGCAAATGCCAGCTGGCGCGATCGGCGGCGACGCTCGCGCCCTGATCGCGCAGGACGGTGACGAACGCGCGGTCGCCAAAGTCGAACGGGCCTTCGCGGCCGAGTTCGCGCAGGATCACGTCGATCATCCGGTCGATCGTATCGCGGTGACGCTCGGCGGCGGTGGCGCTCAGGAAGCCGGCCGCGATCGCCGCTTCGCGCGCCGCGTCGCGGTCGCCCGCCAGGCCGGCGGCGAGCAGCGCGCGATAGCCGTCGCTCACCTCGGACGGGACGGGCCGCGCCGCGCCGAAATCGAGCAGCACCAGCGCGCCGCTTGAGGGATCGAAGCGGTAATTGGCGAAATTGGGATCGGTCTGCATCAGGCCGAACTCGAAAAGCTCGCGCAGCACCAGCGCGATCAGCGCCGCCATCATGGCGTCACGCCGTTCCCGCGGCGCCTCCGCCAAGCCTTCGATCCCCACCCCCTCGACGAATTCCATCGCCAGCACACGCTCGGTGGTGAGCGTGGGTTCGGGGCGCGGCACGCGGTAGCGGGGGTCGCCCGCCAGCAGATCGGCGAAAGCGCTCATCTGCGCCGCCTCGCGCCGATAATCGGCCTCCTCGCGCAGCTGGCGCTTGGCCTCCACCAGCAGCGCGGCGATGTCGAGCTCGCGCGGCATCAGCCCGGAGACGCGGAGCAAGGTCGCGACATTGTCGACGTCCGCGTCGATGCTCTCGCGCACGCCCGGATATTGCACCTTGATCGCGAGCGTGCGCCCATCGCGCAAGGTCGCCTTGTGGACCTGGCCGATCGAGGCGGCGGCGATCGGGCTCGCGCCGAAATGGGCGAAACGCTGGCGCCAGTCGCGTCCCCATTCGCCCGCCAGCACGCGCTGCAATTGCGCCGGCGGCATCTGGTGCGCGCGCTCGCGCAGCCGGGCGAGCAATTGCGCGACTTCGGGCGGCAACAGATCGCCCGCGTCCATCGAGATCATCTGCCCCAGCTTCATCGCCGCGCCGCGCAGCTGCGAGAGCTGATCGGCGACGCGGCTAACATTGCCGGGGGTGAGCAGCAGATCGCGCAATTGCGGGCGCTCGCCCTCGGCCAGCCGCCGCGCCCCTTCGGCGATCACGCCGCCGGCGACGCCGCCCGCCAGCCGCCCGAACGCGCCCAGCCGCGCCAGCCGCCCGCTCGGCACCGGCTTGCTTTCCCACTCATCGTCCAACCGCCCGTCTCCTTCGGGTGCGGATATGGGGCGCCGGCGCATCGGCGCCAACGCGCGTTAGCGAACTTGGCCCGTTGCCCCTTCGCGCTTGCATCCCCGGCGCAACCGGCCTAGATCGCTGCCCCTCGGTCGGGACGTAGCGCAGCCTGGTAGCGCATCACACTGGGGGTGTGGGGGTCGCAGGTTCGAATCCTGTCGTCCCGACCAATTATTCGCTGATCGCCTTCACTTTTCCCTGCGCGTCGGCCTTGATCGCCGCCGGGGTGAAGGGCAGCCGCACCCATTTCTTCGCCGAATAGAGCCGCGTCTGATCGCCGAAATGCGGCGAGGCCGGGTCGGTCGATTGCGAATAGCTCAGCACCGCGTCGGCGACCGGGCCGGCTTCGTCGAAGCTCACCACCTGGACATAGCTCGATCCGTGGAACGGGACGATTCCGCCCGGGACGGGGCGCCCTTGCTGCACGTTGAGCACGCCCAATTGGCCCGGCCCGCCATGGACCGGGATATGCGCGTCCCCACGCACCGCGAACTGGGTGTCGCCCCAGCGCGCGTCGAGCGCGACGCCTTGCTTGGCGAGTTGCTCCGCCGCCTTGGCGAGCGCGGCGCGCAGCTTCGCGGCGGTCTCGCCCTCGGCGCGGAAGTCGCGCGGGGTGTGGACCGGGTCGGCGGGATCGAACGGCGTGCCCCAAATGCCGGGCAGCCGCTCGATCAGCAGCCAATAAGTGCCGAACAACGCGGCCCCCCGGCTATCGGCCTCGAACCGCCCGTCCCATTTGGCGAGCGCCGCGCAAGGACCCGCCACCGCCGCGTCGCCGGCGCAAGCGGCGAGCGTGCCCTTGAGCGCGAGCTGGCCGGCGAGCGCCTTGTTGGCGAACACCATCTGGCTCGCGATCGCATTGTCGATCTTCGGCCCGCCCAGCCCGTCGGTACCGGCGAGCCGCGCCTCGGTCTCGATGAGGCCGGAGCGGGTGCGCAGCGTGCGCTCGGTGCCCCAGGCGCCCAGGATCGGCGAGAGCCGCTTGTACGGCGCGCGCGCGTTGCTCAGCCAATAGCTGTCGTTCGAATTGACGACGTAATCGCGGCGCTCCCAGATCGCCTGGTCGGCGGCCGGCATCAGGCCCGGGCGGGCGGTGCCCGGCGCCTTGTCCCAATCGCAGCTCGCGCGGCCGCCATCGAGCAGCACGAACCGCGCGCTCACCGTCGCCGAGCGCGGCGTCGCGCAGGCCTTGATCTTCTCGGCGGAGACATTGGGCACCGGGGTGACATCGGCGTGGAGCGCGCCCCCCGCGCGATCGGCGGCGATGGTGTTCACCCAGGGAATGCCGAGCGTGCGCGTCACCGCCGCCTTCACCTCCGCGACCGAGCGCGCCTTGCCGATCGCCATCCAGGCGGCGATCGAGGCGTCGTTATCGGCATTCGCGTCGCGTACCGCATAAGCGCGCTCGGCGCCCCAGCCCAGGCCCAAGAGCGGGATGGTGAGCACCGCGCCATAGCGGCTGTCATAGACGGTACGCGTCACCGGCCCCGCCTCGGTCGGCACGGTGATCGCACGCGCGCGCATCGCCTCGGGCTTGCCGTCGATCAGATAGCTGGTCGGCGTGCCCGGCACCAAGGGCAGTTCGAACACGGTGAAATGCTGCGCGGCGGTGACGGTGTGGGTCCAGGCGACATCCTTGTTGAACCCCAGCGCGACCAGCGGCGTGCCGGCGAGGCCGACGCCCATCACGTCGATCTCCCCCGGAATGGTGACGTGCATCTGCCAGAAGCGCGACGGGCCCTCCCAGGGGAAATGCGGGTTGCCGATCACCAGGCCGCGCCCGTTCGTGGTCGCCTCGCCGCCAAACGCCCAGCCATTCGAACCGAAGCTGCGCTCGCGTGGGTCGTCGAGCGGCGGCAGCGCGGCGGACACGGCTTTGCCCGGGGGCGCCGCGTTGACGATATAGGGCGCGAGCGCCAGGCTGCTCGCCAGCAACAGCTGCTTCTGCGAGACGCGCAGCATATCGTCCATCGTGATCGGTTTCAGCCAGGGCTTGCCGCGGCACGCCTCGGGCGCCGCGCCGCCGAACTCGCGCAGGCGGCGGTTATAGCCGGCGACATAGCCGGCGAGCAGCGCCTGCTCCTTGGCAGGGCGTTTCGCCCAGCGCGCGCGCAGCGTCGGCAGGTCGATCTGGCTGCGGAAAAACACGTCGCTGGAAAGATTGTCGATTTCCTGGAAACCCAGCACCGCCTTGTTCTTCGCGCCGAAATAGAGGCTGCGCTCGCCCGCCACGGTCGCGAATTCCTCGGCCAGCAGGCAGAGATTATCCTCGGCATAGGCATAGCCGACGCCATAACCCGCGCCGCCCCAATCGGCCGCCCGAATGTGCGGGATGCCGTAGCTGGTGCGGGTGATGCTGGCGGCGAAGCGGGGTTTCGCCCCGGCGGCGCTCGCGCCGAGAGCGAGCAGCCCCAATCCAAGCAGAACGTGCCGCATCGTCGATCCCTCCCCCGTCTTCGCCGTCGCCCCTTAGGGGGAGGCTAGCCAGCCGGATCACGCCCCGCAACCACTTGCATTCACCGTCGCCCTCGCCACATCGCGCGCCATGAGTGATTCCGTAAAGTGGCACGGCACGACGATCCTTTCCGTGCGCAAGAATGGCAAAGTGGTGATCGCGGGCGACGGCCAGGTCTCGATGGGCCAGACGGTGATGAAGCCCAATGCGAGGAAAGTCCGCCGGCTGGGCGACGGCGCGGTGATCGGCGGTTTCGCCGGCGCGACCGCCGACGCCTTCACCCTGTTCGAACGGCTGGAGCGCAAGCTGGAGCAGCATCACGGCCAATTGCTCCGCGCGGCGGTGGAGCTCGCCAAGGATTGGCGGACGGACAAATATCTCCGCAATCTGGAAGCGATGCTGATCGTCGCCGACAAGGATGTGACCCTTGTCGTCACCGGCAATGGCGACGTGCTGGAGCCCGAGGCGGGCATCGCCGCGATCGGCTCCGGCGGCAATTTCGCCTTGGCCGCCGCGCGGGCGCTGACCGACTATGAAGCGGACGCCGAGACGCTGGCACGGAAAGCGATGCAGGTCGCGGCGGACATCTGCGTTTACACCAACGGCAATCTAACGATCGAAGCGATCGAGACCGCCAGCTGATTACCGCCGTCACCCCAGCGAAAGCTAAGGTCTCCCCGTTCGACGAGGCCCCAGCTTTCGCTGGGGCGACGCCCTTCCCGGAAAAAATCGAAATGAACGACGCCCTTACCCCCAAAGCCATTGTCACCGCGCTCGACGCGCACATCATCGGTCAGAGCGATGCGAAGAAAGCCGTCGCCGTCGCGCTGCGCAACCGCTGGCGCCGCCAGCGGCTCGGTGCCGATCTGCGCGACGAGGTGACGCCCAAGAACATCCTGATGATCGGCCCCACCGGCTGCGGCAAGACCGAGATCAGCCGCCGCCTCGCCAAGCTCGCCGATGCGCCCTTCGTGAAAGTGGAGGCGACCAAGTTCACCGAGGTCGGCTATGTCGGCCGCGATGTCGAGCAGATCGCGCGCGATCTGGTCGAGGAAGCGGTGCGGCTGGAGAAGGAGCGCCGCCGCCAGGCGGTGAAGGACAAGGCCGAGGAGGCCGCAATGGCCCGGCTGCTCGACGCGCTGACCGGCAAGGGCGCCTCCGAAGCGACGCGCGAAGCGTTCCGCCAGCGCTTCCGCGACGGGCATCTCGACGACAAGGAAGTCGAGATCGAGATCGAGCAGGCGCCGCAAATGCCGTTCGAAATGCCCGGCGGCGCGCAGGTCGGCATGATCAACCTGGGCGAGATGATGGGCAAGGCGTTCGGCCAGCCGCCGCTCAAGCGCCGCAAGCTTCCCGTCCCCGCCGCCTGGGCCAAGCTGGTCGAGGAGGAAGCCGATAAACGCCTCGACCAGGACGAGGTGAGCCGCGCCGCTTTGGCCGACGCGGAGGCGAACGGCATCGTCTTCCTCGACGAGATCGACAAGATCGCGGTCAGCGACGTGCGCGGTGGATCGGTGAGCCGCGAGGGCGTGCAGCGCGATCTGCTGCCGCTGATCGAGGGCACGACGGTCTCGACCAAATATGGCCCAATGAAGACCGACCATATCCTGTTCATCGCGTCAGGCGCCTTCCATGTCGCCAAGCCCAGCGACCTGCTGCCCGAACTGCAGGGCCGCCTGCCGATCCGCGTCGAGCTGAAGGCGCTGACCGAGGCCGATTTCGTCGCGATCCTCTCCGACACCAAAGCCTCGCTGATCGCCCAGTATCGCGCGCTACTCGGCACCGAAGGGGTGACGATCGACTTCACCGATGACGGCATCCGCGCCGTCGCCCGCATCGCCGCGGAGGTGAACGGCCAAGTCGAGAATATCGGCGCGCGGCGGCTGCAGACGGTGATGGAGAAGCTGCTGGAGAGCCTGAGCTTCGACGCCCAGGAGCGCGTCGGGCAAAAGGTGGTGATCGACGCGGCCTATGTCGATCGCGAGCTGGCGAGCATCGCGCGGAACACCGATCTCAGCCGGTTCGTGCTGTAAGGCGGATCGCGATCGCCCCAATCCACGTCGCCCCGGCGAAAGCCGGGGCTAGGCTGCCTTGCGACCGAAGAAGAAGAAGCCAAGCCCCGGCTTTCGCCGGGGCAACGTTTGAGTTCATTCGATCACAAGCAGCTCCCCGCAGCCACCCACCCCAACCCCTCCCTGGAAGGGAGGGGCTTTTGACGGTTCAATTCTTTGGCTTCTCCGGCTTATCGTACGGCGTGAATTTGCCGAGGAAGCAATAAGCGGCGGAGAAGCCGCCGTTGCGCCCCTGCACGCTGAACCGATCCCGCTCGCATAATTGCGTGCCGAACTGATTGTCG
>Ga0310345_10000488_pt1 | contig 58640 bp, 54 predicted proteins | sample HC15DNA20500_MG_FD_204667 | JGI IMG/M metagenome (GOLD analysis project Ga0310345, IMG submission 204667) | Marine microbial communities from station ALOHA, North Pacific Subtropical Gyre - HC15-DNA-20-500_MG | ecosystem: Environmental > Aquatic > Marine > Oceanic | place: Pacific Ocean: North...
TTTACTATAAAAAATAACTTCATCTTTTGGCATCAAAAAATAAGGATTATCAGCATTGCTTATAACCTCATTTAAATTGAAAGATATTCTAGAAAAAAGCCCAGATTCAACATTAAATCTTCTGACATCTACTCTAGAATTTAGAACTCTAGATTTAAATTTTAACTCTTCAAAAGAGGTTGATGAAAAAATTACATCATAAAGAGTTAAACCTTCACTCCAAAAAATAGTTTTTGTATTTTCTTGATCTTCTTCTTCTTCTTCTTCTTCATCTTCAAATTCTCCTTCTTGATCTACTTCCTCCTCTTCTTCTATTTTCAAGTTTTTGTCTATAAAATCAAAAAAATCTTTTTTTTCATCTTCTCCCAACTCATCAGTTGATTCTACCTCAAAGCGTTTAAGTGCTTTATTAAATAATTCTCTAAATTCTAGTTTTTCATCTTCATCTATAGGATCTTGTTTAATAGAATTAGGAAAACCAATAACAGTAATAGTTTCTTCCCCCACTACATCCTCTATACTATAAACCTGAACCGAATCTTGATCGTTTAATTCCACATCTATTAATCCACTAATTACATTTTTTAGATTATAAGTTTTAAAACTTCTATTCCCAGATAAATCCTCTTTATAAATATCAACCTTATTAAGATAAGTTCTAGATAAAAGGTTCTCACCTGCATCAACTATCAAATCTTTTAAATTTTTAAATCTATCTAGAGGATATGTTCCTGGTTGATTCACTGAACCACTAAGAACAACTTTATTTAAAATTTTATCAGAAATATTGTTAACAATTATCTTGTCACCATCAAATAACTCAAAATCTTTTTTGAATTTAGATAAAATCTTTAGTTTTTGATTTATAGAAATATTATTACCAATAATATTGTTTGAATCTCTTATATCTTTTATTTGAACGTTATATTTTTTTGAAATAGAAAACAAAGTTTCACCTTTAAGAACACGATGAAGAATTATTTCAGGTTTCTTTTTAGAAGTCATAAAAAGTTCAGAAAGATCAACAGAAGTAATCATTCTATTATATATAACATCATCTTTTCTCTCTTCAAGAGGCTTGATTCTTTCAATAATTAAATTACTAGAAGCTTCAGGTAATAAACCACCTGAAAAATCTAGAAGTTCTTTTATTCCTTCTTGTTTTTTGAGTTCATAAATCGCTTCCTTTCTTATTGAACCGGTAATCTGTACTGATGATATTTTCGGTGGTATAAAAACAATATCATTATTCATTAATCTTATGTCTTGATCTAATGATCCTTTAGTGATGTAATCATATAAATCGATTTTTTTAAAAAGTCTATTATTCCTATAGACACTTATTTCTCTAAGAGAACCAGATAGTTTTATACCTCCAGAAGAATAAATAGCATTTAATACAGTCGCAAAACCGTTTACAAGATGTGGTCCTGGCGTGTTACTTTCACCTAAAACTGTTACTTTAACAGGTCTTAATTGGGTTAAAGATATATCTAAAAAAGATCTTTTAGGATAATCTATTAAACCGGAAAAATATTTCCCAAGGTAAGTATTTAATCTGTTTTTTAAAGTTTTAAATGTATATCCTGATGCCATAAAAATACCTATATCAGGAAGTAAAATATTACCATTTAGATCAATCTCTACTTCAGTCTGGTAAGAATTATCTCCAAAAACATAAATTCTTAAAATATCACCTGGAGATAAAATATAACCTTCATCAATATTTCCAATCAAATATTCTTTATTGGCAAATTTATTATTTACAAACACATCATAACCAAAATATAAAATAGAATCTTCAGAATAAAAATTTATATCCTCTTGCAGATCTTCTAGTGAATCTTGATACATAGGATACCTTAAAAAGGATGTTGTTGTATCAAAACCTCCAACAGAAATATTGTCAGAATCATTAATAAATTGCGAAACATATTCATCATAACTAACACCAAAAAGAGAAGCTTGACGTCTCGCTTCTGATTCAGTCATTCCTCTTCTTTTTAACTCTTGTAAAATATCTTGCTTTGAATTAATTCCTCTGTTTTTTGCTTCATTTTGTAACTGATCTAACGACTGAGAAAAAATATCAGCAGATAAAAAAAGAAGAAAGGGTAAATAGTAAATATATTTCAAAATATGTTTTTTTAATGAGGTTAAGTATAAAATTATACTCTCATCAATTTACCACCGTTCCTCACCGGTTGGTCACCTAAATGGTATCCAGATGAAGTGCAAATTTAGTTTAAAAAACTAAAACCACAAAAACGTTATTTTTTGTTGGAATGAAATTTACTAATACCATCAATTGGAGATAAAACTATTTTACCAATTTTATAATCTCTTTCTTCTGCAATTTTTTTTAAAAAAGATTTATAATAAAAAGCAATAGATCCAGAAAAATATAAAGTATTATTAAGATCATATTTACTTAATATTTCATCAAAATACTTTTCAAAATGCAATCTTATAAAATTTTGAATAAAAAGATGATTTTCATTTTTTAAAATAAATTTTGAAAAACTTGCTACAAATTTTGAAGAATTATTAGTATCATAGATTTCTTTCAATAATGTGTTATTTTTATCGTATTTTAATTTAAAGCTCATATAAAGATTCTTAGGTAATAGATCTCTTTTGTACATTCTAAAAAATTCTTTACCCATATCATAGCCACTTCCTTCATCTCCTAAAAGATAACCTAATGAATTTATTTTTTTGACAATTTCTTTACCATTATAGTAACACGAATTTGAACCTGTACCCAAAATTGAAACAACACCTTTATTATTAATACATGTAGCCCTACAAGCAGCCAAAAGATCACTATTTACATTGACTGAGGCATTAACAAAAATTTTATTCAAAATACTAGATAAAGAATATGCTATATCATTAGAATTACAACCTGAACCATAATAATGTAATTCTTCTACTTTATCAAAAGAGAAAGAATTTTTCAAGGAACCGATTAGATTAATAAATACTTTTTCATTTGAAAACATGTAAGGATTATAACCATCAGTTGTATAATGATAAACTTTATTGTTATCAATTAAACCCCAATGTCCTTTTGTTCCACCAATATCCGCTACTAAAATCATATTTATTGATATAGTTGAGTTTTATAAAATTATACAAATTATTTTTACAAAATTATTATAAATCTCATTTATGAAAATAGCAGTTATAGGTGGTGGCATAGTAGGTTTAGCAATTGGATATAAATTACAATTAAAAGCTCCAAATAAAGTAATTATTTTTGAAAAAGAATCTGAAGTGGGAACGCATCAGTCTGGTAGAAATAGTGGGGTTTTGCATGCTGGTTTAGCTTATAATCCAGGTTCATTAAAAGCGAAGCTTGCAGTTCAAGGTGTAAGACAAATGATTAATTATTGCAAAGATTATAATATAAATCATGATATCTGTGGAAAAATAGTAGTAGCAACTTTAAATGATGAAATTAAAAATCTTGAAATGGTTGCCCAAAGAGGAAAAAAAAATGGATTACAAGGTTTAAAATTCTTATCTAACAAAGAACTAAAAATTAGAGAACCATACGTTCATTCTATAAAATCATTACTTGTACCTGAAGAAGGAATAATTGATTATAAAGCCGTTATGGATTCTTTAGTAAATAATATAAAAGAACTTGGTGGAAAAGTACTTTTATCTTCTCCCGTTAAAAAAATAGAAAATAGAAATAAAAAAATATTTATTGAAAGTAATCAAGATATAGAATTTGATTTATTAATAAACTGCTCAGGACTTCAAGCAGATTTAACATATAAAAATTTAACCAGTAAAAAAAGACCTTTAAAAATTATACCTTTTAGAGGTGAATATTACAAACTTGCTAAATCAGCTAAAAAACTTGTCAATCACCTTATTTATCCTGTAGGAAATCCAAAATTCCCTTTTCTAGGTATTCATTTTACTAGAATGATTAATGGGGATAGAGAAGTAGGTCCAAATGCAGTACTTGCACTAAAAAGAGAAGGATATAATAATACAGATATTTCATTTAAAGATATGATTGATTATCTAACTTATACTGGATTTTTAAAATTTATAGGTAAAAATTTTATTTTTAGTTTAAATGAATTTTCTACTTCCATACTTAAAAGTTCATTTTTAAAGAAAGCAAAGAAATTAATTCCAGATATATCTATGGAGGATATTAGTAAAGGACCTTCTGGAGTACGAGCACAGGCTATTGAAAGAAACGGGGAATTAGTAATGGATTTTAGAATTCAAAGAAATAATAATCAAATCCACATTTTAAACGCTCAATCACCTGCTGCTACATCTTCATTAGCCTTTGCTGATTATGTTATTGAAAATTACATAAATAAGTAATTTTATTTACTAATATAATTGTCAAGGTATATTTTTATTAAAACATATAATAAAAATAGTATTTTTACTTTCTTATGAAATATAATAATATTGAAATTATTGCAGAGATTGCTAATGCTCACCAAGGGGATCCAAAATTAGCTTTAAATATTGCAGAAGAAGCTATCAAAGCTAAAGCAGATGCTATAAAATTTCAAATGTATACACCTGATGAATTAATTTCTAAAAATCACAAAATGTATAATATTTTTAAAAATTTGAGCTTTAATAAAATAGAATGGGAATTCATATTTAATAATATATTAAAACAAAAAAAAATTAAAGTTTATCTGGATATATTCGGAATTGAATCTCTTAATTTTTCTAAAAAATTTAAAATTGATGGCTATAAGGTTCATTTTTCTGATTTAATGAACACTCCATTATTAGTTAAGTTATCTAAAATGAATAAATTAATTTTTTTTGGAACAGGAGGCGCAAATATTTTTGAAATTGATAAAGCAATTAAGACTATTAAAAAATATAATAAAAACAAATCCAAATTAGTTTTAATGCATGGGTTTCAAGGATATCCTACAAGCATTAATGATACAAATCTTAGTAGATTAAATTTTTTTTCAAAAAACTTTTCTAAATTCGTTGATTTAGGTATTTCTGATCATATAGAAGGAAATTCTTATTTATCCTCTATAATTCCTTCATTAGCAATTCCAATGGGAATTAAATATATCGAAAAACATATAACAATTAATAGAGGTTTGAAAGGTTATGATTATTTTTCATCACTTGAAGCTAAAGAGTTTAGAAAGTTTGTAAAATATATTAGAGAATCATGCTCTGCAATGGGAAGTGAATATATTAAGTTTTCTGATTCAGAAACTAAGTATAGAAATTCAGTAAAAAAAAAATGGAGTGCTTTAAGATATATTGAAAAGGGAAAAAAAATTAAAGAAGAAGATATTACATTAAAAAGAGATAATACAAATATTAAAACACTTGATTATGAAGACATAATTGATAAAAAATCAAAAGTTACTATTAAAAAAGATGAATTAATATCTAGAAAACATTTTAATCATAAAATTTTAGCATTAGTTATTGCTAGGTCTTCATCATCAAGATTACCTAATAAAGCTACAATTAAAATTAATGATGAAAGTTGCATTTCTTATCTTTTCAATAGATTGGTTATAAATAAAAGTTTTTATGACAAGATTGTCTTTTGTACTACTAAATTAAAGGAAGATGATAAACTTGTGAAAATTGCTAAAAAATTTAAAATAAAGACATATAGAGGTGAATCAGAAAATGTTTTAAAAAGGATAATGTTGGCTATAAACGACAATTCTGACTATGATATTATACTTAGAATACAAGGTGATGATATATTAATAGACATAAATTATATTAAAAAGGCAATTGATTTTCATTTAAAAAATAATTTCGATTATACTATTCCCGATGGGTTGCCTGCTGGAATTGAAGTAGAAGTAATTAATAAAAATGTTTTAAAGACCATTTTAAAATATGCTCAAGACTTAAAAGGAACTGAATATTTAACTAATTATATTATTGAAAATAAAGATATATTTAATATTGGAAAACTACCTATTCCAAAAAAACATAAAAATAATTTTAGGTTAACTTTAGACACACTAAATGATTATAAGGTAATAAACAACTTATGTATATGGTTGTCGGAAAATAATAAAAAATATGTATATGACCTAGATGACATTAACTCCTTTTTTAAAAATAATCCATCATTTAAAGAGATCAATAAAGATTCAATTCAGAAAAAAATACCTAAAAAATTTTCAACAAAATTATTATTAAATAAAAATTGTTAAAATTTAATATTGAAATAAGATAAAATTATAATTTTTACTTATTGTAATATCATTATTTAATATAATTGAAAATTACATAAATTAGTAACGCTTATCGTAACGATAAGCTGCTATCAACAACTCTATACAAACATTAATGTTTTTATCATACTATAAATAAAAAAGAGTTTATTATATATCGTTATTTCCTGTTGACGCTAAGGCATAATACCCATCTCCCAAACTAACATTGGAGAAAGTGATCTTATCACCACTTACACTCCCACCCGTGGCCACAACGGTAAAATTACCACTGATTCCCAGTCGATGTAATAACTTGTAGTTGTTAACTGCAGCTACCGTCGGATTATTTCCAGTCGCATCACTGATATCAACAGTAACATCAGCACTTACTGTACCAGATTCATCCACCTGCCAAATTCTGCCTGATCGCACCACAACACCAATTGGAAGATCAGACGTAGACGTGCTGGAAGTATTATTATTACCAAAAATAGAAAAATTTACCTCAGATAATGTGCTACCCACGGTCATAGTTAGTCCATTTGATGCCTGAGAAACACTGGTACCTGATTCACTCCATAGACCCTCTATATCAGTTTTATAGCTTGAATTTAAAGTAGCAATTGGAGCATATGAAGTGACCCAATCATCATCGTTCATATTAGTAAATGTCCCATCATAATTACCAGCAGATGCATTATCAGTTAAGGTAGTTCCCGAACCATCAATCATTTTATAGTAAGCTTTTAAATTGTCTTCATTGCCCTCTAGTTCAATAAACATATTAGCTTTAATTTCTGCCTGGCTCCTATTATCATCCCAAATTCTTAATTCATCAATCTCTCCATCAATAGTATTACTGTTCCCTCTACCAATATATTTCCAATACAATTTTGGCCAAGATGTAAATGTACCTGGAAATCCTTGAGACTCTCCATTCACAAATAACTCTACGGTTTTAGTATTAGATGATGACGCCACAAAAGCAAGGTGCTCCCAGTTGTCTATTGTTGTTGTATGGTTCCACGACTTATCAGAAGCTCCATGTTTTGTGATACCAACTTTATGAGTATTGCTCCACTGTTCAAATCTTAGGGTAAAATAATTACTACTACTTCCCTGCCATAAGAAATATTGATGGTTAGTACTAGCTTTTCTTTTATACCATACTTCTGCCGTCCAGGGGTAAGTAAGAACACTACCGTTTATAGTGATATAATCTGATTCACCATCAAAATCCAAAGCGTAATTGGAAGTTGAAGTAGATGATGATTTTTTATTGTGAGTCGCTTGGAAAGGAGGAAGGGCTATTTGAGCATAACTGGAATAGGAAAAAAAGAGAAAAATCAAAAAACAGTATTTTTTCATTAATAGATGGAATAAATTTCTTATAATTTAACAAATCAAAAAGAAATGCCCATGCTGAGATCAACTCTTTTAGAGATTGTAATAAATTCATAAAACATTTATATACCCCTGATTATGCATATTACCTACCATGTACTTATAATCATGTTTATTTAAAAAATTAATTACAATTTTTTTCATATGATTCGAATTTCCGGTTATTATTTTATATGGAGGAGTATTTAGAAAACAATAATCTTCCAGTAGATCTTCTATTTTCTCATATCTAATTCCATGTAAATCAAGTTTTAAATCTCTTTTGTTATTTTTCCTATTTTGCATATCATTATATTGAAAAGACTGATATTTAATTTATGGTTCGATTATATACAACAAGACTGTCTATAATAGATTGGTATATTTCATCAATTTGTTTAGGATCAAAAAAATAATAAGAATAGCTTTTTCTATATTCTTCTTCAGATACAGAATGTTTCTTAAAAATATCATTTTCTAATATTCTATATATAGAATTTGAAGAATCTTCAGAAATATTTAATTGATCAACCCTTTCTTCAAGTAAATGTATATCAATAAGGATATTAACCATTTTTTCTTTTGAAATGTACAATTCTCTAGAAGAATCTTTTTTATTACATGAAAAAATTAAAAAAAATGTTAAAATAAATAAAAACCTAAAAGACATATAATTTATTTAAGATCTAATAATCTAATTTTAGGCATTAAAATTAATTATTAATGGAAGAAATACTTAAGAAAGTTAGAAAATACGAAATTAAAATTAGAAAAGCTATAAATAATAACCTTCAAGGGGACTATAAATCTGTATTTAAAGGAACTGGATTAGACTTTGATGATTTAAGGCCATACCATTATGGAGATGATGTAAGAACAATTAATTGGAATATAACAGCAAAGCAAAATAATACATATATAAATACATATAAAGAGGAAAAAGAACAATCTATTTTTTTTCTATTAGATGTAAGTGAGTCACAGAATATAGGAAAAAAATTAAAAAACAAATTACATATTAGTAAAGAAATATGTTCTGTTCTTTCTTTATCAGCTATAAGGGAAAATAATCAAGTTGGTTTAATATGTTTTTCTGATACTAAAGAAAAATATATTAAACCAAATAAAGGTTTATCTCATGCCTACTTTATAATAAAAAGTTTATTTAACCTAAAAACAAAATCTTATAGAACTAGCATAAATAATTTAATAAGTTATTCCATGGGTATCATTAAAAGGAAAAGTATTGTATTACTTATTTCAGATTTCATAGATAAAGACTATACAAAAAACCTAATATCTATGTCCAAAAAACACGATTTAGTTTTAATTCAAGTATACGACAAACAAGAAGTTCAATTTCCAAAACTTGGACTTATTCCTATACAAGAAACTGAAAAAAAAACTAAAAGATGGATGAATACATCATCAAAAAAATTTAGTGATATTTTACAAAATACCTATTTTAATAATCAAGAAAATATTGAAAATTTAAGCAAAAAAAATGGAATCAATTATCTAAAAATAAGAACAGACAAAAATTATATTCCATTACTAATCAAACTCTTTAGAATAAGAAATAAATACAAATAGCATGTTTAGAATTATTACTATTTTTTCATTTCTTCTTTCAAGTTCTACTCATGCCCAAGAAATTAAAGTTGTAGGAACTTTTTTAGAAGATTCCACCGAAATAGGAAATACCATTTCCTATAATTTAAATGTTTCATTTCCAAAAAATTTAGAAATAATTCTGACTGATTCATCTTATAATTATGCACCTTTTGAATTTATTGAAAAATCCTATTTCCCATCTTTAACTGATTCAGTATATACCTATGATAGTGTGATATTCCATCTTAGTTCTTATAATATAAACACGAATCAATTTCTTAAAATTCCTATTTATGTATTAAATTCTAATGATAGTAGTGAAATTTTTAGCAATATTGATTCAATAAAAATTAAAGAATTTATTATACAAATATCAGATACTTTAAAAACAAAAACAAATACAGATTTTTCTTTGGTAAATATTGATTTTAACTATCCGTTATTAGTATATATAACTTTTTTTATTTTATCACTATTGATAATTTTATATCTAATTTTTAGAAAAAAAGTAATTATTTATTTTAAAACAAGAAATGTGAATAATCAATATAAAAAGTATGTATATGAAATGGATCTATATTTTAAAGAAATAAATCAAAAATTTAATAGAAAAAAATTTGAATTAATGATACTACAATGGAAAAGATTCAACGAAAAAATGAGTAAACATCCTTACAGCACTTTAACAACAAATGAATTAATTAAATTGGGAGTTGTTGGAGATGTAAATAAAATTCTAACATTAATTGATAGGGTCATTTATGGAAATAACCCACTTGTTAATTTTACGGAAAATTTTAAAAAGTTAAAAAATCATAGTCATAAATTATACTATAATAAATTAATAGAAATAAAAGATGAATAATCAATTCCCCAATAACTGGTTTTCTGCAGAATGGTTTAAAATATCAACAATCAATTCATACACTTTTGAAAATGCTTTATTTCTTTATTTATTGTTCTTAATCCCGATAACAATATTAATAAAAGAGTTTTTTATTAAAAAAAATAGATTAGATGTCTCTATTCCTGAATATAAATTGAAAAAAAATTTATTTTCGATCTTGAGATTTCTTCCAAATATTTTATTGTTATTTAGTACTATCTTATTAATTATTTCATTATCTCGTCCTCAAAAAAGTAATGAAAAAATTGAACAATGGACTGATGGAATCGATATTATGTTAGTAATTGATATAAGTGAATCTATGCAAATAGAAGATTTTAAACCAAACAGGTTAGAGTCTGCAAAAAAAGTTGCCAAAAAATTTATAAATGGAAGATTTCAGGATAGAATTGGATTGGTAGTCTTTTCAGGAGAGTCCTATTCTAGGTGTCCATTAACTACTGACTATGACCTCTTAAACACATATGTTGAAGATATTGACTTTAGCTTGATTGAAAGTAGAGGAACAGCAATTGGAAGTTCCATTGCTGTTGCTACAAATAGGATGAAAGAATCAGATTCAAAATCAAAAGTGTTGATTTTATTAAGTGATGGTGATAATACCGCCGGAAACATAGACCCTTTAATTTCAGCAAAAATCGCAAAGGCATATGATATTAAAATATACACAATCGCTATAGGAAAAGAAGGAAGGGTCCCTTTTGGAAAAGATTTTTTTGGGAGAACTAGATATGTAGAACACACTCTTGATGAGAGTAATTTAAGACAGATAGCTGAAATTAGTGATGGAAATTTTTTTAGAGCTTCTGATAATGAATCGTTAGAAAAAATATTTAAAATTATAGATACATATGAAAAAGTTGAAATTAAAGAATCTAGATATAAGGAAACTACTGATTATTATCAATATTATTTATTATGGTCAATTATTATTTTTACATTCTGGATACTAATTAAAAGTTCTTTTATAAACAATTCTCTTATTGATTAATATGGAAATTAATGATATAATAAATTCAAATAACAATTCTTTTACTTTGGTTGCCGTTAGTAAAACAAAAACTGTTGATGAAATTCAAAAAGTATATAATCAAGGACAAACTAATTTTGGAGAAAATAGAGTTAATGAATTAATGAATAAGCAGAAAATACTTCCCAAAAATATAAAATGGCATATGATTGGTCATCTTCAAAGAAATAAAGTAAAAACAATATTACCTATAGTACATTTAATACATAGTGTAGATAGTATCAGATTAATAAATACCATTGAAAAAGAAAGTAAAAAAATAAATAAAAAAACTAGTATTTTACTCCAAATTCATATTGCAGAAGAAAAAACAAAATATGGTTTTTCTTTCAATGAATTGAGGAGTTTATTTAAAGAAAATTTTTTCAAAAATATTAATTTTATTGATATTAAAGGTTTAATGGGAATGGCAACTTATACGAATGATAAGGTTCAAATCAGAAATGAATTTAAAAATTTAAAATTATTTTTTGAAGAAATAAAAACTAGATTTTGCAATTCAAATGATAATATAAATTTTAATAGTCTTTCCATGGGTATGAGTGGGGATTATACAATTGCACTAGAAGAAGGTAGTAATATAATTAGGATAGGCACTTTAATCTTTGGAGAAAGAGACTTGTAATTTTTTAATTGTTAAAACAAATCATTATAATAGTACTGTGTTTTTCAGATATTAAATTATGGATAGGACTAAAATTTATACTTATTCTGCGTTGGTAGTTGCTATATTACTAGCTGGATATCTTATAAATAGTATCAAGATAAGTATAGATAATGAGGCTAGAATTTTTAAAATGGAATCTAAAATAATAGACAAATTAAAAATTATAAGAGAGGCTCAAATTGCCTATCAAGGTGTTAATGGAGAATTCACATCAGATTGGAATAAATTAATAAATTTTATTGACTCAGGGACAATTTATATAATTCAAAGAAGAGAAGAAACCGTGTTATTAGAATATGGAGCAGAAGAAACCACTTTATATTTAGATACTCTCGGAAATATTTCTGTAAAAGATTCTTTATTTAGTAAATATTCCAATTTCGATTCAAAATCACTCTCTTTAGTACCTGGATTGGATAATATTCATTTTAAAATGTGGTCTGGAAAAATAGAAAAAGGAGGTGTTATGGTCAATGTTGTTGAAGTAAGGAATCCAAAACCTATAAATCAAAATAGAAAAGAAAGTAATGAGGCAAATATTCATAAACCTTTAAGATTCGGATCTAGAATTAGTATTACTACTGCAGGAAATTGGGAATAATGTATAGTTGAAAAAAAATCATTCAAAAACGATCACAAAGCTCCAAAAAATTACTTCTTATGATTTGTTAATAGCAATATCTGATCAATATTTTCAGTATGCTATAGTTGATAATGATAAAATCTATGAAATACATGATAAAAAATTAACATCATATAATACCATAGAGGAAAAAATTAATACTCTTAATTGTATAAAGAAAAAAAATAATCTATTAAATAATAAAATCTGGAAAAGAGTAAAAATTTCTTTTATCAATAGTAAATTCACACTAATACCAAAATTATATTTTGACAAAAAATACTGTCACTTATATTTAAAAGACATAAGTTCTTATAATCAAAAATTTGATCAAATAAATTTTTATAATCATAAAAATTTAGGATTTTTTAATGTATTTGCTTTAGAAAAAAAAATATATAATTGGTTGAACAAATCATTCAATAAAAATAATATAACCCACATAGGAAGCTCTTTAATTGAAGGTTTTTATAAAAATATAATCAATGACAATAAAACATTATTTATTTATTTTGATGATATAATACTTCATATATTAATATATGAAAAAAAAACACTCATTTTCTACAATTTTTTTCTTATTAACGGAGAAAAATATAAGAAATATATTTTTTTAACTTTCAAAGAATTTAAATTAAGTCAAGAAAACACCAGAGTAGTGATTTCAGGAAATAATACAAAATTGTATTTAAACAATTTAAAATCATATATTAAAAACATTTCAATTCTTAATTATTCTGACTTTAAGTTAAAGGACAATGAAAGCAATTTTATAAGCTTATTGTTTAACAACAATTTATAATCATTTAAATTAGTAAAAATTAGAAATTTGAAAAAAATAGCATTATTCCCGGGTTCTTTTGATCCTTATACACTAGGACATCATGACATTATTCTTAAAGGATTGAATATTTTTGACAAAATTATTATTGCAATTGGACATAATTCTAAAAAGAAAAGATATTTTAATGAAACCGTTATCTTAAATAAAATAAATGGTGTCTATTTAAAAAATAAAAAAATTGAAACTATCATATATAATGAATTAACTGCAAGTTTAGCCAAGAAATATAAAGCTAATTATATATTGAGAGGTTTAAGAAACACTACAGATTTTGAATTTGAAAATTCTGTTTCACAAATAAATAAATATTTGAATGATAAACTTGAAACTATTTTCCTAATTACTTCTCCTGAATTTGCTCATATTAGCTCAACTATCATTAGGGAAGTTCATGAATACGGAGGAAATATAAATAAATTTTTACCTTACAAATTAGGATAAAAAATTATCTACTTTTTTATAAGAATCTATAGTTAATCTTTCTCCTTCTTTACTATTAACTGAATTTCCATGCTCCATTCCTAAAATACCTTTATATCCTTTAGTATATATATGCTTAAAAATATTCATATAATTTATTTCTCCAGTTAAGGGTTCGTTTCTTCCAGGATTATCTCCAATTTGGAAATAAGCAATTTCTTTCCAACAAAAATCTATATTAGGAATTAGGTTACCTTCCTGAATTTGTTGATGATAAATATCAAATAGAATTTTACATGAAGGACTGTCAACAGAACTACATATTTCAAAAGCTTGAGGACTTTCTGTTAAAAACATACCAGGATGATCTCTAAAATTTAAAGGTTCTAAAACCATAACTAAATCATGAGGCTCTAGAATATCAGAAGCTCTTTTAAGAGTTTCAATAACATTGTGGGTCTGATAAGATTTGCTAAGTCTTAAATCTAAAAATCCAGGAACTACTGTCATCCATTTTGCATTGACTTTTTTTGCAATCTCCACAGAACTTTTAATTTGTTGAAGAAATTCTTTTCTATAGTCAAGATTACCACTTGCCAAATTCGGCTTATCCCAATAAATATTATGTGCAACGAAAACGCCCATTCTCATATTTAGATTCTTAAGTTTATTAGAAATTTTTTCTTGATCATTAACTGATCTTAACTTCATACCATTATCTTCAATAGATCTAAAACCTTGTTCATAAATAAAATCAATCTGATCTAAAAAATCCTTTCCAGAGTTAGATTCAAACAAACCAAAATGTGGTGCATAATCTAAATTAAAAGTATTTTTTTTAAATTTAAAAGAAGAATAAAAAAGTGATGAAGATACTAGTGAAAAAAACGAATTTCTAACAAATAATCTTCTGTTCATTACTTTTAGATTAATTGACTCTTATAAAAATTAATTCTATATTATATAAAAATTTTATGATGAAAAAATATAAAACTATATTTTTAATATTCTTTATCTTATTCAATGGTTTATATTTATGTAAATCCCAAAATACACAAAAACCCATCCTTCATGGAAAAAACTGGATTGCAATAACAGGGAAGCCATTAGCTGCAACGGCAGGCTCTATTATCTTTCAAAAAGGAGGGAATGCTGTAGATGCTTCTTGTGCAATGATAGCAGCCACATCCACGATGTGGGATGTTCTTGGATGGGGAGGAGAAACTCAAGCATTAATATATCATCCAAAACTTAAAAAGGTTATAGGAATAAATGCATTAGGTACAGCACCTTCAGGAGCAACTGTTGAATTTTTTAAAGAAAAAGGATATGATATACCTCCAAAATATGGTCCTTTAGCTGCTGTAACACCTGGAACTCCAGCGGGATTAATGACAATGTTGGCTGAATATGGGACAATGAGCCTTGAAGAAATTCTTGGACCTGCCATTGAACTAGCTAAAGGATATCCAATAGAAGCTCAAGCTGCAAATTCAATAGAAAAAAATAAAGAGGAAATAAAAAAATGGAAATACTCTAAACAAATATTTTTAACACATATAAATGAAGAGAAAAGAGAAGCTCCATATCCTGGGGAAATTTTTAAACAAAATAATCTACTAAAAACCTTACAAAAACTTATTGAAACTGAAAGAAAGGCTTTAATTAATAAAAAAAACAGAAAAGAAGCAATTTATTCAGCTTATAATAGATTTTATAGAGGAGATATAGCTCAAGAAATTGTAAGAGGAACTCAAGAACTAGGTGGATTAATCACAATGAAAGACCTAGATAAATATAATGTATACATTGAAGAACCTTTAGTAATAAATTATAAAGGTATTGATGTCTACAAATTAAATAGCTGGGTACAAAGTCCAGTACTTCTTCAAGCATTAAATATTGCTGAAAATATAGATTTAAAATCAATGGGATATAATTCTTCAAATTATATCCACCATATCTATCAAGTAATGAATTTAGCTTTTGCTGATAGAGATTTTTATTATGGTGATCCTTATTTCGAACCTAAAGAACCAATAAAAGGTCTGCTTTCAAAAGATTATGCTAAATACAGACTCAAGAGTTTAAATATTAATAAAAATGATGAAAATATTAAACCAGGTAATCCATATCCTTTTCAGAATGAAAAAAACCCATTTTTAGAATACCTAAATAATTGGGAAACACATAATGAAATTTCAAAAATAAAATCTGAATTTGATAAAAATCATACGATGAATAGTTTATTTGAAGATTTTAAAGAGGGTTTTTATGCTGGCACAACAACTGTTCAAGCAGCTGATACATCTGGATGGATAGTTTCTGTTACACCAAGTGGAGGATGGATTCCAGCTGTTATAGCAGGTAATACAGGAATTGGTCTAAGTCAAAGAATGCAAAGTTTTGTGTTAGATCCAAAAGATGGACCATATAATGTTTTAGAACCACATAAAAGACCAAGAGCGACACTCACACCTACTCTAGCTTTAAAAAATGGTAAACCTTATCTATCATTTGCTGTTCAAGGTGGTGACACACAAGATCAAAATTTGTTACAATTTTTCTTAAATATGGTTGAATTTAACATGAACATTCAAGAAGCTTCGGAAGCAGCAAATATTAATAGTTTTCAGATGAGAAGTTCTTTTGGATTTCATGAAAATAAACCAGGTGAGATATTGTTAAATTCTGATACACCAAATTGGGTGAGAAAAGAATTAATAGAAAAAGGATATAAATTACAATTTAAAAATAAAACTTCCGGACCAATTAATGCAATTTATTTTGATAAAAATAACGGATCTTATTGGGGTGGCTCAAGTAACTTTGGAGAAGATTATGGCATAGCATGGTAGCTTTATGAAAAGTATAAATTATTATTCTAGAAAATCTCTTTTTAATTTTTCTTACAAAGTATTTAAATATTTTGATATACCTAATGAAGATGCAAAACTTGCTGCAAGTATATTAGATTATAGTGATATAAGGGGAATAGATTCACATGGCATAGCAAGGCTTCACTCCTACTTTGACTTATTAAATCTAGGCAGAATTAATCCAAAACCTCGCATTAAAATAATTAGGGAAAAAAAGAGTATAGCTACCATAGACGGAGATAATGGATTAGGTTTAGTAGTAGGCCCTAGGGCACATAAAATAGCAACTGAAAAAGCAAAAGTTTATGGTTCTGGAATGGTAAGTGTATCAAATACAAATCATTATGGTGCAGCAGGTTATTACAGTGAAAAATCATTGGAATATGATCATATAAGTTGGTCTATGACCAATTCAACAAAATTAGTTACCCCTATAAGAGGAAAAGAAAGAATGTTAGGAACAAATCCAATAGCTATAGCATTTCCTGGATACAGAGAACCACCCATAGTAATAGATTTAGCAACAAGTGCAGCAGCTTATGGTAAAATAGAAATTGCAAATAGAAAAAATATTAAAATTCCAAAGGGATGGAGTATAAATGAATATGGAAAAAACACAACAAATACTTTAGAAATGATCAATAAAGGTTCTTTGTTACCAATTGGTTCATTTGAAGAAATTGGTGGTCATAAGGGATATTGTCTTGCTTCAATGGTAGATATATTGTCATGTGTTTTAAGTAAGGCTAATTGGGGTCCATTCGCACCTCCCTTTGCTTTACAACAAGAAACACCTAAGAAAAAAGTAGGTAAAGGGATAGGTCATTTTTTTGGTGTAATGGACATAAATGGATTTATAGATGTTACGGAATTTAAAAAAGAAATTGATAATTGGATAAAAGTTTTTAGAAGTACTAAACCAGTATCAAAAAACAAAAAGGTATTAATCCCAGGAGATCCCGAAAGATTAGAAAAAAAAGTTAGACTAAAAAAAGGAATTCCTCTAATTAAACCAGTAATTGATGAACTTAAAGATATCTCAGAAAAAACTGGAATTAATTTTTTGGAGTGACTACATTAAGCCTACCTTCTAAAATGGAAATATCAAGTTTATTTATTTTCTTTTCTACCCTCTCTCCATCAATTTGATACATAAATTCTTTTTCATAAGAATAAAGGTTTACATTTTCTACTTTATACTTTTTAACTTCTTTAAATCTAGGATAATAGTGAAAAAGAGACATAAAAAGGAAAATAAAAATCTTCATAATACCAGTTTTTTCAACTAGAATAATATCTAACTTACGATCATAGAGTGATGCCTCAGGAGTCAATGATATGTTATACCCTAATTCGTTAGTATTAGAAATCAGTAGAATAAAAGGTTCTGAAATTTGATTTAGCCCATTTGTAAAAATCTTAGTTTTTATATATTTGAAGTTAAATAGTGAAGCAATAAAAGCTCTGAAATAACCTATAATACCCCTTTGATTATATGAGTGATAAGAATTTATAAAAAATGCACCAAAAGCTACACCCATATTACTAAAAAAATAATCATCATTAACTTTTCCAACATCAATCTTTTTTATATTTTGAATTTTTAAAATTTTTAACGCTTTTGAAATATTCTTTGGAATTTTTAAATGACCTGCAAGACCATTCCCTGAACCTATAGGAATTATTCCAAGAATTTTAGAGGTAGAAATAATATTTCTCGCAACTTCATTTATTGTTCCATCACCCCCACAAGCTACTAAAATGTCTACACCTTCTTTTATAGATTGTTTTGTTAATTCGATTGCATGACCCTTATACTTAGAATATTTTATAAAAAATTGATATTTAATTTTGTTAGAAAATATATTTTTAATCTCTTTTTCAAGTAAAATTGATTTCCTAGAAGAAATAGAATAGACAATAAAGTGGATTATAGTCATCCTTTTATTTTTTTATTTACTTAATTTCATCTTCAACAATTCATTTTATTAAGTGTTGAATAAATATTATAGATATATTTAATAACAACAAAATTATTACAAAAAAAATTCAAGAATCAATTAAAATCTTAATTTTCATCTGTTCTTTTGGATTTTCAAATTAATAAAAAACCCACAAAATAAAGTGGGTTTTTTATTTACTATTGTTATAAAATAGCTCAGCAGTTTGTTAGGTGTAATATATGTAATTTCTTGATAAATTGTCTCAACTTCTTTTCCCCTTTTGAATTGTGCTACAATGTTTTTAGATTGTAAGTATGAAAAAATTGCTTTTATTATTATTAATTTCTACCAGTTTATTCGGACAAAATTATTTTCCTGATAAGATTTGGATTGAAAAAAATCCGGAAGATTTGGGAATTAGTTCAGAAAGACTTAATAAAGCAATAAATTTTGCTATTCAAAATGAAAATAGTGTAGACAAAGACCTTAAAATAGCTATTATAAAATCATTTGGGAATGAGCCTTTTTATAGTATAAAAGGACCAACAAAAAAAAGAGGAAGTACAAATGGATTAATAATCAAAAACGGATACATTATAGGAAAATGGGGTGATACAAAAAGAGTTGACATGACTTTTAGTGTGACAAAAAGTTACCTATCAACAGTTGCGGGTATCGCATATGATAAAGGTTTAATAAATCTTTATGATAAACTCTATAATTATGTTTTGGATGGAAAATTTAATGACGAACATAATAATAAAATTATTTGGCATCATTTATTAAATCAATCATCAGAATGGTCAGGAAGTTTATTCGGAACAAATGATTGGGCTGATAGACCACCAAAAAACTTAAAATTAGAAGAAATCAAAAAACAAAAACTAAAACTCCCTGGAACCAATTATAAATACAATGATGTAAGAGTTAATCTTCTATCTTATAGTCTACTAAAAGTTTTTAGAAAGCCTCTACCAATAATACTAAAAGAAAAAATAATGGATCCCATAGATGCTTCAACAACATGGAGATGGTATGGTTATAGGGATTCCAAAGTAATTATTGATGGACTAGAGATTGAATCTGTTAGTGGTGGTGGTCATTTTGGAGGAGGAATATTTATTAATTCGGAAGATCATGCACGATTTGGACTATTATTTTTAAGAAATGGTATCTGGAATAATAAAAGACTAATATCATCTGATTGGATAAAAAAAATACAAGTGTCTTCTGAAAATAATGTATCATATGGTTACATGTGGTGGTTAAATAAGGGTTATAGAAAATGGAATGAATTACCTGAAAATATATATTACGCATCAGGTTTTGGGGGCAACTATGTTGTTATTGTACCAAATTATGATTTAGTTATAGTTGTTAGGTGGCTAGATTCAGATAAGATTGGGGAATTGATAAAGAAAATAATTAATTCTCATAAATAAGTTTTTGGCTTGAATCGAGGTTTAGTGAGCCTCCTGCCGGGATCGAACCAGCGACCGACTGATTACAAATCAGTTGCTCTACCAGCTGAGCTAAGGAGGCTTTTGACGGCAAATATAATGTTAAAAATGAAAAAAATAACCTTTTATTCTTCTGTTTGAGATTTCCAATGTTGGAAATGGAACCTTAATATAACTTATAGAATTAAAAATTTTCTTTAACACTTTTGAATTTGTTTTTATTTTAGTAAAATCTACATCTAGAGATAAATAAAATTGTCTATACCTATCGTAATAAGGAACCGATTTACCTTTATATGAAATTATATTCATAAATTCACCAGTCATACCATTAGCTCCATAACCTATTGACAATGCTAACCAATTAGGAATAGATTTTATTTTTAGAAATTTTTTTGGAGTGAAAGAAAACCAATATGTATAACCATTATAATCATAAATAAATTCTGAAATAAAATTATTTTTTCCTAAATAACCATTTGCGTTTTGGGCATACTTAGTCCTTGAAAAAGTAAGTTTTGGCTTGATCCATTGTTCATTAAATAGCTTTTGTTGAATAATAAAAAATGAAGATCCTAAAGCGTTCGCTATAATATCATAAAAAGAAAAACCCCAACCTTCATAATAAGCATCAAAAAACTCAATTGGAGTTTCCAAAATAAAACCTTGAAATCCTCCATAGTACAAGGATTTTTTTTCTGAAAAATTAGATTTTTTTAAAATTTTGTATCCAACTGTACTTTCTATATATGAGGCATAAAAATGACCGAATTTATCAATTTGCATCCATCCTTTAAAATCATTATAAAAATGAAAAGGAACTCTTTTCTTATCATTATACCATTGAAATCTTAAATAAGAAATTGTACCAGTTAAAACAGCTCCTTCAATTGCTAAAAATTTGTAAAAATTTTTATCTATTTTCTTTTTAATTGAATCTGAATAAGAAAATTCATTTTCAAATGAAAAACAATTAAAACTGAAAAGTAAATATATAATTGTTAATAATTTTTTCACTTAGTATAAAAAATGATATTTAAAGAAATTAATACGTTTTAAATTTAAAAATTATTAAATTAAATAAGTTAATAAACAATAATCCTTTTAAGATCATGAAATATATAATCTTAATGATACTTCTCATTAACTCTAATGAGTTGTTATCTCAAAAAAGAAATATTCAATTTTTTAACACTACATTATTTAATAATATAAGTGTAAGAAATATTGGTCCTGCTAAAGTTTCTGGAAGAATAACTAAAGTTGTTAAGGATTATTCTAATCCTAGTATTTGGTATGTAACAACTGCCTCTGGTAATGTCTGGAAAACGATAAATTCTGGTACTACTTGGATATCTATTTTTGAAAATTACGGATCATACTCGATTGGAACTATATCCATTGACCCTTCAAATCCTAATATTTTATGGCTTGGTACAGGTGAAAACAATAGTCAGAGGTCTGTTGGTTTTGGAGATGGTGTATACAAGAGTATTAATGGTGGTAATACATGGAAAAATATGGGATTGAAAACATCTGAGCATATTGCAAAAATAATTGTAGACCCAAAAGATTCTGATAATATTTTTGTAGCATCTCAAGGTCCCTTATGGAGATCAGGAGGTGAAAGAGGACTTTATAACTCTTCTGATAAAGGAAAAACATGGAAAAGAATTTTGCATGTTAATGATGATACTGGAATATCAGATGTAATTATGGATCATAATGATAATAACATAATGTATGCAAGTACTTATCAGAGAAGAAGACATTTCGGTATACTTGTTGCTGGTGGTCCAGATGGAGGTATTTTTAAGTCTATTGATAAAGGTAAAACATGGAAAAAATTAAAAAATGGTTTGCCTGGTGGTGATATTGGGAGAATTGGACTTGCTATCTCACCTCAAAAACCTAATGTAGTATATGCCCTAATTACTGCAAAACAAGATACTAAAGGATTTTACAGATCAGAGGACTATGGAGAAACCTGGAAAAAAATGAGCGATTATCAGGTTGTAGATTCACAGTACTATGTTGAAATTTTTCCTGATCCAAACCAATTTGATAAAATATATTCTGTGGACATGAGGTCTTATGTTACTGAAGATGGTGGTAAAACGTTTGAAAGAATTCCAGAGAACAAAAAACATGTGGATAGTCACGACGTTTTGTTTGATGAAAATGATCCAGATTATATTATGATAAGTTGTGATGGTGGAATATATGAGAGTTTTGACAGAATGAAAACGTGGAAATTTATAAATAATTTACCAATTATTCAGTTATATAGAGTTGGAATAGATAATCAGAAGCCCTTTTATAATGTTTATGGAGGAACTCAAGATAATGACAGTTTTGGAGGACCTTCTAGAACAAAAAACAGATCTGGAATTAGAAATAGTGACTGGTTTGTTACAACTGGAGGTGATGGGTTTCAAGTTAGAGTAAACCCCTCAGATCCTAATATTTTATATACTATGTCACAGTATGCTGGTATTATGAGATATGATAAATCCAATGGTGAAAAAATTGGCATTCAACCCCAACCTGAACATGATGAAGTAGCATTTAGATGGAATTGGGATTCTCCATTGATAATAAGTCCACACAATACGGATAGATTATATTTTGCATCTAATTTTCTTTTCCAAAGTGATGATAGAGGAAATTCATGGACAAAGATAAGTTCTGATCTTACTAGAAATGAAGACAGGAATAGGAAAAAAGTAATGGGTAAAATTTGGAGTATAGATGCTATATTTAAAAATGTTTTCACCTCTCCTCTGGGTACTATTGTTTCTCTTGATGAGTCAAAAATTAAAGAGGGATTAATAATTGTTGGCACAGATGATGGGCTTCTTCAAGTTACCAGTGATAATGGAAAAACATGGAAAAAATTTGAAAATTTTCCAGGAATTCCATCAAGAGCATACGTGACTGATGTAGTTGCCTCAAAATATGACGTAAATAAAATATATGTTTCTTTTAATTATCATAAGTATGGTGATTTTAATCCATATTTAATAGTAACAATAGATGGCGGTAAGACTTGGTCATCAATTTCATCTAACCTACCAAAAAATAATTTTGTTTGGTCAATAGTCGAAGATCATAAAAATTCAAATTTATTATTTGTAGGAACTGAGTTTGGAATGTTTTTTTCAATAAATGGTGGAAGAACCTGGAATAAATTCAAAAAAGTTCCTACTACACCAATTAGAGATTTAGAAATTCATGAGGGTGAGGATGATCTTGTTGCTGCATCTTTTGGAAGGGGATTTTATATAGTTGATGACTTCTCTCCAATAAGAGAGTTTTCTGAAATTATTTTATCAAAAGAATCGTATCTTTTTTCAGTTAAGGATGCATTACAATTTATTGTTGCTTCTCCTGAAAAAACTGCCACTGGTCATAATTTCTTCGCTTCCAAAAACCCACCATACGGTGTTAAACTTTCATATTATTTAAAAAATAGTCTTGAGTCAAAACTAGATAAGAGGGAAAAAGATGAATCTATGAAATTTAGAAAAGGAGAAATGATAAATTATCCAACACTTGATCAACTTGATGATGAAATAAAAGAAGAAAAACCAGGAATTTTTCTAACTATATCTGATAATGAAGATAATATTATTAGGAGGATATCTGGAAGTACAAAGAAAGGATATCATGAGTTATATTGGGACTTAAGAACTTTCTCTAATAGAAATATAAAGAATGAAAACAATTACTCTGGGCCTCTTGTCCCTCCAGGGATTTACAATGTTTACCTGTCAAAATATGTAAATAATTCATTTACTTCTCTAAGTGAGAAAAAATCATTTAAAGTAATTCAGCATGGAAGCAATTCAACTCAACAGGATAGAATTGATTTATTTAATTTTCAAATAAAATTTGATAAGTTATTCAGTGATTTTGAAGATCTAGTTCAAGATATTGAAGATGCCATTGATAATATTGAAGGAGAAATCCATACTATTATAAATTCAGTTTTAACTAATGATGTTAATAATCTTAACAATAAAAAAAGTGATTTGATGGATCTAAAAATGATTTTGATTGGAACAAAAGGTTTTAATTATGCCGATGTTTTTACAGTTAATCCACCATCTATTCAGAGAAGGTTGGGAAGCATGAGATGGGAACTAGCTAATACTACTTCTAAACAAACAAAGACACATGAAATGACCTATGATATATCTAAGAAAAAGTATGATGAGGTATTAAAAAGATTTAAAGAAATAATAAATTAAAATTTATAGAATATTTTTTAATAATTTCATATCAATATTACCGCCACACATTAAACACAAAACATTACTATTTTTTGGGATACTAATTTTTTTAGATAGTATAGCTGCAATAGTAGTAGCTGCTGCAGGTTCAGGAATAATTTTTTGACCATTTACCAACAAACTCATTGATTGAATTATTTCATTTTCACTTACACATACAACTTTATCAACAAATTTTTTTATATAATTTAATGTAATTTTTCCAGAAAAAGGAGCTGCTAAGCCATCTGCTATGGTTATATTTGATGATAAAACTTCAGGAATTCCAGATTCTAAACTTTTACTAATAACATTAGAATTTATCGGTTCAACTCCAATAATTTTAATTTTTGGATATTTATTTTTTAGAGCTAATGCAATTCCAGAAATTAAACCTCCACCACCAATTCCAACCAAAACATAATCTAAATTTTCAGAATATTCAGCTATTTCTAAACCTATTGTTCCTTGACCAGCTATCACATGATGATCATCAAATGGATGAATTAAAGTTAAATTTTTTCTTTCTTTTATCTTTAAGCATTCTTCAAGAAGGTTATCTTTAGTTAAAACAACATTACCTCCATAGTACTTTGTAGATAGAATTTTAGCTTTTGAAGCATTATGTGGCATAATAATTGTTGAATCTATTCCATTTTCTGTAGCAGCCCAAGCGAGAGCTTGTGCATGATTCCCTGCAGATAAACTAATTACACCATTAGATTTTTCATTTTGAGACAATTTTGATAGTTTATTTAATACTCCCCTAATTTTAAATGAACCAGTTTTTTGAAATAATTCCAACTTCAACAATAATTTAAATTTGAAAAGATTAGAAAAATATGAGGATTTTATAATAGGAGTATGAATTATTTTTGATTTTATTTGTTTTTTAGCCAATAAAAGATCCTCAATATTTAAGAAATTAGCCATCTAAAATATAAAACTATTTATTTATAAGACTTAAGTATGATTTTAAAAGATTTACTTCTTGATTAGCTTCTAAGATTTTTTTATCATAATCTTTTTTAAGATTATTTGCAGTAACAGAAGATTTTAAAAAATCTACATTGTTTATTAAATTCTTAACCTCACTTTCAATTTTTGAAATTTTATTTTTTAATGATAACCTTTTTTTATTTAATTTGTTTTTTGAATGAGAACTTTGTAAAATTTTATTTAAATCGAGATTAAAATTAAAAGTAGAAATTTCGTCTTTAGTCATTAAACTTAATTTATCATTTATCTTCGATAGGGAATCATTGTATAGATCTTGAATCATTCTAACTTTTACTTTAGAAACTGATCCAATTAAATTAAAATCACCTTGAAGTTCAAGTAATTTTTTAGTTGAAAATTTATTTTTTTTGGTTAATTCTATAATTTTCTTACAAATATCAGATTTTAAATTATAATTAGATTCATACTCTTTTACTAAATCTTTGTCTTGAAATCTCATTCTTTCAAAAAAATGATCACATGGTCTCTTAAACTTTTTATAAATTTTATCTTTATCCTTGATGGGTACTTTTCCTATTTTTTTCCATTCTTTTTGAAAAGCTAGAATCTTAGAAGTTGTTTTAGACCAATCATCACTATCTTTTATAGATTCTACTTCTTGAATCAGCTCCAATTTTAATTTTAAATTTTGAGAATAAAGTAAATCTCTTTTTTTAAAAAATTTAGATTTGTTACTAAAAAATTTTTTAAAAATAGTCCAAAAATTCCTAGTTAAGGTTTTAGAAAATTTTTTAGGAACAGCTCCAATTTTTTCCCATTCATCTTTCATTAAAATTATTTTTTTAGTCTCATTAGACCAATCAGAAATTTTACCAAAATTTGATGTCTCGTAATTCTCAATCTTCTCTAAAATATTTTGTTTTTTAGATAAATTATTTTCGAGTGTCTTTTTTATATCAGTGAAAAACTCTTTTTTGTTCTTATATATTTGGTCTGATGCTTTTTTTAACCTCTCCCATATTTTAACTTTTTCACTTATAGGTACAGGACCGGTTTGTTTAAATTCATTATGAATTTTATTCAACTTGTAAATTGTACTCCTAATATCGCTTGATTTAGTCAATTTTTCAGCTTGTTCACAAAGTTTACTTTTTATTTCCAAATTCTTTTTTGAATCAAGATCCTTTAATTCAAAATAAATACTTCTATTATTATAGAATCGATCTAACAAAGCATTATAGTTAGTCCAAATAGATTTTTCTTTATTAGAATTTACTATACCTATTTCTTTCCATTCGTTTTGCAATTTTTTTACTTTTTTGAATGTTTTAGAATCTTCGACACCGTTCAATAAATTTCTTAAATTTTTCACAATATCGCCTTTTCTTTTAAGCTTATCAGAAATATCTTTTTTTGATAACTCACTACTAGAATTGACAATTTTAGAAGTGGAATCAACAGACTTTGCAGAATTATTATTTTCTATAATATCAACTTCTTTACTATTCATATTCAAAACAAAAATACAAAATTAATTTAATCTTGGATCAATTGGATAATTTGAAAACATTTTATTCAATCCTCCACTTTTCTTTAATATATTATTCCATATATTTTTATAATTAGGAGTAAAAATATTTTTTGAATTGAATTGGGAAATAATTATCCAAGAATTATCTTTTATTTCATCATATAATTGACCTTTAGACCAACCAGAATATCCTAAAAAAAACTTATACTCATTACTTTTAATTTTATTATTTAAAATTAATTTAATTAAATAATCTAAATCACCTCCAAAATATATATCACGATTTAATCTAATGCTATTTTTTTTTAGTTTAGAGCTCTTATGAATGAAATAAATATTTTTATTATCTACTGGACCACCTAAATATAATTTATCATCAATTTCAATATTTTTGATAGTTTCTTTCAAACTAATATTTAGAGGTTTATTAATTTGAAAACCGATAGAACCATTCTTATTATGATCACAAATCAAAATAACAGATCTATTAAAATAATTATCAGCTAAGTAAGGCTGAGAAACAATAATAGATCCAATTTCTAATTTAGATTTTGAAATAAAATTAAAATAATCAATGTCCATATAATTAATTAATTATTAATACAATAAATTTATCACAAATTATCTAAATAGAATGAGTAATAAAATATGTAATATGAGAATAGATTATTCAGGAATTGATTTAAGTAAAAAAAAATTAAACAAAAATCCTATAAAACAATTTAATATTTGGTTTAAAGAAGCTAGAAAAAATAAAATTTCTGAACCAAATGCAATGATTCTATCCACAATTAATAAAAATAATTTTCCATCTTCAAGAACTGTTCTATTAAAAGAAATAAATAATAAAGGTTTCATATTTTATACAAATTATAATAGTCAAAAAGCAAAAGATATAATAAACAATCCTAATGTTTCTTTAAATTTCTTATGGAAAAAAATGGAAAGACAAATTATAATTCAAGGGTATATTAAAAAAGTAAGTAGAGTAAAATCTGAAGAATATTTTAAAACTAGATCAAGAAACTCTCAAATTGCTGCATGGGCATCTAATCAAAGTCAAACAATTAGTAATAAAAAAGTTTTAGATGATAATTATAAAGATATGCAACTTAGATTTAAAATGTTAAAAAACATACCTAAACCGGATTATTGGGGAGGATTTTTAATAATTCCAAAAATAATAGAGTTTTGGCAAGGAAAAAAGTCCAGACTCCATGATAGGTTTTGTTACGAAAAAAAAAATAATGCATGGAAAATATTTAGATTATCTCCCTAAAGAATAGAAAACAAATCTTTAAAGCCTATATTGCTTTTACTAGAAATAAATCCTTCGCCATGATTAACGCCTATAGAATGTCCTAACTCAATTGATCTAGAATTGATAAAATCTAAGAAATTTTTAGTAGAAATGTATGATTCTGATTCTTTAGAATTATTATTATAAAACTGACTTTTAAAACATTTAATTGCTTTAATTTTTTTATTGTAAAATTTTGAAACGTCTATTACAAAATCAGGCTTAATGTATTTATCCTGTAGACTATATAATATAAAATTTGGTTTCCATTTCTTTTGAATTTTTCCCCTATATTTTGAAGATACTTTTTCTAAACCTGACAAAAATGAAGCATCATAAACTAATCTTGATGCTTTTTCGTGATCAGGATGCCTTTCTTCAAAAGAATTTGTAATTATAATTTTAGGTCTATATTCCCTAATTTTTTTGACTAATAGTAATTTGTTTTTTTCATTATTTTCAAAAAACGCATCTTTTAATCCTAAATTTTCTCTAAATTTTATCTTCATAAGTTTTGCTGAATCATTAGCTTCAGAAATTCTAATTTTTGAATTTCCTCTAGTTCCCATTTCACCTTTCGTTAAATCAATAATTCCAACTTTTTTGCCAGAACTAACAGAAGAAATAATCGTACCTGAACAAGAAAGTTCAGCATCATCAGGATGAGCCATAACAATAAGAATATCTAATTTCATACTATTTTTTTGTTGACAAAAATCTTTCTGCATCCAAAGCACCCATACAACCTGATCCAGCGGCTGTGACTGCCTGTCTATACACTTTATCTTGGACATCTCCAGTGGCAAAAACACCTTTGATATTAGTTATTGTAGTACCTGGATTAGTGATAATATATCCATTATTATCCATTTTTAAATATTTCTTAAAAATCTCTGTATTAGGCTTATGTCCAATTGCAATAAAAAGACCTGAAATATTAATATCACTTTTATTATTTTTTTTATTATTAAATATAGTAATACCTTCTACTTTATTATTACCTAAAACTTCTAATACTTCAGTGTTCCATAAAATATTTATATTATCAGTTTCTATTAATCTATCTTGCATAATTTTTGATGCTCTTAAAAAATCTTTTCTAACTAATAAATAAACTTTCTTTGTTAATTTGGACAAATATAGAGACTCTTCTGCAGCAGTATCACCTCCACCAACTACAGCAACTATTTTATTTCTAAAAAAAAATCCATCACATACTGCACAAGCAGAAACTCCCTTACCATTTAGTCTTTCTTCAGATTTTAAACCCAACCATTTTGCAGATGCTCCAGTTGAAATAATAACTGATTTAGTGATCAATGTAGATTTATTGTCAACATCTAATTTAAAAGGATATGAAGAAAAATCAACAGAAGTAACATCTCCTGTTCTTACTTCAGCCCCAAATCTTTCAGCTTGTTTTTGAAAATCTATCATCATTTGAGGTCCTTGAACACCATTAGGATAACCCGGATAATTTTCTACATCAGAAGTAATTGTCAATTGACCGCCTGGTTGAAAACCTTTATAAAGAATAGTTTTTAATCCAGCTCTAGAAGCATATATTGCTGCACTATATCCAGCAGGACCTGATCCAATTATACATAGATCAATATATTCTTCTTTCATAATATAAAAATACGAATTATTATTTTTCTGGTTTTGGAAGTAATGCTTTTCTTGAAAGTCTAAATTTTCCTGTTCTTTTATCTACTTCAATTAACTTTACTTTAATTTCTTCTCCTTCTTCAAGAATTCCTTCCATATTTTCTATTCTCTCCCATTTAATTTCTGAGATATGTAATAAACCATCTTTTCCAGGCATAAATTCAACAAAAGCACCAAAAGGCATAATTTTTTTTACTTTGCCTATATATTCTTCTCCGACTTCAGGAAGAGCTACTATCGCTTTAACTCTTTCTACTGCATTATCCATATCCTCTTGATTTGATGAAAAAATATTTACAATACCAGCTTCATCTACTTCTTCAACTAATACTGTAGCTCCTGATTCTTTTTGGATTTCTTGAATTATTTTACCTCCGGGACCAATAACTGCACCAATCATATCTTTTGCAATAGACATTTTATAAGATCTTGGTGTGTGAGGTTTTAAATCTTTTCTTGGTTTATCAATCGTTTTAATCATTTCTTTTAATATATAATGTCTGCCTTCTTTTGCTTGTTTTAGTGCTTCCGATAAGATTTTATATGACAATCCATCTATTTTAATATCCATCTGACAAGCAGTTATTCCGTCAATAGTACCAGTCACTTTAAAGTCCATATCTCCCAAATGATCCTCATCTCCCAATATATCAGAAAGAATAGCATATTTTCCAGAATCAGAATCAGAAATCATTCCCATAGCAATACCTGATACAGGTTTTTTAATTTGAATACCAGCATCCATTAATGCTAAACTACCAGCACAAACTGTAGCCATAGAAGAGGATCCATTAGACTCAAGTATATCTGATACTATTCTAATTGTATATGGATTTTCATCTTCCGAAGGTAAAATTGCTTTCAGTGCTCTTAAAGCAAGATTTCCATGACCAATTTCTCTTCTACCAGCACCTCTATTTGGTCGAACTTCACCTGTTGAAAAACCTGGAAAATTATAATGCAAAAAGAATTTATTATATCCACTATTCATTGCACCATCAATCATTTGCTCATCTAATTTTGTTCCCAAAGTAACAGTTGATAAGGATTGTGTTTCACCTCTCGTAAATATCGAAGAACCATGTGCATTAGGTAAATAATCTATTTCAGACCAAATTGGTCTTATTTCATTTAATTTTCTTCCATCTAATCTTATTTTTTTATCTAATACTGCTTGTCTTATAGCATTTTTTTCAACATCATGACAATATTTATTAAATAAAAATTTATCAAAGTCTTCATTTTGTTCTATAGTAGATAAGTATTCTTCTTTTATTTTATCAAAAGCTTCGGTTCTTTCTTTCTTACTTGGTATACCTTTAGATGCAACTTTATATATCTTATCAAATGTTTTTTCATTAATATGATTTTCTAATTCTAAATCAGAGTTTACATGCGAATATTCTCTCAATTTAGGATTATCAATATTTTCTAAAAACTTAATTTGTAATTCACATAAGTCTTTTATTGCCTCATGAGCTACTTTTAAAGCCTCAATAATTTCATCTTCAGAAACTTCATTCGATTCTCCTTCGACCATACAAATATTATCTTTTGATGCTCCAACTATAAGATTTAATGATGCACTAGTAATCTGATCTGGTGTAGGGTTAATAATATATTTTTCATCTAGTTTAATTATTCGAACTTCTGCTATTGGACCGTTAAAAGGAATATCAGAAATTGTTAGAGCTGCAGATGCAGCAAGTGCAGCTAAACAATCAGGTAAAGCTTCAGAATCTGCACTAATTAGTGAAAGCATAACTTGAGTATCAGCACGATAATCATTTGGAAATAATGGTCTCAAAACCCTGTCTACAAGTCTACAAATAAGAACTTCATGATCTGAAAGTCTACCTTCTCTTTTCAAAAAACCTCCTGGAATTTTACCTGAAGAAGCAAATTTTTCCTGGTAATCAACAGATAAAGGTAAAAAATCGATATCTTCTCTGGCTTCATTATTCGAAACAACTGTAGCTAATATCATTGTTTTACCCATTGTTAAAACAGCAGATCCATCAGCTTGTTTAGCTAATTTTCCAGTTTCAAGAGTAATTTTTCTTCCATCAGAAAGTTTAGTTGAAACTGATTTTATTTGATTTTTCATATAATTTTATGTTTTATAGAATTAAGGATGCTAACCCTAAAAAAGAAACTTTTTACTTTCTTATTTTAAGTTCAGAAATTATAGCTCTGTATCTTTCAATATGTTTGGATGAAAGATAGTTCAGTAATTTCCTTCTTTTACCCACTAATCTAATTAACCCCATTCTTGATGAGTGATCATTATTATTTTCTTTTAAATGATTTGTTAAATGACTAATACGGTGAGTAAATAAAGCTATTTGTGACTCAGCAGATCCTGTATCATTTTTTTTTTTCAACCAACCATGATTTTTGAACAAGTTTTCTTTATTTTGTTTTGTTAAATACATGCTTAGCTAAAAGTTATTTTATATTACATTTAATTTTGGCAAAAATAGGTAATAATTGTAGTTAACAAAATTTTTTTCAAAAATTAAAATTTCTTCTTTACTCTAATTAAAATATTTCTAATATGTACTATATAATAATCAAAATCTATAATTCTTGAATCTTTACTAGATTGATATAGAAAGAAAAATCCAATAGGAAAAAGAAAAGAATTGGAGATCCATGCAGCATACTCAGGATCTATAATACCTTCTCTTGCCCACTTTAAACTAAAAATATTTAAAGAGTAATAAATAATATAAAAAAATATAGATATTATGACAGGAACCCCTAAACCGCCTTTTTTAATCAATGAACCTAAGGGAGCTCCTATCAAAAACATTGTAAAACAAGCAAAGGCTTGAGCATACTTTCTATATAGTTCTATAGCGTTTTTATTAATTTCAAAATTTTGAGATTTTATTTTAGCAGAATTTATACTAAAACTTGTTTTTAAATTTCTTACTTTTTGTAAAGAATTTGAATATAATAATATACTATCAATTTTTCTATCAGGAATATCTATAGAGGTTAATAAATTATTTTTATTTTTTTTAAGTGAATCAGTTGAATAATAATCCAAAACAATATTTTCCTCTTTTAATTCTTCTCTAACAAGTCTGATTGACACTGGCAAAATAAATTCATCTTTCATATGATAATTATAAAAAGAATAAGAGTTTTTAAGTAAAATATATTTTTGTTTAGATTTTACAAATTCGATAGAATCTATCGACCTATGTAATTCACCTATATTTTTCATTCTATAATCACCACTAAACAATTCTTCCTTAGTTCTGTTTAAATCAAAAGAAGACATGTCAAAAATCATTTTCATTTTTTTAAAGCCACTTCTGTAAAATTGATTTACTTTTCTTGAAACAAAATTAACACTGGTTGGAATTTCTGTATACGTAAACCCATCAAATAATTCAAAAACAACATATCTATTATCTAAAATAGAATACATTAAACTTGAATCTGATAAGATAATTCTGTTATTTCCAGGGAATGACAAGTGATCATAAATTATTATATCCTTTAATATTTTGTCATTAACTTTTTTATTAATTTTTATACTGTATCCAGGTATTCCATCATAAAATTGACCTTCCTTTAAATCCATAGAAGGTTTTTTTCTCTTAATATCATAAAGTAAACTAAGAGCCTTTAAATTGGCTTTAGGAATGATATAATTATTAGAATAAAATGCTATGCAAGAAATTGCTATTGAAACAAAAAATAAAGGTCTCAAAGTTCTGATAAGTGAAACCCCTGCACTTTTAATAGCTGTTAGTTCATTGTTTTCACCCAAATTACCAAAAGTCATTAACGAAGAAAGTAATAACGCAAGAGGAAATGCATCAGGAGTAATCCTAATAGAAAAATATAATAAAAATTCGAGTAATACAGTAAAACTCAAATCTTTACCTAAAATATCATCAAAATATTTTAGCATAAATTGTAACAAAAGAATAAAAACAATTAAAAAAAAAGTTAAAAAAAAGGGACCAATAAATGATTTTAAGATTAGTTTATCTAATTTTTTCATTTATGGTATTTATTAAGAGATTATGCTCCAATAATCTCCTTGAGATTGGAAAGTAAATTTTTCCAAATTTGATATAATTCATCAAGATCATCAGTTTCAGTATATTCTATAATTTTAATGAAAACAGATTGAGTTAATTCATTAATCTCAAGTCTAAATTCAATATAATCCTCATCTTGTTTATTCTCATCATCAGAAATAAACGTAAATTTTACATATTGGTTATTTTTTAAAGAATCAATTCTAGCTATTTTTTCTTCTCCATCTAATAAAAAGATTAACGTCTTATTAAGATTATCTGTATTTACATCATCTGCAAACCATTGAGATAATCCCGTTGCTGTACTCAAATAAGGAAATAACATAGCTTTTGAAGCATTAATTTCAAATTCACCAACAAACTTTTGCTTACTCATTAACTGTAAAAAAAATTAGATTACTTGTCTCAATGTAATAAATATTTTACAAAATTCAAGATGAAAAAGATTTTCTTTTTAAATAATAATATATCTAAATTTGTTTCTTTTTAGCGAGGTAGCTCAGGTGGTTAGAGCGTCGGATTCATAACCCGGAGGTCGGGGGTTCAATTCCCCCTCTCGCTACAATAACTAATTGTTCCTAGTAAAAACATAATTATAATTATTAGATAAATTATTATCAAAAAAATAACTTTCTAAATTAAATGCTTTTAAATTTTCTGGTTTTTGAATCTTATTATCTATAATAAATCTTGACATTAAACCTCTAGCTTTTTTAGCATATATAGCTATGGTTTTATATGTTCCATTTTTAAATTCTTTAAAAATCGGAGTTATAATCTTATTCTTTAATTTCTTTTTTTTTATAGATTTAAAATATTCATTAGAGGCTAGATTAATCACATAACCATTTTTATCTTCAATATCATTATTTAATAAATCAGTTATATTATCACCCCAAAATTCATAAAGATTCTTACCTCTTAAATTTTCTAATTTAGTACTCATTTCAAGTCTGTAGGGAAGAATTTTATCGAATGGTCTAAGTAATCCATAAAAACCTGAAATGATTCTTAAATTTTCTTGTAAAAAATCAAATTTATCTTCTAATATCGACTCAGCATCTAAACCCGAATACACATCTCCCTTAAAAGCATAAATAGCTTGTTTAGATGAATTAGAATTCATAGGATTTTTCCAATTTTTAAATCTATTATAATTTATTTCTGCAATTTTATCACTTACATTCATCAAGTCTTTTAAATCATTGATCGAATAGTTAACTAATATTTTATGAAGCTCACTAGTGTGATTAATCAACCTACAATTAGTGTTGAGATGACAAGAATTATTATTATCAAAATTTAACGTTTTAGATGGTGATATAAGTGTTACCATAATACAAATTTATTAGTTATTAATATACGATTAAATTAATAGTATATTTTTAACACAATCAATAATTTAATGAATTATTTATAAAGCTTTCATATATATAATCATGAATTTTTGTTCTAATATTATACTCATAAAGTTTACCATTCTCTCTGGTCTGATAAACTCTATTTGACAAGAAAATATAAATCAAATTATACTCAGGATCTACCCAAACAAATGTACCCGTATATCCTGAGTGCCCATAACTTTTCTTTGAAGAATATTTTGAATACGTACAATCATCTATACTATACTCAGGTAAAGGTTTATCAAAACCTAATCCCCTATGATATTTACCAGAACAATAATTACACTGAGTAAATAAAGTTATAGTTGATGAATTAAAAATCTTTTTTTCATTATAATACCCATCATTTAAAAACATCTGATAAATAACTCCTAATTCATTAGCTGTTGAAAAAAGTCCAGCATTACCAGAAACTCCATCCATCATTGAAGCACCTTCATCATGAACTACCCCATGAATTTGAGTCATTCTAAAAAAATCATCATTTTCAGTTGGTACAATTTTATTTTTTGCGAATTTTCTCAAGGGATTAAATAATGTTTTATTTAAGTCTAAAGATGAATAAATATCTCCTACAAAATTTTCAAATGATGATTTAGATAATTTTGATACTATCTCAGGGACTAAATAAAAAAATAATCCAGAATATAAAACAGAGTCAGTATCCACAAAATATGTTTCTTTAATCTGATTATATATTTCTTTTTTGTATTTCTTATACAAATACAAACTATCTGTCAGATTTATACTATATCTTTTTGAATATTTATTACTAAGAGTTTTTTTCTTAAATTCTTCATCTTCATTTTTTGTAGTTTCATGGAAAGGAATCCATGCCCTTATACCTGTTTTATGTAATAAAAAATCTTTAACTGGAATATCTCCTTTATCAGTTTTTTTAAATGTTTTTAAATAATAGGATAATGGTTTTTCTAAGAAAAATAAATTATTATCATAGAGTTTCATAAGAGAAAGAGTAGATGATGTAACTTTTGTTAATGAAGCTATGTCATAAATCGAATTTTCAGATACTTCAATTAAACTATCATACGTATGAAAACCATAATTTTTGTTAACAATTTTATTTCCATCTTTAATAACTAATATCTGAGCACCTGGAAACACTTTATTTTTTATAGAAAAATCAATTAAAGAGTCGATTTTTCTTACCAGAACATCCATTTTAATTGAATCTGATTTATAAAAATTAACATTTTTAGAAAATGTTAAATAAGAAATAAGAAAAAAGAATATTATAAAACCTCTAGTCATTTTTATTCAATTCAACACCTAAGCCTGGTTTATTTACAGTGTTCATAACACCATCTTTTATAGTAAAACCACCACTAACTAAATCTTTTGCAAGGTCAAAACTACCATCTAAATCTAGATACTTGGTATTAGAAAACGAAAGAGCAGTATTCAGAGCAGCTGATATACTTATTTTACTCTCATCGTTACACCCCCACATAAGATTAATATTATTTAAAGCTGCAATCTGAGCAATTTTTCTCCCTTCAGTTATTCCTCCACACTTCATTAATTTAATATTAAAAATTTTACCATAATTATTACTTGAAAATTTAATAGCGTCGGTATAGTTTGTTAGAGATTCATCAAGTGCTATAATTTCTTTTAATTCATTCGGAAAAGATAGGTATTCATTAGAATGGTCAACTTTTAATGGTTGTTCAATTAATTCTATATTTTTAGTTTTATTAAAAAATTTTATAGTTTCATCCTTATTCCATCCCTGGTTAGCGTCAACTCTTATATTAATTTTATTACCAAAATATTCATCTAATTTAATTATACGTTCTAGATCCTCATTAAGAGACTTTCCTAGTTTCACTTTCAAATACCTAAAACCTCTATCAAAATACTCTTTAGATTCTTCAATAGTCTCTTCAATACTCATAATGCCTATAGTTATAGAAGTTGGTAAACTGTTAATTTTTGTTCCGAGAAATGATGATAATGATATATTCAAATATTTTGTAAAAGCATCATATAAGGCAATATCAAATGCAGCTTTCGATCCAACGTCATCTTGAAATACAAATGAAACTTTTTGTAATTGATTTTCAAAATTTCTAATGTCCCCACCTATAAATTCATTATATTTATTAAGAGCATTATTGTATGAATCCTTTGTGTTAATTCCCACAACATATTCTGATATCCCAGAAGAACCATGACCAATTAAACCATTTCTTAATATAATTTTTACTATTAAATTATCTACAGAATTTGTTGTCTTATATGATATTGTATATGGTCTTACAAGTTTTAGATGAACTAAGCTAACTTCAATATTATCAATTATCATGTTTTTTCTTTAAATTAATTAAAAGGGGTAATAATTCATCCACACCTTCATCTAATGGTAAAATTATTGGAATTTTTAGTTCCTTTTCTAAATTAATTTTTGTCTCTTTTTTTTCTTTTTCATTCATATCTGAAGTGTTAAGAGTAACAGCTAAAACCTCTTTACCGTACATATTTATTAATTCAATTTCAGATTTTAAAGAAGGCATTTTGCATCCAACATCTTTCCAACCATCAAAATATTCTCTTTTTATAGAATGTTGTAAAATAACAGCATCAACATCACAAGAAACTAAAAATTCACTTCCACAAGGTCCTGATGGATTTCTTAACGCAGCTTGACCTTCAATTAGTATAAAGTCAGGGTTTTCATTTATATAACAGTTGTAAATCATTTTTTCAAGCTCTCCTGATACAAAATCATTATATGTGGAATCTAGAATAAAGCCATATTTCCATCCCTGCATCCAACCTGTTTGACCCGTAAATATCATTTCTGATTTAAATGAATTTTTATTTAAAACCTCAATAATTAATTTAGCAGTAGTCCTTTTTCCTAAACCGCAATCAGTTCCCATTACTACAACTTTTGGACAATTAACATTATTTATTTTACCACTCCAAAAAGACAATAAATCTCTTTCCCTAGGTTTTCTAATATCATGAATTTTAACATTATAATCTTTTGCAATTGAAGAAATTTTTCGATCATCTTCCAAAAAATTATGAAGTCCATTAATTATAGAGATATTATTTTTTATAGAAAAAATAATATCTGATCTCATTTCATCTGGTAAAATACCACCTGCAGAGGCAACTCCAACTATGCAATAATCAACCTTTCGACCTGAATCTAGAAACGAAGAAACATCCTTATAAATTGGTATATTTCTATTATTTCCATCTAATAATTCTCCAGCTTCTTGACCATGAAATTTGGTATCAATAATTGACACAATTTCAAATCTGAAGGAACCTCTTACTAATCCGTGAGCAGTCTTTGCAGATTTCGTATCATAAGCACCATTAGTCAATATTATTGCTCTCCCTTTTACTTTCATGAAATTAGATTGTTTACCAATAAAAATATAAATATGAATATTATAAAAATAAATATAATTGATTTGAAGTTTATATTTACAAAAAATATTACAGGATGAACGATAATTTAAATGAAGAAGAATTTTTTATTTTAAGAAGAAAAGGAACTGAAAGAGCATTTTCTGGTAAATTACTTTATAATAAAGAAAAAGGAACTTATAATTGCAAGGGATGCAATAATGAGCTATTTACTTCAAAATCAAAATTTGATTCTAGTTCAGGGTGGCCAAGTTTTTGTAAACCAATAAATAATGCAGCTGTTAAATTAATTGATGATAATTCATTTGGCATGATTAGAACAGAAGTTACTTGTAATAATTGCGATAGTCATCTAGGTCATGTATTTGACGATGGTCCTAAACCAACTGGAAAAAGATATTGTATAAATTCTTTATCACTAAATTTTTCTAAATATGAATAACGTAGTTTCTGGTATAGATATTGGCGGTACAATTACTAAGATTGGGTTAATTGATAAAAATGGTAAATGTATTTCAAAAGATTCATTTAGAACCAATGAAGCTAATAATTTTAATGATTTTATTAATAATATTTCAGAAACTATAAAGGGTTTAATATCGAAAAACACAAATCTTTTAGCAATTGGTATAGGAGCACCAAATGCTAACTACAAAAAGGGAACTATTGATTCACCTGCAAATCTAAAATGGGATGGAAAACTTAAGCTTGTTAAGAAATTAAAAAAATATTTTAAAATTCCTATAAGGCTATCTAATGATGCAAATTGTGCAGCATCAGGAGAAATGCTTTATGGAAACGCTAAAAATTTTAGAGATTTTATCCTAATAACATTAGGAACAGGTCTTGGGGGTGGTATTGTTTCTAATGGTGAATTAGTTCAAGGATTTGATGGTTTTGCAGGAGAGCTTGGTCATCTATCAATTTTTGATGGTGGTAGATATACTGGATTAGGCGTTAAAGGTGGATTAGAAGCATATGTTTCCGCTACAGGGTTAAAAAGAACTATAATGTATATGTTATCTAAATATACTGATGATAGTGTTTTTAGAAAAGTTCCATTTAATGACTTGCATGGTGAAGACATAACTAAAGCAGCTGAAAAAAATGACCCAATAGCAAAATATGCTTATAAGTATACTGGTAAAATTCTAGGAAAATCACTAGCAAATTTTGTCAGTTTTTTGCAACCTGAAGCTATTATTCTTACTGGAGGATTGGCTAACTCTGGAAAATGGATTTTAGAACCAACTAAAAAGTATTTTGAAGAAAATTTACTTCCATTTTATAGAAATAAGGTAAAAATATTAGAATCTGGAATGGAAGAAAAAGATGCGGCTATTTTGGGAGCAGCAGCTTTAGCCTGGAAATAAAGTAATAAAGATATGAAGAAGTATTATATTATCTTCTTTTTATTGATTATAAATAATTTTTCATTCTCACAAAAAATTAGAATAATTGATGAAAACAGTAATCCTATAATTTTTGTTTCCATCTACAACAATATAAAATCTATAGGTGAAAATACAAATTCTGATGGTGAGGCCTATCTTGATAAGTTTAAAGTCAATGATACACTTACTATTCAACATCCATCCTTCGAAAGTATAACAACTAGCATTAATAAATTAAAAGAAGAAAATTATTTAGTAGTGTTAAAAGAAAAAATTTTCAAAATTGATGAAATAGTAATATCTGCAAATAAGTGGGAACAAAGCAAAAGTGATATTTCAAGTCAAATTTTAGACTTATCAGAAAATGAAATTGAATATATCAATCCAAAAACATCAGCTGATTTACTTGAAGAGACTGGACAAATCTTTGTTCAAAAAAGTCAACTTGGAGGAGGAAGTCCTATGATAAGAGGTTTTTCCGCAAATAGAATATTAATTGTCTTAGATGGCGTAAGATTAAATAATGCAATATTTAGAAGTGGTAATTTACATAATATAATTTCTATTGACCCAAATATTCTAGAGGGAGCAGAAGTCTTATTTGGCCCTGCATCAGTAATATATGGAAGTGACGCTATAGGTGGTGTTATGGATTTTCACACTAAAGAACCTAGCTTTTCATCCAATAAAAAAATATTATTTAAAGGGCAGCAATTATTTAAATATTATAGCGCAAGTAATTCAAAACATTTCAATTTAAATCTTAATATTGGTGGTAGGAAGATTTCTTCTATATCAAGTATATCAGTTAATAATTATGATGACCTAAGATCTGGAAACAAAAGACCAGAAAAATATTTTGATTTTGGGAAGAGAACTGAATACGTAGAAGTTAAAAATTCTGATGAAATAGTTGAGAATAAAAATTATAATATTCAAAAATTTAGCGGGTATTCACAATTCAACTTCGTAGAAAAAATAAAATTCAATTTATCAGAAAGTTTTAATCTATCGTATAACTTCTATCTTTCAAATTCATCTAATATACCCAGATATGATAGATTAATTCATTATAAAGACTTAATAACCCCAAAGTATAGTGAATGGTACTACGGTCCGCAACAGTTTATAATGAATAAGATAGAAATAAATCTATTTGGTAAAAAAAAATTTTATGATGCCTTATCAATAAATATATCGAATCAATTTTTAGAAGAAAGTAGAAATGACAGGAGATTCTACAGTAATTTTCTAAGAACAAGAACCGAAAAAGTAAAAATTTATAGTTTAAATCTTGATTTTGATAAAGAATATAATTCAAAAAGTGAAATATATTATGGTTTTGAATTTTTTATTAATAAAATTAATTCTAAGGCTTTCATAAAGGATATAGTAGATGATTCAAAGACAAACACGTCAACCAGATATCCTGATGGAGGAACGAACTATAACTCAATAGCTGCATATTTTTCATATAAGAAAAATATAAATGAAAAATTAAAAATAAATACAGGAAGTAGATTTTCTTCAGTATTTTTAAAATCAAATTTTAATAGTAAAGAATTTTTTAATTTTCCTTATTCTGTTATTAAATCTAGTTTCAAAGCAATAAATGGTAATGTTGGATTAATATACCTTCCTAATAATAATCATCAATTCAATTTTCTTATATCAACAGGTTTTAGAGCACCAAATTTAGATGATATTGGAAAGGTATTTGATTCAGAACCGGGAAATGTTATTGTTCCAAATAAAAATTTAAAACCTGAATATTCTATTAATACAGAGCTGAATTTGAGAAAAATCATCTCAAACAAACATAAAATCGAGGCATCTTTATATTATTCAAGGTTGATAAATGCTATGGTTAGAGGGAATTATCAATTCAATGACAATGACTCGATATTTTATGATGGTGAGCTAAGCAGAGTACAGGCAATATTAAATACAGGAAAGGCTTATGTTTGGGGATATAGTATATTACTAGATCTTAATATAAATAAATATATTGAGCTAAGGTCATCACTTACCTACAATAACGGAAGAGACCTCATAAATAATAATCCATTACGGCATACTTCACCGATTTTCGGCAAGACATCATTATCATATAAAAGGAAAAAATTACATCTGGAATATTACATAAAATACAACGGAAAAAAAGAAATCAAAAATTTGCCTCCAAGTGAATTGAACAAACTTTATCTATATTCACCTGAAGGAAGTTTAAGCTGGGTAACTCATAATATGAAAATTATCTATAAATTAAAATCTATAATTATGTTTACATTATCGATGGAAAATATACTTAATAAGCATTACAGGACTTATTCTTCAGGTATAAGCGCTCCAGGAAGAAGTATTAATATAAGTTCTAAAATATTTTTTTAAAAATTGAAAAGTAATCTAAAACATATTGCAATCGCAGGTAACATAGGGGTAGGTAAAACCAGCTTAGCTAAAATTTTGTCAAAACAATATGGTTGGAATTTGGAACTTGAATCAGTTGATAATAATCCATATTTACAAGATTTTTATGAAAACATGGAAAAATGGTCTTTTCACTTACAAATATTTTTCTTGAATACAAGATTTGAACAAATTCAAAGGATTAATGAAAATGATAAAACAGTAATACAAGATCGTAGCATTTATGAAGATGAAGTAATTTTTACTAAAAACCTTTACAAATCTGGTTATCTAAAAAAAAGAGAATATGATAATTATTTAAAACTTTATAATTCAATAATTAAACATGTTAAACCTCCAGATTTAATAATTTATTTAAGAAATTATAACATAGGAAAACTTGTTAATAATATAGAAAAAAGAGATAGAAAATTTGAAAAATCAATTCAAATAAAGTATTTAAAAAATCTTAATAATTATTACGAAGAATGGATGAATAATTACAGTTTGGGTAAATTATTAATAATTGATGTAAGTAAGATAGACTTTATGGAAGAAATAAAAGATTTAGAATCAATAATAAACAAAGTTGATATTGAAATTAACGGACTTTTTTAGAACAAATTTGTTTTCAACATCATTAAGTTTATTTTTTTCCCATGGAAAACTAGATTTATTAGAAAAGTCCAAAATGATAAGAATCAAAAAAATTATATAAATAATTGATAAAATAAGAAATATTTTTTTTTTATTTGACATATGATAAATATTGAAGGAAAATTAATTGAAAAATTTGAAACTGTCCAGGTTACAGATACATTTAAAAAAAGAGAATTTGTTATAGAACATGCTGAAAATCCTAGTTATCCTGAATTTATTAAACTAGAACTTATCCAAGATAAATGTAATTCTCTTGATAATATTGAAATTGGAGAAACTATTAATGTCTTCATAAATATTAAAGGAAGAAAATGGACTAATAAAGAAGGAAAAGTAAATTATTTTAATTCATTACAAGCATGGAAAATTGAATCTGAAAATCAAAATTATAACCAAGAATTTAATCAAAATGAAAAAGAGACATTTAATCAAGAAAACAATACTGAAGAATTACCGTTTTAAGTAATATGGATAATTACAATATTTTTAAAATATTTTTTTTATTAATCCTTTCATTTTCGTGTGGTCGAAAAGAAAAACCATCACCTCTGATAAAAATTGAAGACAATATCGGTTCAACATCGATTTCAATTGAATATAGTTCTCCTAAAGTAAGGGAAAGGAAAATTTGGGGCGAACTAGTACCTTATAATGAAATTTGGAGAACCGGAGCAAATGATGCAACAAAAATTAAAATAAATAATGATGTTCTTATAAACGACAGTGAACTAAAAAAAGGAGAATATTCATTATTTACTTTTCCAAATCAAAATAAATGGATTGTTATATTTAATAGTGTGTCAAATCAATGGGGATCCTATGACTACGATGAAAATATGGATGTACTTAGAATTGAAGTTATACCTGTTTTATCAAATAATTTTTTTGAAAATCTGACATTTAAAATTAATAATGATGGTTTATTATTTAATTGGGAATATTTATCGTTTAACCTGAGTATAAAAGAATTATAAATTTTTTACCGATCTTATAAAAGATATTACAGAATTCTCAATATCATTAGAATTTGTTATAGCATCTATAAAGGCAGTTCCAATAATTACTCCTTTAGAGTATTTTAATACTTGATTGAAAGATTTATTATCTTTTATACCAAATCCAACTAATGTAGGATTTTTTAGCTTTAAATTATTAACTCTATTAAAGTATTTATTTCTGTTATTTACTGATGAAATTAATCTTCCTGTAACTGAAGATGAAGATACCATATAAATAAACCCTGAAGCTAAAGTGTCGATTAAATTGATTCTATCATCAGGAGTTTTTGGACTTATTAAAGGAATGAAACAAACATCGTTACTTTCAAAAATATCTTTATACATTTTCTCATAAATATTAATTGGTAAATCAGGTATAATAAAACCATCAATGCCACAATTTTTTGAATCCTTAATAAAATCCTCCATTCCATATTGAATGATAGGATTTATATATCCCATTAAAATTACAGGTATGTCTGTGGTTTCTCTTAAATCTATTAACTGACTTAATAATAATTTTAAAGACATTCCATTACTTAATGCCACTTTATTGCTATTCTGTATAACAGGACCATCAGCAATAGGATCAGAAAAAGGGATACCTATTTCTATCATATTCACACCACTCTTACTTAAATAATTAATTATTTTTTTTGTATCATTTATTTTAGGGTATCCTGCAGTAAAATAAATACTGAGAATTGGTTTTTTTCTATTATTAAATAGTTTTTTTATTCTGTTCATTTAATATTTTCCCCATTTAATGTAAGTTTCTAAATCTTTGTCTCCCCTACCAGATAAATTAAAGACAACTAATTTATTTCTTAATTTTTTTATTTTTTTCAAAACAGCAAAAGCATGAGCTGTTTCAATAGCTGGAATTATACCTTCTAGCTTGCTAAGTTCGATTCCTGCAATCATTGACTCATCATCAGTAACATTATAAAATAATTCCCTGCCAGTTTTATATAAGTGAGCATGAATTGGTCCAATCCCAGGGTAATCTAAACCAGCTGATATTGAATAAGGTTCTTCAATCTGTCCATCATCATTTTGCATTAATAAAGTCTTACTTCCATGCAAAATCCCTTCTTTTCCTAAAGCAGTAGTTGCGGCAGATTTTTTTGTCTTAATACCAAGACCACCTGCTTCAACTCCAATTAACTTTACTTTTTTTTCATATAAATAATTATAAAAAATACCTGCAGCATTACTTCCTCCTCCTACACAAGCAATTATATAATCAGGATTTTTTCTTCCCTCTGCATCTAATAGTTGATTTTTTAATTCTTTACCTATAATAGACTGAAATCTGGTCACTATATCAGGGTATGGATGAGGTCCAACAACAGATCCAATAATATAATGGGTGTCATCAGGATGATTTATCCAATGCCTCATTGCTTCGTTAGTAGCATCCTTTAATGTCTTACTACCAGACTTGATTCCTATAACTTTAGCACCCAAAATTTTCATTCTTTCTACATTAGGCTTTTGTCTTCTAATATCGATCTCCCCCATGTATATCACGCATTCCATACCCATAAGGGCACAAACCGTAGCTGTAGCTACACCATGTTGTCCTGCACCTGTTTCAGCTATAATTTTTTTCTTACTTAATTCTTTTGCTAATAATATTTGACCAATTGTGTTATTTATCTTATGGGCTCCAGTATGGCATAAATCTTCTCTTTTTAGGTATATCTTAGATGAGTATTTTTCTGATAAATTAGAAGCGTACGTCAAAGGAGTAGGTCTACCAACATAGTCTTTTAATAACTTATTAAAATCTTTTTTAAAAGATGATTTATTAATTATAGAAATATAATTTTTCTTTAGTTGTTCAATGTTATGATACAACATCTCAGGAATAAAAGCACCACCAAAATCACCATAAAAACCACTTTTACTTACATCATAATCCATAGTTTATTTCTTTAATAAATTGACTTACAAGTTTAATATTTTTTAATCCAGTTCTCTCTTCAAAACAACTATTAATATCAACACCAAATAGATGTTTATTATTATCCCTTAAAAAATTTATTTTTTTAATATCAGAAAATGAAATACCTCCACTTAAAAAATAAGGATGATTTATAGAAAGATCTTTTAAATAGCTCCAATCGAAGCTTTTACCAGAACCACCATAAGTACCAGATTTGTAATCAAACAAGAAAAAATCTGAACAGCTTTTGAATTGATAAATATCTTGAAAATCATCAATCGAATTAATTAAAAATGCCCTTATAACCTTTAAATCATTATTTTGTAATTTTGAACACAAACTAATATCTCCATACCCATGCAATTGAATATAATCAAGATCATATATCCTTGATAATTCAATAATATTTTCAACACTTTCATTGACAAAAACACCTACCTTCTTGATCTTGACAGATTTTATAAAATGAGAACCTTCGTTAGGATTAATATATCTTTTAGAACTACTATAAAAAATTATTCCCATGAAATCAACATTAGTTGATATTAAAGAAGTGATATTTTCTTTAAATTTCATTCCACAAACTTTTATACGTAATTTTTTAACTATCATTTAATTTCTTAATAAAACTTTCACATGATTTACCAGGATCATTACTATTCATAAAATTTTCTCCAATAAGAAAACCATCATATCCAACATTATATAGTTGTAATACGTGATTTTTATTCAATATTCCACTCTCTGAAATTTTAATTAATTCTGAAGGTAAATGATCAAATAGCCTTATTGAAATTTTTATATCTGTGGCGAAATCTTTTAAATTTCTATTGTTGACACCTATAATATCTATAAAATCAAATTGACAATTATTTAATTCATTTAAAGAATGAATTTCAAGTAAGACCTCTAACCCTAAAGATTTTGCAAACTTTGATAATAAATAGATATCATTAGGCTTTAAACAAGCAGCAATGAGTAATATAGCATCTGTTCCAATTGATTTTGATTCTAAAATCTGAAATTCGTCAATTATAAAATCTTTTCTAAGAATTGGAAGATTAGATAACCTTTTTGCTTTTCTTAAATCATTAATAGAGCCACCAAAAAACTTATTATCTGTTAAAATTGAGATACCCGAAACTCCAGAATTTATATAACCAGGAATAATATCATTAATTTTTGCATCTATATTTATATTGATTTTTGATGGAGAACGCCTTTTAAATTCTGAAACAATACCATATGAATTAGAAAATTTAATACTTTTTGATAACGAAACTGTTTTAGTCATAAAATCATCTCTACTCTCTAAATCTTCGAATGACATTCTTGATTTTAGACGATTAATCTCTATTTTTTTTTGTTCAATTATTTTCTTTAATATATCACTCATTTTTTATGAATTTTTTAAATGATTCTAGAGCTTTCCCTGATTCTAATGATTCTTTAGCCAGCAGTAATCCTTCTTTTATGTTAGGTAAATTTTTGGCACAACAAATAGCATAAGCTGCATTACATAAAACCACATTCTTTTTATTTATGTCTGATTTGTTAGATAAAATATCTAAAAATATTTCTACCGAATTTTTTATCGAGTGTCCAGCAAACAAACTAGATTCCTTAATAAGAGGCATATCTATGTCCTTTGGATGTATGATGGATTCAGAATAGTTTGATATTAATTTAAATGAATTAGTAAGAGATATTTCATCATATCCATCAATTCCATGAACAATTACATAATTTTTATTTGTTTTTTGATAGATATAAGAATATAGTCTAGCTAATTCTAAATTAAAAACTCCAATTAATTGATTTTTTGGTGATGATGGGTTAACCATTGGACCTAGCATATTAAAAAATGTTTTAACTCCCAATTCCGATCTTATGGGAGTAATCGGTTTTAAAGCAGGATGAAATAAAGGAGCATGTAAAAAACATATGTTAGATTCTTCTAAAGATTGAAGTAATTTGTCATTATCATTTGTAAATTCATATCCAAAATATGAAAGAACGTTGGAAGATCCACAAAAAGAAGAAACACCATTATTACCATGTTTTGCAACTTTTTGTCCAGTTCCAGCTACTACAAATGAAGAAGCAGTAGAAATATTAAATGTATTTTTTCCATCACCTCCCGTACCACATAAATCCACTATATTATGATCTTCTAAATTTACTGGTATGCATAAATCCAACATGGCATCTCTAAAACCTTCAAGTTCATCAACTGTAATTGGTCTCATTAAAAAAACTGTCAAAAAAGAAGCAATTTGAGAATTATTATATGTTCCTTTTGTAATTTTTTTAAGAACTGATTTTGCCTCACTTTTAGTAAGGTTATTATTATTATATAAATGATTTAATATTTCTTTCATAATCTAATTTTTAAGCCAGTTTTCAATTATCCTATTACCAAATTCAGTTAGTATAGATTCAGGATGAAATTGTAGGCCTTTTACATCGTAAATTTTATGAGAAATGCCCATAATAGTACCATCAACATCTTTAGCCGTAACAATTAGTGAATCATTCAATGATTGTGGATTTACAGCCCAAGAATGATACCTAGCTACTTTAATTGTTTTAGGTATGCTTTCAAATAAATAATCATCATTTAAAACATTTATTTGAGTCTGAATGCCATGCAATACATCTTCCATGTTAAACAAATTAGCTTTAAATTGTTCGGCAATAGCTTGATGACCAAGACACACCCCTAAAATGCTTTTACTCTTAAAATATGATTCTAATATTTTAGGCATCATTCCAGCATCTTTTGGTAAAGAAGGTCCAGGACCAAATAGTATTTTATCGTAACGATCTATCTTATTAAGAGATATTTTGTCGTTTCTAAATATATCAACATTTTTAGGTTGAATAATATCATGTACCATATGGATTATATTGTAAGTGAAACTGTCGTAATTATCAATAATTAATATTTTCATAACTTATAATTTTTTAGAAATTATTATAGCGTTTTTTAAAGCTTCTAATTTATTATAAACCTCATTAAGTTCATTTTTTGGATCTGATTTTGCCACAATTCCAGCACCAGCTTGATAAAACAAATTGTTGTTAAAACTTAAAAAGGATCTGATTATTATAGCATGGTTAAAATCTCCATTAAAACCCATATAGCCAATAGCTCCACCATAAAATCCTCTATTAATATTTTCATATTTATCAATAAGTTTCATTGCCATATGTTTTGGTGCTCCTGATAATGTTCCAGCGGGAAATGTATTAGTAATGATATCCAGAAAATTATCATTAACAATATCTCCAGAAACCTTTGAAACTAAGTGTATGACATGAGAATAGTACTGAATCTCTTTAAATATTTCAACTTTAACATTTCTTGTTTTTCTACTTAAATCATTTCTTGCTAAATCTACTAACATAACATGTTCTGAATTCTCTTTAGGATCATCATATAATTTTCTAGCTAATAATGCATCTTTATGATCATTTCCTGATCTTTTAAATGTCCCTGCTATTGGATAAATGATCGCTTTCCTATTTTTAATTACTAGCTGTGCTTCAGGGGAACTTCCAAATATTTTATAATTTCCATAATCAAAGTAGAATAAATAAGGAGAAGGATTAATTGATCTTAAAGCTCTATATACTTGAAAATCATCACCAGAAAATTGTTGAGAAAATCTTTTTGAAAGAACAATTTGAAAAACGTCACCTAGTTTACAATGCTTTATACCTTTTTTAATTAAATCAAGAAAATTTTTATCAGAAAAATTTGATTTTGAATTTCCAATAGTTTCAAATAAAAAAGTTGAATGACTTTTATTTGTAATTATACTAATTAGGTGATCAATCTTAGATTTGTTGTTTCCTTTGATAAAATGTTCGAAAACAAATAACTCATTTTTAAAATGATCAAATACTAGTATATATCTATAAACACTATAGTAGATATCTGGAATATTAAAATCTTCTTTATTGCTATTATTGAATTTAATATCTTCAAAATACTGAACTGAATCATAGGAAATAAATCCAAAAAGACCGTTGGTTGGAAACTTAAAATTGTTATTATCATGTTCGAATGTTTTAGAGTAACTCCTAAATGCATCTAACAAATCATTTTTGTTTTTAGCTTTAAATATTTTCTCACTATTAGGAAATTTAATCTTAACATTTGAGTTCTTTATTTCAATACTTGACATTGGATCAAAACATATAAAAGAAAAATTATTATCATTCCCATGATAATCTGAGCTTTCCAATAAGATTGTTTTAGGATACCTATCTCTTATCTTTAAGAATACGCTCACAGGTGTAATAGTATCAGCAATAATCTTTTTATATTTTGTTTTAATTTTTATTTTATTCATTTTGCTATATAAACAAAAAACCCAAGCAAATAGCTTGGGTTTTTAAGTAAGTAAATAATTCTTAACTGCTATTCACATAATAACCTATATAATAAACACCACCAAGAATTATAAAGTAATTTCATAAGACTAAATTAAACCAGTAATTAAACAAAACAAATATTTATCCTATTTTTTAACTTTTTACTGAAATAATTATTACGAAAGGCCTAATTCTTTAATTCTTCTATTCATAATAAAAAACCATAAAGGTGGAAGTGTAGCTAAAATCATCATTCCAGGATAACCTGTTGGCATTTGAGGTGTATTTTTATGATGCTTCAAAATTTGATATTTCCTTAAAGAATTATAATGGTGATCTGAATGTCTGGATAACTCAAAAAGCATAATTCTTCCTATAGGATGATTTGAATTCCATGAATGATAAGGCTCAATTCTTTCATAATTACCTTTATCATTTACTTTTCTTTCTAAACCATAGTGCTCAATATAGTTAACTGTCTCAAGAGTTAAAACACCAATAAAAGCTGAAAGAATAAAATAAATCAAAACCTGTAAGCCAAATAAATAATAAATAAGAATAACAAAGGCTAGTTGAACAAATTGAAATTGGAGCATTTGATTAGATAGAGAAAAACTGCTTTTATCAGATCTTTGTAGTCTAGTAAACTCTAAATTCCAAGATGATTGATAACCGGACGTAATAGACCTAAACCAAAAAGAAAAAATATTTTCACCATATCTTGCCGAAGAAGGGTCTTCTATGGTAGATACATTTTTATGATGTCCTCTGTTATGTTCTATAAAAAAATGCAAATAAAGAGACGTGAGCAAAAGAAGTTTTGCAAAAAATTGCTCGTAATTTTTATTTCTATGACCTAATTCATGACCAATATTTATACCAAAAGAGCCACATAGAAGCCCCATAGATAATATTCTTCCAACTTTATCAAAAGTAGTTAAATTAGGTTGAGACATTGAACCTAAGAAAGTCCATAGAAGAAAATATAAAGTAGGAAGACATAAATACAATAATAGATCATAAATCCAATCATCTTTAGTCATTTCTTCTTGTGCACTAGATAAATTCTTTTCACTAGGAACTAAAAATAATTCAAGAAAAGGAATAATTATAAATGCCTCAATAAAAGGAGCAAAAGTCATAATTCCCTTCATACTAAAAGATAAATAAGCAAGAATTGGTATTGTAAGAACCAGAAAGTACTTTAATGCTCTAATTGACATGACTCAAAATTAATAATTTTTATTTTATATTAAATAAATAAAACATTGATAACGATAAAGAACTAATATTTGAAACATCAGGTAATAATTCTGATTTTGATTCAGTTGTTATAAGATTACTAAAATTGTATATGTAAGAACATTCCAATTGTATATTATTATTACGAATTAAATTAGAAAAACCTATAGATAATTTTAATCCATAACCATATTTTTTATCTCTATCTTCATTAAAGAAATAAACATCTTCAGAATTAATATTAGGAGGGATTTCTTGATTATTATATTTAATTAAATATTCAAAATAAGGACCTATGTTAATATAAAAATTATTTTTTTTTTTTAAGAAGTAATATTGTAACAGGAAAGGAAGTTGTATATAATTAAGTTTTGAATATAATTTATTTCCAGAAGAAAAATTTTGAAAATAGCCTCTTTGAATATTATTAAATTCAATTCTAATTCCAACATTTTTTTCATTTGTAAATTCTGAAACTACAGAAAAATTGTAAGAATTAAAATTAGAAGTCTCTATTATAGTTGGAAAAAAATTATTATGAAGATTAATATTAGATTGAGAAATTCCAACTTTTATTCCTAAATAAATGCTTTTTTGAGAAAAGGCAGATAGGTTAAGAAAAAAAGAAATAATAAAAAGGGAAATAAAAAATAATTTATAATGACAATGAAATACCAACATAAGATATAATTTATAGAAAATATAAATTTATTAAAAAAAAATGCATAGAGATACTTAATTTATTAATTTTAAATTGGCAAACTGGTACGACCAGCTCCCACTTAATCCCCCAGGTCTGGAAGGAAGCAAGGGTAGGTGGTTGTAGCGGTGCGATAACTGGTTTGCCTTTTTTCAGTTATGTGGATAATTAAAGTAAAAGGAAAAGCTAGAATACCTGATTACATTCAGTTAAGAGATAATAAAATGATTCTTTTAGATTACTTTAGAGCAGACAGACCGTTAGAAAAATTCAAAAAATACGGAATATCAAATGATGAAAAAAAGATAAATAAATTAATCAATGATCTACCATACGGAAAATTACAAGAATTGAAAATATAACAATGGAAGATAATTCAGAATATTTAATTGATATTAATGATGCTACAATATTTCATCATTATAATACCATCCTGAATAACATTTCATTTAGGATTAAAAAGGGAGAATTAATTTATTTGATAGGTAAAACAGGAAGTGGAAAAACTTCATTACTTAAAACAATATATGGAGATTTAAAATTAAAAATGGGTTCAATCAATGTTGCTGGGTATGAAATGAAAAATATTAAAAGATCTAACCTACCTTTTCTAAGAAGAAAATTAGGAATTATTTTCCAAGATTTTCAATTATTTCAAGATAGAAGTGTAGCTGAAAATATAATATTTGTTATGAAATCTACGGGTTGGGAAGATAAAAAAATAAATAATAGACTTCTTGAATTATTAACAAAAGTTGGTTTGGAGGAAAAAGCTGAGAGATATCCTTATCAACTATCAGGAGGTGAACAACAAAAAGTCGTAATTGCAAGAGCACTAGTTAATAATCCAGCTATTTTAATTGCAGACGAACCAACTGGAAATTTAGACCCTAAAGTTTCCGAAAGCATTTTTAAATTATTTCTAGATATAAATAATAATGGTACCACAGTTTTAATGGCAACTCATAATTACGATTTAATCAAAAAGTTTAATCATAAAACATTAATCTGTAATAATGGGAAAATAGAAGAAATTGAAATTAGTAAAATTTAGTTTATTAAGTTTAATTTTTTAATAGCATTTTCAAAATCTGGAGAAAGAGTAATAGCTTTATTAAATTGAATTTTAGCATTTTCTATATCATTTTTTTCTTCATAGATTATACCCTTCAAGTAATAAAGTTGTGATTGCATTTCTATTTCTTGCGTTGTGTTGTCATTCTTATTTGCATTAACTTTTAAAGACTTTGTCAATTCATTTTTTAAAAGTATATCTAGATTATTCATACTTTCGTTATAATTTTTTAATTCATATTGAAGAAATGCAATTGTATATAAAACATCTATTCTTTCAGTTTTTAAATAAAGAGTTTCGTACTCGTTCAAAGATTGTTGTTTCAGGCCTAAATTTTGTAGAGCGATGCATGAAATCTCTAATGCAAATAAATTTTCAGAAGATCTAGATAAAATTTCTCTAGAAACCATATAAGCAGAAGGCCATCTTGAAATGCCAACATATTCCCTTAAAAGAGAATCTAATAAAGCTAAATTATTAGGTTGAAGAGCTATCATTTTATACAAAGCACCTATAGATACCTCTGGATCATTATAGGTTTTAGATCTTTCATAAATATTTTTTTGAATTTTAAATTCACTTTCCTGTGAAAAAGAAATAAAATTTAAAAAAAAGAATGATAGTATAAATACTGTCTTTTTCAATTATTTTTCTGTTTTATAAGGCCTCTTTTTTTTCCAATCTTTAACATCAAACTATAAGCCTCTTTTTTATTATTTTTAATTTTACCATCCAATATATTTTCCTTTATTTCGTCCTTTATTTCTCCTACCATTTTACTAGGGCTAATTGCAAATGTATTAATAATTTCTTCGCCTCTTATTGGTGGTTGAAAGTTTTTTATCTTGTCATTTTTTTCAACCAAAGCCATCTTTTTTTCTACAATCTTGAAATTATTTAAATATTTTTTAACCCTGTCATTATTTTTTGAAGTAATATCTGCTTTACAAAGAACCATCAATTGATCAATATCATCTCCAGCTTCATATAAAAGTCTTCTTATTGCTGAATCAGTAATATCATTTCTTACTAATGCAATTGGCCTTAAATGTAATCTGACCAATTTTTGTACAAATTTCATATTTTGATTTAAAGGCAATTTTAATTTTTTAAAAACTTGAGGAACCATCTTTGCACCTAAGTCCTCATGGCCATGAAATGTCCATCCATTTTTTTCATTATACCTTTTAGTTAAAGGTTTTGCAATATCATGTAAAATTGCAGCCCATCTTAACCAAAGAGAATATGAAACTTTTGCAACATTATCTAGAACTTCAATGGTATGAAAAAAATTATCTTTATGGGTGTGGTTGTTAATTTTTTCTTTACCATGCAAATTATTCATTTCAGGAAAAATAATTTTTAAAATACCAGAGGTATGTAGCAACTTGAAACCATAAGATGGTCTATCAGACATTATAATTTTATTTAACTCATCAGAAACTCTATTATATGATAAAATACTTATTCTAGTTGAATTCTCAACGATACCTTTAAAGGTTAAACTCTCAATATCAAAATTAAGCTGTGAAGCAAATCTTATAGCTCTTATCATTCTTAATGGATCATCTGAAAATGTTAGATTAGGTTTTGAACAAGTTTTTATAATTTTATTTTTTAAATCATCATTACCATTAAAGGAATCAATTATTAAACCAAAATTTTTTTTATCTAATGAAACAGCAATTGAATTAATAGTAAAATCTCGCCTTTTAATATCATCAAAAAAAGTTCCATCACTCACTATAGGGTTTCTACTTTTTTCTACGTAAGATTCCTTTCTAGAACCGACAAACTCAAAATTATATACTCCTACTTTCAAAAGAGCAGTTCCATAATTCTTGTAAATAGTATAATTAGAATTTTTAATTTTTTTTGATAAAAACTCAACAAGTTTATTCGGACTTCCTATTGTCAAAAAATCAATATCCTTAGATTCTCTTTTTAAAATTAGATCTCTAACATAGCCACCAATTAAAAAAGCTTCTATATCATAACCTTGTATTAATTCAATTATTTTTTTAAGATTTTTATTTAAAAGAATATGATTTAATAAATTCATAATAACAATACCTATAGCAAATTTATATGATTCAATCAATTCTGATAAGAAAAATACTTTTTATCATAATTTTGTAACCAAATTGTATAGTTTTGTATTCCGTTACAACTATTTAATTAAATAATGAAAAATAAGAAATTCATTTTTGTAACGGGAGGCGTTACATCTTCGCTTGGTAAGGGAATTATATCAGCCTCAATAGGAGTTTTGCTTAAATCTGCAGGTTACAAAGTAACCATTCAAAAATTTGATCCTTATTTAAATATAGACCCTGGAACGATGAATCCTTATGAGCACGGTGAGTGTTATGTCACTGATGATGGAGCAGAAACAGATTTAGATTTGGGTCATTATGAAAGATTTTTAAATATAACCACATCTCAGGATAACAATGTAACTACTGGAAGAATTTATAATAATGTAATTAATAAAGAAAGAGAAGGAAAATTTCTTGGAAAAACTGTCCAAGTAATACCTCATATTACAGATGAAATAAAAAATAGTTTTTATAAAATATCTAAAAATAATGATTTTGAAATTATAATTACAGAAATAGGTGGATGTATAGGTGATATTGAATCCCTTCCCTTTTTTGAGGCAGTAAGACAAGCAAAATTTGATTTAGGTTCAACTAATTTTTTATGCATTCATTTAACCCTTATACCATATTTAGCTTCTTCTGGTGAATTAAAAACTAAACCCACACAACATTCAGTAAAAAAGCTTTTGGAAGCAGGAATACAACCAGACATTTTAGTTTGTAGAACTCAACATAATTTAAATGATGATATAAGAAATAAATTAGCTTTGTTTTGTAATCTTTTAAAGAAAGATGTTATTGAATCAATTGATGCTGATTCTATTTATAAAGTTCCTCTATTAATGAAAAAAGAAAAATTAGAAAAAAGAATACTATTAAAATTGAACCTTAATGAAAACAAGCCAATAATAATTAATGATTGGAATAAATTTTTAAAAAATCTAGAAAATCCTAAAGAAAAAATAAATATTGCATTAATAGGAAAATATGTTGAGTTACGTGACGCATATAAATCTATTACTGAATCGCTTATACATGCAGGGGTAAAATCAAACTGCAATATTAATTTAGTCTGGATTTCATCAGGAAAAATAAATAATAAAAATGTATATAATAAATTAAAAAATGTAGATGGTATATTAGTTGCGCCAGGATTTGGATCAAGAGGAATTAAAGGAAAAATTACTTCTATAAAATATGCAAGAGAAAATAATGTTCCATTTTTTGGTATATGCTTAGGGATGCAGTGTGCATGTATAGAATTTGCTAAAAATGTGCTAAATATTAGAAGTGCAAATTCATCTGAATTTATAAATAATCCAAAAAACCCAATTATAGATTTAATGGATGATCAAAAAAGTATAAAAATAAAAGGTGGAACTATGAGATTAGGATCCTACAATTGTAACATCAAGAAGAATTCCATTGCTCATAATTCTTACATGAAAAATGAAGTAGCTGAGAGACATAGACATAGATATGAATTTAATAATAAATATTTAAAAATTTTTGAATCAGAGGGCATGATATCTACTGGATACAATGAAAAACTTGGAGTTGTAGAAATCATAGAATTAAAGAATCACCCTTGGTTTTTAGGAACCCAATATCATCCTGAATATAAAAGCAGTGTTTTATATCCACACCCCTTATTTGTTAATTTTGTTAAAACAATAATTAGTATAAAAAATGGAAAATAATAAATTAATAGGTTATTTATTAATTGTACTACTATTAATAACATATTACACATATTTTGTTCCAGATTATGAACCAGATCAAACAAATAATTCAGAAAATGAAGAGTTTGATACTAATAACCCCGAAGTGGATGATGTTTTTATTACAGAACAAAAAAAAAGTGTTGATAAAACAAATGATAATTTTATATACAATGAGAATCAAAAAGATATTATAGTTGAAAACGAAAATATAATTTTAACATTTTCTAACAAAGGTGCATATATAAAAAAGGTTATTTTAAAAGACCATAGTTCTATAAAAACAAACCAACTTGATTTAATAAATGATAATTCAAGTATTATAAATTATAAATTGTTTCAAAAAAATAATTTAATAGATTTTAACGAATTAATTTTTAGTAGTAAAATTGAAAAAAAAGAAGACTCTACAATAGTAAGTTTCTACATAGAATCCAAAAATGGTGAAAAAATTTATTTAAAATACAAATTACCTTTTAAAGGATATGTAATTGAAAACAAAATAACCTTTTCAAATTACAAAACTGAACTTGATAAATTAAATTTGTTTTGGTCAAATAATGTAATTCATCATGAAAAAAATTATGAATATGAAAAATCTGTTACAACAATAAATTATTATGACATAAATAATCAATATGACTATTTAACAGCATCATCAAAAGAAATAATTGAAAAAAATTTAACAATTCCATTAAAATGGATTTCAACAAAACAGCAATATTTTTCATCAGCTATAATTTCTAAAAATAATTTCAATAACTCATTTTTAAAAACTATATATAATAGTGATACCTCTTATGTTAAATCCTCAATAATAGAAACGGAAATACCAATCAATAACAATTCATCTGATTTTTTATTTTATTTTGGACCTAACAAATTAGAAATACTAAAAAGTATCAGTGATGGTTTTGATAAAAATGTTTATTTAGGCTGGTGGGGTGTTAGTTCATTTAATAAATATATAATAGTTCCTATATTCAATTTATTAGAAGAAATAGTTGGAAACTATGGTATAATAATTTTTATCATGGTCATTTTAATTAGGGTTATAATAACACCTTTCACTTATAAATCACATATATCTATGGCTAAAATGAAAATTTTAAATCCAGAAATTAATAATATAAAAGAAAAACATTCCGGTGATATGAAAAAATCGCAAGTTGAAATAATGCAGCTTTATCAAAAAACAGGTGTGAATCCATTAAGTGGATGTTTACCCTTATTATTCCAATTACCTATATTAATATCTGTATTTTATTTTTTACCTAATGCTGTTGAATTAAGACAAAAATCTTTTCTTTGGGCTGAAGATCTTTCAAGTTATGATTCAATACTAAATTTACCATTTTCAATTCCACTATATGGAGATCATGTAAGTCTTTTTACTCTTCTTATGACAGTCTCTAC